>JABAHQ010010438.1_pt3 | contig 25415 bp, 23 predicted proteins | sample 7062091 | NCBI WGS metagenome assembly JABAHQ01 (sample SAMN14534359, study PRJNA622989) | marine sediment metagenome | biome: marine biome [ENVO:00000428]; feature: marine pelagic biome [ENVO:01000023]; material: deep marine sediment [ENVO:00002113] | place: India: Gulf of Kutch | collected...
TTCTCCTTCCTGCCGCGCAAGTTCAAGATCGCCGTCAACGGCGCAGTGAGCGATCGCGCTGCGATCGAAGTGCACGATATCGGCCTGGAAGCGGTGAAGAACGATGCAGGCGAGCTGGGCTTCCGCGTTTCGGTCGGTGGCGGCCTCGGCCGGACGCCGATCGTCGGCAGCTTCATCAACGAATTCCTGCCGTGGCAGCACCTGCTGAGCTACCTCGATGCCATCCTGCGGGTCTACAACCTGCACGGCCGCCGCGACAACAAGTTCAAGGCGCGCATCAAGATCCTGGTCAAGGCGCTGACGCCTGAAGTGTTCGCCGAGCGCGTCAACGCCGAGTGGGCGCACTTGAAAGACGGCCCCACCACCCTGACCGAAGCCGAAGTGCAGCGCGTCAGCAAGTTCTTCGTCGATCCGCAGTACAAGGCTTTGCAGGATCAGGACACCGCCCTCGCCCAGCTGGACGCCGAACATCCCGGTTTCGGCCGCTGGCGCCAGCGCAACGTGGTGGCGCACAAGAAGCCCGGCTACGCCGCCGTGACGCTGTCGCTGAAGAGTACCGGCGTGGCCCCTGGCGACGTCACTGACAAGCAGCTCGACGCCATCGCCGATCTGGCCGATCGCTACAGCTTTGGCGAGGTGCGCAACTCCCACGAGCAGAACATGATCCTGGCGGACGTAGAGCAGACCAGGCTGTTCGAGCTGTGGCACGAACTGCGCGAGCTGGGTCTGGCCACGCCGAACATCGGCTTGCTGACCGACATCATCTGCTGCCCGGGGGGCGATTTCTGCTCGCTGGCCAACGCCAAGTCGATCCCGATCGCCGAAGCCATCCAGCGTCGCTTCGACAACCTCGATTACCTGTTCGACCTGGGCAACATCGACCTGAACATCTCCGGTTGCATGAACGCCTGTGGCCATCACCATATCGGCCACATCGGCATCCTCGGCGTGGACAAAAAAGGCGCCGAGTTCTACCAGGTCTCGCTGGGCGGCAGCTCCGGCCGCGACGCCAGCCTCGGCCAGATCCTCGGCCCATCCTTCGCCCAGGATGCGATGCCCGACGTGATCGAGAAGATCATCACCGTCTACGTGGAGCAGCGTACCGAAGATGAGCAGTTCATCGATACTTTCCGCCGCATCGGCATTGATCCCTTCAAGGAGCGCGTCTATGCAGCGAATCATTAAGAACGACCAGCTGGTCGACGAAACCTGGCACCTGCTCCCCAAGGAGCAGACCCTGGACGACCTGTGCAACAGCGACGATCTGATCGTGCCGCTGCACCTGTGGCTCGATCATGCACATGCGCTCAAAGCCCGTGACGGTGGCCTGGGTGTGTGGCTCGATGCCCATGAGCAGGTGGAAGATATCGCTGACGACCTGGAGTACTTCCAGGTCATCGCGCTGAACTTCCCGAGCTTTACCGATGGTCGTCACTACTCCAGCGCGCGCCTGCTGCGTGAGCGCTACGGTTACAAGGGCGAGATCCGCGCCATCGGCGATGTGCTGCGCGACCAGCTGTTCTACATGCGCCGCTGTGGCTTCGACGCCTTCGCCATCCGCGCCGATCGCGATCCCGTCGATGCACTGGAAGGTCTCAAGGACTTCTCGGTGACTTATCAGGCCGCGGCCGACGACGAGCGCCCGCTGTTCCGTCGCCGTCAGGTCTGACGGCAACGCCAGTAAGTGAAGAGCCCGCCAATTGGCGGGCTTTTCATTGGCGTCACTGGTACATCCAGAAGTTCGGATGCTCGACCGGCACGGGCACTGCAGCGGTCTTTTTTCCGGAAGCGATCTGTTTGATCTTTTCGGCCAGCTTTTTCATGAGCGATTTCCTCGGTTGCGGTCAGGAGTGGCGATAGATTCGACCAAACACAGCGTCCGAGGAAATTCATTGCCGCTATCGTGACGATTGACTAGGCGAGGCTTCGTCAGCCCTCAATCTAGACGCACCAGCACGCGCCCAACCTGACCGCCCGCCAGGATGCGCTCGATGGCCTCCGGCAGTTGCTCCAGACCGATCTCATGGGCCAGCTCATCGAGGTTGGCCAGCTTCCATTGCAACGACAGCTTGTCCCACATGGATGCCTTGACCACCAGCGGAATCTCCACCGAGTCCACGCCCAGCAGGTTCACGCCGCGAAGGATGAACGGCAGTACACTGGCCTGGAAATGCGTGCCCGCAGTGAGGCCGCAGCAGGCCGCACTGGCGCCACGCTGCAGCGACTTGACCACGTTGAACAGGATGTCGCCGCCCACGGTATCCACCGCCCCGCCCCACTGCTCCTTCAGCAAGGCCTTGTCCACGCCGGCCTGCAATGCAGCACGTTCGACGATTTGCGTGGCCCCCAGGCGGGTCAGGAAATCGGCCTGGTCGGCCTTGCCGGTCACGGCCGCGACCTTGTAGCCGAGGCTGGCCAGCAACGCCACCGCAATGCTGCCGACACCGCCGGTCGCACCGGTCACCAGCACCGGCGCGTCTCCCGGCTCGAGACCAGCCTGTTCCAGCTTGTCGACACAGAGTGCGGCAGTCAGGCCGGCTGTGCCGAGTATCATCGCGTCACGTAGTGACAGCCCCTGCGGACGCTTGATGATCCAGGCGGCCGGAACCCGGATGTACTGACCGAAGCCGCCGGCGGTATTCATGCCCAGGTCATAGCCGGTGACGATCACTTCATCGCCTTCGGCGAACTCGGCCACGCTGGACGAGGCCACGACACCGGCGGCATCGATCCCCGGAGTATGTGGATAGGCCCGGGTCACGCCACGATTGCCACTGGCCGACAGCGCATCCTTGAAATTCAGCGAGGAATAACGCACCCGGATGAGCACCTNNACCTCACCGGCGGGCAGGTCTTCGGTGGTTCGCTCGACGACCTTCGACTCGAAACGGCCACCTTCGGTCTCGCTGACTTGTAGTGCCTTGAAGCTGCTCATCGCGGTTCCCCTTGTCATTGCCAAAAACGTTGTTCGTTCAGCCGGCTCCAGCCTTTCAGCAAGCCGTGCTCCATGATCGTGCTGGCCGCCATGCCGAAACGTTCCGGCAAGCTCTTCTTCTGGATGTAATGCAGCTGGAAGAGTTCGGCCTCCTGCGCGCGCTCGGCGAGATACTGATCGCTGGTCTTGAGCTCATCCGCCAGATGCTTGCCGAGTGCGGCGATCCCCAGCCACACCTCGCCCGTCGCAACATCGTCGATCGACAGGTTCTGGCGGTAGCGCGCCACGAAGTTCTTGAACAGCTCATGGGTCGTGTCCAGGTCTTCCTGGAACTTCTCCCGGCCCTTTTCGGTGTTCTCGCCGAACACTGTGAGCGTGCGCTTGTATTCACCGGCGGTGAGCACCTCGAAGTCCACGTCGTGCTTCTTCAGCAAGCGATGAACGTTGGGCAGCTGCGCAACCACGCCGATGGAGCCGAGGATCGCGAAAGGCGCCGTGAGGATACGGTTGCCGATGCAGGCCATCATGTAACCACCGCTGGCCGCGACCTTGTCGACGCAAACCGTCAGCGGCACGCCGGCATCGCGGATGCGCACCAGCTGCGAGGCGGCCAAACCGTAACCGTGAACCATGCCGCCACCGCTTTCCAGGCGCAGCACCACTTCGTCCTGAGGTGTCGCCATGGTCAGCAACGCGGTGATCTCATGGCGCAGGTTTTCCACCGCCGACGCACGGATGTCGCCGTCGAAATCGAGCACGAACACACGTGCGGACGTCTCCGATTTCTTCGTCTGCTTGGCCGCCTTCGCCTCCCGCTTGCGCAACGCCTTGAACTCGTCCTTTTCCAGCACTGCCTGCTCCAGGCGCTCGCGCATGGACTTGTAGAATTCGTTGAGCTTGTGCACCTCCAGATGTCCACCGCCCTGTTTGCTGCGTCCGCGCCGCATGGACGCGAGTGCGATGAGCACGATCACTATAGCCACCACCAGCGTGACGGTCTTGGCCAGGAAGCTGGCGTAGTCGACAAGAAATTCCACGTATCCCCCTCGATGAGTTTCAGGCGCCCGCCGCAGCTCTTGACGCCGAGCCGCCAGCATACCGATGGCCCCTTGGCTGAGCCAGTCGGCGCAATTCAAACAAACGTTCGAATTATCGTTGACACTCCGGAACGATGTCCCTACCCTCGCGAAAAAACAGTGCCGGCCGGAGCAGCAGCATGGGCAGTATCTACCTGATCAGACATGGTCAGGCGTCTTTCGGCGCAGAAAACTATGACGTGCTCTCCCCCCTGGGTTATCGCCAGTCCGAAGCGCTGGGCGATTACCTGGCGCAACTCGGCGTGAGCTTCGACCGCTGCCTCAGTGGCGAACTCGATCGCCAGCAGGACACGGCCAGAGCGACCCTGGCGCGGCTCGGTCCGCAACCTGATCTTGAAATCGATGCGGCCTTCAACGAATTCCATGCCGACGCGGTGATCCGCGCCCACCTGCCCGACCTTCTGAAGGTCGAGCCCAACGCCATGCATATCCTGCGCAATGCCGCCGATCACCGTGCCGACTTCCAGAGACTTTTCACCTATGTGGTCCATCGCTGGATCTCCGGCGAGCACGAGAAAGACGAACTGGAAAGCTGGCAGCATTTCCTTGATCGCGTGCGCGGCGGCCTGGAACGGGTGCTCGAACGAGCCGGCAAGCGCGACCGCATCGCCATCTTCACGTCCGGCGGAACCATTACCGCGCTGCTGCAACTGATCATTGGCGTACCGCCGATCAAGGCCTTCGAGATGAACTGGCAGATCGTCAACACGTCGCTCAGCCAGCTGAAGTTTCGTGATCGCGACGTCGCGCTCGCATCATTCAACAGTCATGCGCATCTGCAACTTCTGAAGAATCCGGAGCTCATCACCCATAGATGAGCCCAGCCCCACGCGGCCCAAAGCTGCGTGTAACCATAACGAGCAAAAAGGAAACCCTCATGAGCAACGTCGCCGAAACCTTCAAAGGCATGCAGTCGAAGTTCAACCCCAGCGCCGCCGCCGGCCTGGATCTGGTGTTCCAGTTCAACATCACCGATGCCGAGAACTACTACCTGGTCGTCAAGGACGGCACCTGTGACCTGCAGCAGGGCGACTCCAGCGACGCCAATGTCACCCTGATCATGGACAGCGAAACCATGCAGGGCATCGTCAGCGGCGAGACCGACGGCATGCAGGCCTTCATGGGCGGCAAGCTGCGCGCCGAGGGCGACATGATGCTGGCCCTGAAGCTCAGCGAGCTCTTCCCGGCCTGAGCCTCTTTCGGCGGTCGAGAGACACCAAAAACCGAAGTCCCGACTTCGGTTTTTTTATGTCCAAGGTAGCCGTGAATGGCGGATCAGGCAGCTTGATTGACAGGCAACACGCCGGCCAATAACGGCCAGCCGCACTTGGTCTCAGGCACCGCGAGCATTAGATTGTTGAATCATCTTGGGCACCAAACATAAGCAGAAGGGATAACAATGGCGCTTACAGATCAAAGCACCGCTGTCCGCACGGGTGAGGAATTGCCCGCCGATGTCATCGACCAGTACCTCAAGGCACATATCCCGGGACTGGACGGAACACCGCAGATTTCCCAGTTCCCCGGCGGCGCGTCGAACCTGACCTACCTGCTGCAATACCCTGGCCTGGACCTGGTGCTGCGTCGCCCGCCATTCGGCCACAAGGCCAAGTCTGCCCATGACATGGGCCGCGAGTTCCGCATTCTCAATCAGCTCAACGCTGGGTTCCCCTACTGCCCCAAGGCATATGTCTACTGCACCGATGAATCGGTGATCGGCGCCGAGTTCTACGTGATGGAGCGCGTCAACGGCATCATCCTGCGTTCGGAACTGCCTCCGGAGCTGAATTTCGACGAGGCCCAGACCCGCGCCCTGTGCGAGAGCTTCATCGACAAGTTCGTCGAACTGCACAACGTCGACTACCAGGCCTGCGGGCTCGGCGATCTGGGCAAACCGGAAGGCTATGTGAAACGTCAGATCGAAGGCTGGAGCGAGCGTTATGAGCGCGCCATGACCCCCGATGCGCCGGCTTGGGACGCGGTCAAGGCCTGGCTGAAGGACAAGATGCCGGCCGATCACCCAAAACCCGGGATCATTCACAACGATTACCGCTTCGACAACGTCATTCTCAATCCGGACAACCCGATGGAAATCATCGGTGTGTTGGACTGGGAAATGACCACCATCGGTGACCCGCTGATGGATCTGGGCAACACCCTGGCCTACTGGATCGAAGCAAACGATCCCCAGCCGATGCAGGCGATGCGCCGACAGCCGAGTCACCTGCCCGGCATGCATACCCGTCAGGGCTTCGTCGATTACTACGCTCAGCGCGCCGGCATCGAAATCCCCTGCATCGACTTCTACTACACCTACGGCCTGTTCCGCCTGGCTGGAATCGTTCAACAGATCTACTACCGCTTCCATCACGGCCAGACTCAGGACAAGCGCTTTGCCCAGTTCATTCACATGAACAAGCTGCTGGAGCAAAAGGCGCTACAAGTGATCGGGCAATCGAAGCTCTGACCCCACCCAATCCGTCTGTGGCCTGCCACAGAAACGAACAAGAAAGAGGAACGACCATGTCCAAGACCACCCTGTTCGACCTAGACGGCAAGATCGCCTTCGTTTCCGGCGCCAGCCGCGGTATCGGCGAGGCGATCGCAAAACTGCTCGCCCAGCAAGGCGCCCACGTAATCGTGTCCAGCCGCAAGATCGAAGGTTGCCAGGCGGTAGCCGACGCCATCGTCGCGGCTGGCGGAAAGGCCACCCCGGTGGCCTGCCACATTGGCGAGCTGGAGCAGATTCAGACGGTGTTCGCGCAGATCCGCGAGCAGTTCGGCCGCCTCGACATCCTGGTCAACAACGCCGGCGTCACCCGCGACGGGCTGCTGCTGCGCATGAAGGACGAGGACTGGGACACCGTCCTCGACATCAACCTCAAGGGCGCCTTCCTCTGCACCCGCGCCGCNNGCCTCGACATCCTGGTCAACAACGCCGCCACCAACCCGCAGTTCTGCCATGTGCTGGACACTGACGTATCGGCCTTCCAGAAAACCGTCGACGTGAACATACGCGGCTATTTCTACATGTCCATCGAGGCCGGCAAGCTGATGCGCGAGCACGGCGGCGGCAGCATCATCAACGTCGCGTCGATCAATGGTGTTTCGCCAGGCAACTTCCAGGGGATCTACTCGATCACCAAGGGTGCCGTGATCAACATGACCAAGGCGTTCGCGAAGGAGTGCGCGCAGTTCGGCATTCGCTGCAACGCCTTGCTGCCCGGCCTGACCGACACCAAGTTCGCTTCGGCACTGGTCAAGAACGACTCGATCCTGCAGATGGCCCTGCAGCACATTCCGCTGAGCCGCGTTGCCCAGCCGAGCGAGATGGCCGGCGCTGTGCTCTACCTGGCCAGCGAGGCATCGAGCTACACCACCGGCGTGTCGCTCAATGTCGATGGCGGCTATCTGGCCTGATCCGACCAGCCAAATGAAAAAGGGAGCCGGAATGGCTCCCTTNNGTTCTTCAACGCTTCGGTCGCCGCTGCGTTCAACGGTCTGGCCAGCAGGCCGGTCGGTGCAAGCTCCACCGCATAGCTGGCGCCGTCGGCAATCGGCATGTAATCGACACGCAATACCTGCGCCTCGACCAGGTACATGTCGCGCTGCCCCAGCTGCAGCGACTGCCAGATAGCCATGCCCAGGGGCTTCTCGCTCAACACGACGCGGCCATGCCGGGCCAGGTTCTGCTGCTCGACGGCAAGGTAGCGCCCGGAGAGCCGCTCCAGGCGATAGCCCGACTCCAGCCCGATCAGCTCGGCGAGGCTCTTCCAGCGCAACAGGTTCAGGTCGAGTTGCCAGAGATCGCCTTCCAGCATCACCGCTCGGGTTTCCTTCCCCTGCTCCAGCGTCACCTCGTAACGCTGTGCGCCCTGCGCCTGGAACGTCAGCGTGACCAGGGGCTTCTGCTCAGGGGGAAGCGCTGTGTAGGTGCTGATGTCATAGCCGATCAAGGCGATCAGACCGGCCAGCGCCAGCACGACAAAACCACAGGTGCCGCGCAACCAGCCCATGAACCAGTGGCCCCCCAGCAGCAAGCGCAGCGCGACCAGCAGCACGATCAAAGCCAGCAGAGCGACGACGATCGCAAGCCCGAGATATTGCATAACCAAGCGTCCTTTTCATTGGGTGCGACATTATCCGCAGGGGCCGTCAGCGCAGCCAGCACCGAGCTGGGATGCCGATCACGAGCCGGCGTTCTTGTTCGAGCGGAGGGCGACGTCGATCATATGGGCGCAGCCCTTTCACCCGGTCGGTGGCGGCATTATCCTCCGCAGTCCCTCAACCCACCGAGATTCGCATGCCCTTCGCCCTCGAGCTGGCGCTGGACCCGTCCACGCTGGCGATCCTGTTTGCCGTCGCCTTTATTGCCGGCTTTATCGATGCCATTGCCGGTGGCGGCGGGCTGTTGACCATCCCGGCCCTGCTGACCGCCGGCCTACCGCCCCATCTCGTGCTGGGCACGAACAAGCTGTCCGCCACCTTCGGCTCGGCGACCGCCAGCTACACCTTCTACCGGCGACGCCTGTTCGAACCAGTCGTATGGAGGCGTGCGCTGATCGGTACGGCCATTGGTGCAGCGGTGGGCGCACTGCTGGCGCAATTCATGCCGGCAAGCTGGCTCAATCAGCTGCTGCCGCTGGTAGTGTCCGCCTGCGGCATCTACCTGCTGTTCAGCAAAGTGCCGGCGAAGGCTGCCGGTGAAGCAGCGGAAATCGGTCGTCGACGGCAGTGGCCGCAGAGCCTGTCGCTCGGCTTCTACGATGGCGTCGCTGGGCCCGGGACGGGCGCTTTCTGGACCGTCAGCAGCATGCTGCTCTATCCCCTCGACCTGTTGCGGGCCAGCGGGGTGGCGCGAACGATGAACTTCGTCAGCAACGCCGTGGCGCTGGCGGTGTTCATCGTGGGTGGGCATGTCGCCTGGGTACTGGGGATCGGCATGGGGCTGGCGCTGATGACAGGCGCCTACTTCGGCGCACGCACGGCCATCGGCGGCGGCTCGCGCTTCATCCGGCCGGTGTTCATCCTCGTGGTACTGGCGATGAGCCTTCGCCTAGCCTGGCAGCACTGGTTCGGGGCGGCCTAGCCGACGCGCCAGGTACAGCTCGATCAGATAGCGAGCGATTGACTGGCGCGCGGGCAACGCCGGCAGGTTGTCGATGTGAAACCAGCGTGCATCCTCGATCTCCTCGGGCTGCGGGACGATCTCGCCGCCGGCATATTCGGCGTGGAACCCGAGCATGAGGGAGTGGGGAAACGGCCAGCCCTGGCTGGCGATGTATTGCGGCGGATGGATATCCACCCCGACCTCTTCACGCACTTCGCGCGCCACGCATTGCTCCACCGACTCACCCGGCTCCACGTAGCCGGCCAGCGTGCTGTAGACGCCAGGTGCAAAGCGCGGTGAACGCGCCAGCAGCAACTCGTCACCGCGGGTGACCAGGACGATCATGCTGGGCGAAAGCCGCGGATAGTGCTGAACACCACAGGCTGGACAGTACATGGCGCGCTCACCGGCTCGCGCCTGCATCGGCGAACCGCAGCTACCGCAGAAGCGGTGCTGGCTGACCCAGGTGCCGATCTGCGTGGCGTAGCCGAGCAGGCGAAACAGGTCCGGGTCAACCTGCTGCATGAACTGACGCAGCCCCTGCCAGCGCGCACCAGGTACATCGGCGGGGACATCCAGTTCGAAAAGAAAGACCGGTTCGCCATCGAAATGCCCCAGCCCCTGCTCGCTGAGCAGCGGCAGCTCCAGACGCTTGAGCCAGTCCCGCGGAAACAGAACACCGCTGTCGTCGACCAGGAACTGTTGCCGGCAATGCACCACTGCCCAGCCCCCCGCCAGCGAGGGGTCGAGCAGCGCCGCTTGCCAGCGCAGGCTCATCAGGCGGCGACCGGCATGCCCAGCGCGCGCACGCTCTCGCTGGCGAGATCGAGCACGCTGACCCGCGAATCGTCGCGCCGCAGGATCGCGCCGCCCTCGAGGTAGTACTCGAGGCTGGTCAGGGCGTCGGCAAGCGTCTCGAGCAGCTGCTCGGGGGGTATCTGATTCGACTCGAGCATGTGCTTCTGGATGAAATCGGCACAGGCTCCGATCAGCTCGGCAGCACGCTCCTGCTCGAGGAAGCGCAAACCGCCGCGAACAGCCTGCAGGCTGAACGGCACGTTGGCCAGATGCAGCTTCTCGCCGTTGGACTCGAGATAGGCGGTGATGGCGCGCTTGGCCAGCGCAAGCCCGGCGGTCGCCTCGTCGATCACCACGATGCAGGCTTCGGTCAGCTGGTGGTTGGCGAAGGCTTCGGCCTCCATGCCCGGACGGGCGACCTGAGGTTTGCTATCGCGCCGATCGCCACGTTCCAGGCTGGCGACCATGCTCTCGACATAGAGCACCGCATCGGCCAGGCGCAGGGTGGCCTGCGGCTCGGGAGCCTGTTCCAGGCTCCAGCCGGACACATCGCCCAACTGCGCCTGCAACGTGCTCGCAGCCGAGGACAGTCCTACCATTCCCAGGGTCTTGGCCATCTTGCCGAGCAGGTTATGCAGGTTCGAATAGGCTTCCGCCTGGGCGGTACCGCGCTCGATCAGGTCGAGCAGGTCCTTCAGGCTGGCCAGTTCTTCGCGAATCGCCGAGGACAGCGAACGCATGACGGCCTGGCCGGGACCGGCCAGGCGCTGGGATTCATCTTCCAGCAGGTGATCGGTAAAGGGCAGCGGGCTCAGCGAGAACACCTGCCTGACCTGGCTGGCAATCGGNNATCGGACCTTTGCTGTCCGCCAGTGCGACGACGTATAGCAATTCCTTGAGCAGGCTACGCGGCGCTTCGTATGTCGGGTTGCCGAGCACCTGCTTGAGCTCCCTGTCGAGCCGCGAGAACAGTTGCTTGCGCGATCTACGTGGCAACAGCTGGCCATCGAGCTGCGACTCGATGGACGCACTGCCGATCCAGCACAGGCGGCCGGCCGGTGAGTCGATGAACAGATGATCGAGTCGCGTCAGCGCCCGCCCCATCAGTTTCAGGCTGGCCGGCAGGTTTTCTTCCCGGATGAAGCCGAGCAAGCCCACCTGGTACATCTGCCGCAGCCGGCGCGCTTCAGCTGCCGGAGCAACGCCCTGGCGAACCGGCGTATCGAGCGCAGGCCGGGCATGATCGAGACGAACACTGAAGAAGAAGCTTTCCGGCAGCGGCGGCTGCGCGCAGGCCTGGCGCAATGCACTGATCGCCGGCAGCAACAGCTCCGGGATTTCCTGGCGGCTGGCATCGACGCTTTCCAGGTAGCGGCGCAGCACATAGAGCGCGTTGCTCAGCGCGGCCAGCTGCCCGTCGCGATCCTCGCCCGCACCGACGGGAATGTCGGTGGCCAGCTGGAGGATTTCCTGGGCGAGCAGTTCGGCACCGGTCAGTTCGATCAGATTGAGCGTGCCGCGGACCTGTTTGAGGTTCTCGACGGCCTGCTGCAGAAGACCGCCGTTGTTGCGATCGATGATGAAATGCTCAAGGCTCTGCTCGGCCTCTTCCATAGTGGCGAACAGCTCATCCCGGACCAGACCGAGTGATGTAGCTCCAGTAACCATGCCTAGTGCGCCTCCCGCGCAAACGTGTGATGGCGCATCAGTCGGCAAAGTCCGGCTTCTGTTTGCTCATGTGAGCGGCGATGGCAACCTTGATATCGGCCGACTGCAGCATGGCCGCATTCCAGGTGGCGATGTATTCGAGACCATCGTCGACGCGGTGGTCGCGCATGTAGCGGATCATTTCCTTGGTGCCACGGATGGCGATCGGTGACTTGCTGGCGATGTCGCGGGCCAGCTCCAGCACACCCTCCATCAGCGCCTGCTGATCGGCGTAGGTGCGATTGACCAGGCCGATACTGCGCGCCTCATCACCGCGGATGGTGCGGCCGGTGAAGGCCAGCTCGCGCATCATGCCGTCGCCGATGATACGTGGCAGGCGCTGCAGTGTACCGACATCGGCGGCCATGCCCATGTCGATCTCCTTGATCGAGAATTTCGCATCCACCGTGCTGTAGCGCATGTCGCACGCCGAGATGAGATCGATGGCACCCCCCAGGCAATAGCCCTGGATCGCAGCGAGTACAGGCTTGCGGCAGTTGTCGACCGCGTTGAACGAAGCCTGCAATGACAGGATCTTGCGCCGCAGCTGCTCGGCATTGCGCCCGACATCGCTGCCCAGCTGGCTACCTACCGAGGCCAGCAGCTGAAGGTCGATGCCTGATGAGAAATGCTCCCCGGCCCCGCTGAGGACCACTACACGCACGTCATCCGTGGCATCGACCCAATTGAAGATATCGATGATTTCCGTCCAGAACGCGGCATCCATCGCATTGATCTTCTCGGGTCGGTTGATCACGACTCGGGCAATCTTGTCTGCCAACTCTACGCGGAAGGCTTTGTATTCGGTCACGCTATCATCCTCGACAGCAAGCGCATGGGAACGTCGTGACGGGAGCAGCCCGGGACGACGGTGGGCAACTATAACAACTGGTACCAGCCCGAGTGTATGCCGATGCAGACGATGTGATACAGACCACGCCGCCGGACGGCCCCTTCGTGCCGATGTAGAGCCTCGAAGCCACGACCATCACCCCTGGCGGATGCAATCGACGGTGTATGCGCTGCCGTTGGTGGTGACCTCGTGTTGCAAGCCATGGACGTCCGCATCGAAGCCCGGGAAGCGCTCGGCGAAGTCACGGGCGAAACGAAGGTAATCGAGAATCGAGCGAGTCTCGCCGGTGAAACGCTCGCCCGGCATGATCAGCGGGATGCCCGGCGGATACGGCACCAGCATCACCGCTGCTACGCGCCCTTCCAGCTCATCGATCGGAACTGCCTCGACCTCGCCGCGAACCAGCGCATCATAGGCCTGCGCCGGGGTCATGGCCGGCTCCGGCAGCGCCGTGTACATCCGCCGCATCGCCCGCGCCGTTGCGTTTTCGCAATAACAGGCATGCAGTGCATCGCACAGGTCGCGCAGCCCCATGCCGGCATAGGTGGCAGCGCCGCTGCGGGCAACGGACGGCAGCGCTTCGATCAGCGGGATGTTGGCGTCGTAATGGCGTTTGAATTCCAGCAACTCGGTCAGCAGCGTGCTCCACTTGCCCTTGGTGATGCCCATGGAGAACAGCACGAGCATCGAGTACAGGCCGGTCTTCTCCACCACCAGGCCACGTTCCCAGAGGAACTTGCTGACCACCGCCGCCGGGATGCCACTTTCGCCCAGCGCGCCGGACGCGGTGAGGCCCGGCGTCACCAGCGTGACCTTGATCGGATCGAGCAGCACATAGTCGTCGGCAACATCGCCGAAACCATGCCAGTCGGCGGTGGGCTCGAGCAGCCAGTCCCGCGTCACCAGCTCATCGGCGCCATCAACCCGCGGCGGCTGCCAGATACTGAACCACCAGTCGTCCGGATCGATGTGCTGACGCAGGTTGGCCAGTGCCCGCCGGAAGCTCAGGGCCTCATCGAAGGTCTCCTGGATCAGCGAGCGACCCGCCGGCCCTTCCATCATTGCCGAGGCCACATCGAGCGACGCCAGGATGCCGTACTGCGGCGAGGTGGAGATATGCATCATGAAGGCTTCGTTGAAGCGGTCACGGTCCAGCTGCCGGGTCTGGCTGTCGAGTACGTGGATCATTGAGGCCTGGCTGAAGGCGGCCAGCAGCTTGTGCGTGGAATGGGTGGTGAATACCAGCGGCCCCTGTTCACGGGTATCCATGCCGTAACGGCCATCGTAGAACTCGTGAAAGGCCGCGTAGGCGTACCAGGCCTCGTCGAAATGCAGCACCTCGACGTTGTCGGCCAGGGTGCGCTTGATCAGGTTGGCGTTGTAGCACAGGCCGTCGTAGGTGGAATTCGTGACCACCGCCAGCTTGACCTTCGGCTGGCGTCCGCGCGCCAGCGGGTTGGCGGCGATCTTCGCCTGGATCGACTCGCGGGTGAACTCCTCCAGCGGAATGGGTCCGATGATGCCCAGTTCGTTGCGTGCGGGGCTCATGTACAGCGGTATCGCACCGGTCATGATAATCGCGTGGAGGATCGACTTGTGACAGTTGCGATCGACCAGTACCAGGTCGCCACGCGCCACCATCGAATGCCAGACGATCTTGTTTGCCGTCGAGGTGCCGTTGATCACGAAGAAGGTATGATCCGCGCCGAAATTGCGCGCGGCACGGGCTTCCGCGGCGGCCACCGGCCCGGTGTGATCAAGCAGCGAACCGAGCTCCGGCACCGACACGGAGAGATCCGAGCGCAGCGTGNNCGGACTCTTGCGATAGGCGACTCCCCCGCCGTGGCCCGGCGTGTGCCAGGAGTAATTGGACTCGCCGGTGTGCTGCACCAAGGCTCGGAAGAACGGCGGCAGCAGATCCTCGAGGTAGTTGCGCGCCGCCCGAGCGACCTGCCGGGCCAGAAACGGCACGGTGTCCTCGTAGAGGTAAAGCAGCCCGCGCAGCTCGTTGAGATCGGCCATGGCCTCGGCGGGCGCATTTTCGATCGTCACCTGCTCGCCCAGGGCGAAGATCGGCAGACGCGGCGCGCGGCGTCGGGCGACACGAATCAGTTCGACGACATCATGCAGCAGCCGCTGATTGTCTCCGGCGCCTTCGGCGGCCACCAGGATGCAGGCCAGCCCGTGGTGGGTCGACGCCACGATGCGCCCCTCGCTGGAGCTCGCTGTGGGCAGGATATTGAAACCGTCACGCTCCAGCTCCGAGGCGATGCCTCGCACGCGTTCGCCGGCAACGGTGTCGGCCTTGATGTCGCGATGGACGATGAGGATCGGGAATTTCAGGTCTTTATACATGCGCGCTCTCTGCGGACGGTCTTCCTACAGGGTAGAAGTGTCCGCAGCAAAGGAACAGCGCATTAGGAACCGGACGGATGCCGCGTGAAGACGATCAGCCTTCCAGCTGCATCCACAGCGGCGCGGCACCGGCGGCCTTCTCGATTGCCGCCATACGCGCCATGTGCGCAGCCAGTTCCTCATCGCTGGCGCGCAGCACGGCGGTGCGCGGCCGATCAGCCGGCAGGCGGCGGATCGGGCTGGGCTGAGGTCGCCCGCCATCGGAGCTTTCGCCATCGCCGGCCAGGGACAGATTCGTCTGCCCGCCGGTCATGGTCAGCCAGACATCGGCGAGAATCTCGGCGTCGAGCAATGCGCCGTGCAGGTCGCGCCCGGAGTTGTCCACACCGTAGCGCTTGCAAAGGGCGTCGAGGCTGTTGCGCTGCCCCGGGTGACGCTCGCGCGCCATCAGCAGCGTATCGAGCACCGTGCAGTGGTCGGTGATTTCGGCACGATCCTGCTGGCCCAGCAGGGCGAACTCGTTGTTGATGAAGCCAAGGTCGAACGCCGCATTGTGGATGACCAGCTGCGCGTCCTTGATGAACTCGAAAAACTCGTCGGCAATGTCACGAAAACGCGGCTTGTCGACGAGGAATTCATTGGTGATGCCGTGAACCGCGATCGCCCCTTCATCAACCTCACGATCGGGCTGCAGATAGACATGGTAGTGACGCCCGGTCAGGCGGCGGCCGATGACCTCGACACAACCGATCTCGATGATCCGGTGGCCATCGGTGACTGGCATACCCGTGGTTTCGGTATCGAGTACTACGCTGCGCATGTCGTTTCGCTCACTTACACAATGGGTTGTCGTTTGGCCTGAACCACGCCACGGTTGGCCAGCAGGTCGGCCTGCTCGTTGCCTGGGTGCCCGGTATGTCCGCGGACCCACTGCCAGCTCACTTCGTGACGATTGACCTGCTCGTCGAGCTGCTGCCAGAGGTCGGCATTCTTCACCGGCTGTTTGCTCGCCGTCTTCCAGCCGCGCTTCTTCCAGTTCGGCATCCAGTCATTGATACCCTGCATGACGTATTGCGAATCCGTCACCAGCCGCACCTTGCATGGACGTTTCAGCTCGGCGAGCGCGCGAATGGCGGCCATGAGCTCCATGCGATTGTTGGTGGTGTCCGGCTCGCCGCCCCAGAGCTCGCGCTTTACGCCCTTATATATAAGCAGCGCTCCCCAGCCACCGGGACCAGGATTGCCCTTGCAGGCGCCATCGGTATAAATCTCGACCCAATCGTCGCTCATGTAGATTGCTTACTCGTTTTGACGGCGATGGCCTTCACGGCAACCGGTGGTGCTCGGCATCGCGGCGGCTGATCTTGGCTACCGGCATCGGCAGCAGCTTGCCCATCCGCTCGCGACGCTCCTGGCGCAACGGCCGCAGACCGATCATCAGCTTGCGCGCCACCAACAGGTAGAAGCCTCCGGTCGGTGCCTGCAGCTGCTGCCCAATGGACTCCAGACGCGACAATCGCGCCTGCCAGTCGCTCGAAGAAAGCGGCGGACAATAGCATCCGAAGCGGCGTTTCTCCAGCGCGAATCCCAGCAGGTTCAGCCAGTCGCCGACCCGCGACGGACGGATGCAACGGGCCTGACGAAAGCCCTCCCGCGACACCAGATGGCGCAGCCCCCAGGCGCTCCAGGGATTGATGCCGACGATCAACAGATGCCCGCCGGGGCGCACACCGCGTGCCGCTTCGCGCAGCAGGCCGTGTGGCGAGAGGCTGAAATCCAGCGCGTGCTGCAGGACGACCACGTCGGCGGCATGCTCGCCGAGCGGCCAGGCCTGTTCCTCGCAGTGGATTTCCACGCCCGGCAGAGGCGCACCAAGGCGAACGCTCCGCTTGATGTTCTGCGGCTGCACCGGTTCCCCGGCAAACGGCCCGTTGTGCACCAGATAGCTGCCGAAGCATCGGGCCAGCTCATCGGTCAGGATCTGCTTCTCCTGCGCAAGCAGCTGCTGGCCCAAGGGGCCGGCGAACCAGTCGGACGCCTGGCTGATCATGGACAGCCAATGGTCGCTGGCGTGGTTGGACGGTCGCTCGTTCATCGCTCGGCTCCGTTCGCCCGCGGATTCGCCGGGCGCTGGGTTCGATCAGGTTCAACGCTTCCATGGGACTGCCAGAGCCCGCTCCCATTTCCGGCGCGGGTTGCAGCCTGGCGGGAACAGCCCCTAGGATGCGCCTTTGTGATCCGCTTGGCGACCCACCCATGTTCAAGATCGAAGCCCTGCCCGCCTTCACCGACAACTATATCTGGCTGCTCCAGGACGACGCTGCCCGGCGCTGCGTAGCGGTCGATCCCGGTGACGCAGCGCCCGTGCTGGACTGGCTGTCGGCACATCCCGGCTGGCAGCTGAGCGACATTCTGGTGACGCACCACCATCACGACCATGTCGGTGGCGTCGAGCGGCTCAAGGCACAGACCGGCGCCCGCGTCTACGGGCCTGCCGCCGAGAAGATCCCCGCGCGTGACGAGGCGCTGAGCGACGGCCAACGGATCGAGGTGCTCGGCAAGCGCCTGCAGATCATCGCCGTCCCAGGGCACACCCTCGGACATATCGCCTACTTTCACGCTGACCCAGACCAGCCATGGCTGCTCAGTGGCGACACGCTGTTCGCAGCCGGTTGTGGACGCCTTTTCGAAGGCACGCCCGAGCAGATGTTCGAGTCGCTCACCCGCCTGGCCAGCGCCCCCGACCACACGCTGGTCTATTGCACGCATGAGTACACGCTGAGCAATCTGCGTTTCGCCCAGGCGGTTGAGCCACACAACGCCGACATCGCCGCGCGCATCGGCGAAGTAACCCAGCTGCGCGAGGCAGGTCGATTCAGCCTGCCCAGCCAACTGGACATCGAGCGCAAGACCAACCCGTTTCTGCGCAGCGAGGTCGAAGCGGTACGGCAGGCGGCGAGCCAGCATTGCGGCGGTCCGCTGGCGACCAACGTCGCGGTTTTCGCGGCTTTGCGTGCCTGGAAGGATCGTTTCTGACAAGGTCGACAGGTTCCCGAAACGGGGCCTGCAAACTTGACCCCACCTGGGTGCATTCCTAGAATCCCCCGAATTTTGTTTCCGGGGAAGATTCCAGCCAATGCCGCCAGCTCCCAAGAAACGCCACGAAACGGACGCCTTGGCAGCCTCTGGTCGTGCGTTGGCCCTCGCCATTTGCGTAGCCCTAGCGGGCTGTCAGAGCAACGCCGCGCGTGACGATGCTCTCGAACAGACAAGGCGCGCAGTGGTGCCTGCGGCACAGGAGCCGATCTGGCTGAGCGACACCGCTACCGAGGTCGAGCACCAGGATATCTGGGAGCGAATCCGCGACGGCTACAAGCTGCAGGAGCATCTGGACAGCAACCCCCGCATCGAACAGCAGCGTCTCTTCTTCTCCAGCCGCCCCCGATCCATAGAGATCGCCAGCGAGCGCGGCAGCCCCTACATCCATTACATCGTCGAGCGGCTCGAAGAGCGCGACATGCCGCTGGAGCTCGCGTTGCTTCCGATCATCGAAAGCTCCTATGACCCCTTCGCCTACTCCCACGGCGCACGCCGCCGGGCTCTGGCAGTTCATTCCATCCACCGGCCGGCACTTCAACCTGCGCCAGACCAGCTGGTACGACGGCCGCCGCGACATCACCGCCTCGACCAATGCGGCCTTGCGCTATCTGAGCTATCTGCATGGGCTGTTCAACGGTGACTGGCTGCTGGCACTGGCGGCCTACAACGCAGGCGAAGGCACCGTCAGCCGCGCCATCGAGCGCAACCAGAAGCTGGGCCTGCCCACCGATTACTGGAACCTGCCGCTGCCGCAGGAAACCCGCGACTATGTGCCCAAGCTGCTGGCGCTGTCGCAACTGATCCAGGCACCGGAAGCCTATGGCATCAATCTCAGCCCGATCGCCAACGAACCCTATTTCGAAGTCATCGCGCTCAAGCAGCGCATGGACCTGGCACGCGTCGCCAAACTCGCCGACCTCGACGAGGACGAGCTCTACCAGCTGAACCCGGCGTTCACCCGGCGGATCACCCTGGACGGCCCGCAGCAGCTGCTCGTACCCATGGAGAAAGCCGAGATGCTGGCGGCCAACCTCGCCCTGATGAAGCCCCAGGAGCTGGTCGACTGGCAGCAGTATCAGGTTCGCGCCGGCGATACGCTGGGGACGATCGCCAACCGTCACCACCTCACCGTCAATATCATTCGCGACGTCAATCGACTCAAGAGCGACTCGCTGCGCGTCGGTCAGGTACTCAGCATTCCCACCAGTGGTGATGCCCAGGCGTCGCGCGAGCTGTTGCATGCCGTTGCACGTCAGCCGGCCGCGACTCCGCGTAGCTATAGGGTGAAGCCCGGCGACAACCTCTGGGACATCGCCAAGGCCCAGCGCGTATCGGTTCGGGACCTGCAGCGCTGGAACAAGCTGTCCGGCAGCCAGCTCAAGGTCGGCCAGGCGCTGTTCCTGCAGGGCCCGGCAGCAAGCGTTGCGCAAAAGAAAGGCAATGCCCCTACCTATTACAAGGTGCAGAAAGGCGATTCGCTGTACCAGATCGCCAAACGTTTCAACGTTCAGTTGACCAACCTCAAGACCTGGAACAAGGGCGCCGACGTGCTGCGCCCTGGCCAACTGCTGACGCTGTATCTCCCCAACTGAAGGATTCAGCCGCCAGGGCGCTTGCCCAGTGACTCCAGGCAGCGTCCGGTCAGCTGGGTGAAGCGCTGGAACGCAACGAACTGCTCGTGCTTGAGCGCCCGACCGGACAGCCTGCAATCACCATAAAGCACACCGATCTCACGCGTGCCGGCCATCAACGGCGCAATGAAGAACATTCCGCTGCCCAGCCGCTGTCGTAGCGGCTGAGTCACCAGGTCCGCCAGGTTGTAGCTTGCCGGAACCCCCATCCACAGCGACTGCCGATGGCGCAACGCGTAGCTGAACACGTGTGGCTGCTCGGGCTGATCGGCCGGCAGAACGAAGCCCTGGAGCCAGTCCGCGGTTCCCTCGCCGATCGCACAGCGAACCTTGAAACGGCTCTGCTGGTCGGCCAGCACCGCCACCATCACTCGCTCCAGCCCAACGCCGCGATGCAGGCCCTGCAGCAGGGTGTCCAGGATCAAGCTGGCGTCGCCGCTGCCGTTCACCATCAACCCCAGGTCCTGCAATGACTGCTGCATCAGCAGCAGGTCCGGCTGCAGCAAGGCTGCCTGGCGCTGGGCCTGCTGCAGGCGAATCTGCTCGGGGTCGGTGCTCGGGATCAATTTGCCCAGACGACTGGCGCCAAAGGTGGCAGCCACTCGCACCGTCTCATCGGCGCTGGCGAGGATCTGCTGCAACGCGTCGTTTTCGTCCACGCCGGTAAAGTCGGCGACCGCCTTGGTCAAGGCGGTCATTCGCTCGCACTCCCATCCACCCAGCGCGGCTTCGCTGATCTGCACGCCCAGCGCGACCGCGCGGGCGGCGGGATCGCTCCCCGCTGCCTGGCTGTGCGCGAGGCTGGTCAGCTCTCCGAGATTCCAGCTCCTGACCAACCCGAGGCTGAGCTGGCGGAAGCTGGTGCCCAGCACCTGCTGCACCGCCTCGTCAGCCTTGATACCGGGTTGCGTCAGCAGCTGCGCGAGCTCCTCGACCTGCTCGCCGCCGCAGCCCCAGAACGCCAGTTCACCGACGTTATAGAGCAGCGCCGCGATGAAGACCTCTTCCTCATGCCGCGACAGCACGTAGCCGGCGATGTTGCGTGCCTGCACCGCGGCATGGAACGAGCGCGCAAGCAGTTCCAGCAGCTGCTCGCGCGGCGCACGCGCAAGTAGGCTGTCGATCAGCGTTACCGACAGGCTGATCAGACGCACGTTCTCGAAGCCGATCATCACGATGGCTCGGGATATGGTCTTGATGGTTTCCTGGGAGGGGTTGTAATAGCTGCTGTTGCCGACCCGCAGCACCTTGGAGGTCAGCGAAGCATCGCGCAGCAGCACATCGGCAAGCTGCTGGACCGATGCATGCTCGTGCTCGGCCAGGCGTTGCAGATNNCGATCCACGCCTGCACACCCTGGGCACGTACATCCAAGAGGTCACCTCTCCACAATGCCATTACGGGAAATGGACGGCAGTTTGCCCGAGGTGACCGGCCTTTTTCCAGCGCATACAAGCTGTTACTGTACCGGCCCGAGAAGCCCGTAAGCGCCAAGGATCGGATCCCCCGTCTGATGCGAGCCCTGCTACTGTTACTGACCTGTCTGGCCTTGAGCTTTCCCGCCCTCGCCACCATCAGCGAAAGCCATGGTTATGCGCAGTTCGGCACTCTTAAGTACCCAGCCTCCTTTACCCATTTCGACTGGGTGAACCCGCGCGCGCCCAAGGGCGGCCGGATCAAGCTGATGGCGTCAGGCACCTTCGACACGCTCAACCCCTACACCTTCAAAGGCACCAGCCCGAGCGCCTCGCCCGGTTTCCTGCAGTACGGCATCAGTGAGCTCAACGAACCGCTGATGGTCGGCACCGGACTGTACGACCCATCCGGCGACGAACCCGCGTCCAGTTATGGACTGATTGCCGAATCGGTGGAGTACAGCGACAACAACAGCTGGGTGGTATTCAACCTGCGCAAGGAAGCCCGCTTCCATGACGGCAAGCCCATCACCGCATACGACGTCGCCTTCTCCTACCGCCTCCTGATCAAGGACGGCCACCCGCAGTACCGCACCAACCTGCAGGGCGTGAAGCGCGTCGACATCCTCAACCGCCACCGCATCCGCTTCGTCTTCGAGCAGCCGAACAATCCGCTGCTCATCATGCGCCTCGGCGAACTTCCGGTGCTGCCGCAGCACTACTGGAAGAATCGCGACTTCAAGGCCACCACCTTCGAGCCGCCGCTGGGCAGCGGTCCCTACCGCATCACGCAGGTGCAACCCGGGCGCCAGGTGGTGTTCGAACGCGTGCGCGACTGGTGGGGGGCGAAGCTGCCAGTCAACCAGGGCAAGTACAACTTCAACCGCGTCGAGGTCGAGTTCTACCGCGATAACGTGGTGGCGTTCGAAGCGTTCAAGGTCGGTGAATTCGACTTCTACATCGAGCACCAGGCCAAGAACTGGGCCAACGGCTATCAATTCCCGGCCATGCTGCGGGGCGACATCATCCGCGCGGAGATTCCGCATCAGATTCCGACCCAAACCCAGGCGCTGTTCATGAACGGGCGCCGCGCGACATTCGCCGACCAGCGCGTGCGCGAGGCCCTCGGCCTGATGTTCGATTTCGAGTGGACCAACCGCGCACTGTTCTATGGCGCCTATCGCCGCAGCGAAAGCTACTACCCCAACAGCGAGTTCAGCGCCACCGGCAAGCCCGAAGGCGGTGAGTGGCTGCTGCTTTCACCCCATCGCAAGCAGCTTCCGGCCAAGCTGTTCAGCGAGCCGTTCCAACTGCCGCAAACCGATGGCCGCGGCATCCCGCGGGATACCCTGCGCCGAGCCCTGGGCCTGCTCGCCGAAGCGGGCTGGAAACCCTCCGATGCCGGCCTGTTGAACAGCGCCGGGCAACCGCTGCGGTTCGAGATACTGCTGGTCAATCCGCGGCTGGAGCGCATTCTCCAGCCTTATGTGGAGAATCTCGCGCGTATCGGCATCCAGGCCAATCTGCGCACCGTCGACGGCGCGCAGTACAAGCAGCGGCTGGACCACTACGATTACGACATGATCCTGATGACGCTGGTGCAGAGCCTGAGCCCCGGGATCGAGCAGCACCTGTACTTCCATTCCAGCCAGGTGGACGTCAAGGGTGGACGCAACTATGCCGGCGTCGCCAACCCCATCGTCGACGACCTGATCGGCAAGCTGCTCGCCGCGCAGACCCGCGACGAGCAGGTCGCAGCCGCCCGCGCCATCGACCGGGTGCTGCTGTGGAACCACTACACCATTCCGAACTGGTTCATCAGTAACCATCGCCTGGCGTACCGGAATCGGTTCGCCCACGTCACCACGCCGCCCTACACGCTGGGTCTGCGCGCCTGGTGGCTGAAGAGCCTGGAGAAGAGCAAATGAACAATCGCGTGCGCCATTCGCTGTTTCGCGCCGGCCTGCTGAGTCTGCTCTGCATGGCAACCCTGGCCGAGGCCGCCCCCCGCCATGCCCTGACGCTGTATGACGAGAAGCCCAAGTACCCGGCCAATTTCCAGCACTTCGAGTACGTCAATCCCGAGGCTCCCAAGGGCGGCACGCTGCGCCAGGCCGGTTTCGGCAGCTTCGACTCGCTCAACCCCTTCATCAACAAGGGCGTCGCCGCCGATGACATCGGCCTGATCTACGACACACTCACCACCAACAGCCTGGACGAACCGTTCACTGTCTACGGCCTGCTGGCGGAAAAGATCGAGAAAGGCCCGAACAACAGCTGGGTGCGCTTCCACCTGCGCCCGCAGGCTCGCTTCCACGATGGCGAGCCGGTAACCGCCGATGACGTGGTGTTCACCTTCGAGACGCTGATGAGCAAGGGCGCCCCGCACTACCGCGGCTATTACGCCGATGTGGAGAAGGTGGTGGCCGAGAGCCCGCGACGGGTTCGCTTCGACTTCAAGCACGCCGGCAACCGCGAGCTGCCGATGATCCTCGGCCAGCTGCCGGTGCTGCCGAAGCACTGGTGGGAGGGGCGCGAATTCACCTCGGGCAGCCTGGAAATCCCGCTGGGCAGCGGCCCGTACCGCGTCGAGAAGGTCCAGGCCGGGCGCTCGATCCGCTATGCCCGGGTCGAGGATTACTGGGGCAAGGACCTGCCGGTGAATCGCGGGTTCTACAACTTTGATCACGTCAACTTCGACTACTACCGGGACAACACCGTAGCGCTGCAGGCCTTCAAGGCCGGGCATTTCGACTACTGGTTCGAAACCAGTGCGAAGAACTGGGCCACCGCCTACGACATCGCCGCGGTCCGCGACGGCCGCATCGTCAAGGACGAAATCCGCAACTACAACCCGACCGGCATGCAGGGCTTCATCTTCAACATCCGCCGCCCGCACCTGCAGGATCGTCGCGTCCGTGAAGCCCTGGGCCTGCTGTTCGACTACGAATGGACCAATCGCCAGCTGTTCAACGGTGCCTACACCCGCACTCGCAGCTACTTCGACAACTCCGAGCTGGCCTCCTCCGGGTTGCCGAGCGAGGACGAGCGCAAGATCCTCGAACCGCTGCGCGGCAAGGTGCCGGACGAGGTATTCGACAAGGCTTTCGAACTGCCACAAACCCCGGGCAACGGCGTCATCCGCGAGCAGCAGCGCCAGGCCTATCGGCTGTTGACCGAGGCTGGCTGGAAAGTCGAGAACGACCAGATGCTGGACGCCCAGGGCAAGCCGGTGAAACTGGAGTTCCTGCTGGTGCAGGCCGAATTCGAGCGCGTGCTGCTCCCCTACAAGCGCAACCTGGCGGACCTGGGCATCGAACTGGAGATCCGCCGGGTCGACGTCTCGCAATACATCAACCGGCTGCGCTCACGCGATTACGACATGATCGTCAGCGGCTTCGGCCAGTCCAACTCCCCTGGCAATGAACAGCGTGAGTATTGGCACTCGGCGAGCGCGGACAATCCCGGAAGCCGCAACTTCATCGGCCTGAAGGACCCGGCCATCGACGTGCTGGTCGAAGGGCTGATCGGCGCCGACTCGCGCAAGGAGCTGGTCGCCCACACCCGCGCCTTGGACCGAGTGCTGCTATGGGGTCACTACGTGGTCCCGAACTGGCACATCAAGACCTGGCGCGTGGCCTACTGGAACCACCTGGCGCCATCCGCAGGTCACGCCGCAGCAGGACATCGGTCTGATGACCTGGTGGCGCAAGCCCGACGCCCAGGCGCCAGTGGCCGACCCGGCGGAGGCGAAGAAGGCCGAGCAAGCCGGCGCCCCGGCACCTTCGGCGGAACCGGCAGCCGACGATGCCGCTGACGACTCTGCTACCGACGCCGAGGCGGAGCGCTAAGCATGCTGGCCTATATCATTCGCCGACTGCTGCTGATCATTCCGACGCTGTTCGGCATCCTGTTGATCAACTTCATCATCATCCAGGCAGCGCCCGGCGGTCCGGTGGAGCAGGCGATCGCCAAGCTGGAGGGCTTCGAGGGCGCCACCAGCCGTATCGCCGGTGGCGGCTCGGAAGTCGCGGTGGGCGGCACCAGCTATCGCGGCGCGCAGGGCCTGGACCCCGAGCTGATTGCCGAGATCGAGCGACTCTACGGCTTCGACAAACCGCCGGCCGAGCGCTTCTGGATCATGCTCAGCAACTACCTGCGGCTGGACTTCGGCGAGAGCTTCTTCCGCGACGCCAAGGTCACCGACCTGATCATCGAGAAGATGCCCGTCTCCATCTCGCTGGGGCTGTGGAGCACGCTGATCATGTACCTCGCTTCGATTCCGCTGGGGATCGCCAAGGCCACGCGCCACGGCAGCAAGTTCGACGTCTGGACCAGCTCGGCGATCATCGTCGGTTACGCCATTCCGGCGTTTCTGTTCGCCATTCTGCTGATCGTGCTGTTCGCCGGCGGCAGC
>JABAHQ010015877.1_pt2 | contig 25412 bp, 18 predicted proteins | sample 7062091 | NCBI WGS metagenome assembly JABAHQ01 (sample SAMN14534359, study PRJNA622989) | marine sediment metagenome | biome: marine biome [ENVO:00000428]; feature: marine pelagic biome [ENVO:01000023]; material: deep marine sediment [ENVO:00002113] | place: India: Gulf of Kutch | collected...
TGGAACGAATTTGCAAGGGAAGCTCCAGCTCCTATGATTTATAATTTGTTTCTTTGGTCCATTTCTCAACCCATCACTGAGCTCACACACTTACTATAATTTTTATCTTGAAAATTCCCCAAATTCTGTTATTTTTAACGATTCAATAATGCGTCATTGAACCGGTTATCAAAGTGGATTCCTGCCACAAAGGTGTGTGCCGATTTTGTGATACCGGCTGCGGATTGCAAATCGGAATGCATAACGGCAAGGTAGTTGATGTTAAGGGAGACGAATTTGCCCACAATAAAAGACGCTTGTACATTAAGAAAATTTTGAACCGCGATATTCTTTATGCAAAAGATCGGGCGCTCTATCCCATGATTCGTCAAAATGGCGGGTTGAAACAAGCCAGTTGGGAAGAGGCAATGTCTCCGGTCGCTGAAACGTTCCAGGAATCCATTGAACAATTTTGTGTAAATTATTAAGATGTGCTTATAGCGCTGGTAGCCGACAGCTTCAGCTGGCGGCTTTATCGCGGTCGAAAAGCCCGCGGCTACCAAGCCTCAAACTCTGTTTTAATTTTATACAGAAACTCTTGCTTAGAATGAGATAGAAAGACAAATTCTGAGAATAAGTCACCGAATTACCACCACTTTTCCGCTGGCAATTTTTTTATCATCCCGATTTTTGATAATGTATACATAAACACCGCTATTAGCCTGATTTTCATTGTGGACATCCCATATAATTTTCTCTTCTGATACCGGCCCGCTTCTCCATACCACTTCCCCCATTAAATTGTAAACAGCAATTTCGTTACCGGAAGATAATCCCTCAAAAATAATCCCTTGGTCGGTTTTTAAATGGGGATTGGGATACGCAACGATATTAGCCCCTTCATCCCCAGGCTCTACAGGCGGTTCCCCTGCTGTTGTGAAGCTGGTATCCTGTGTTGCCACCACATTGCCGGCGGGATCAATTGCCAGTCCGCTGACATAATAAGTTGTCTGACCGTCGAGATCCTCCAACACGACTTCATGATCAGTTACCGCAGAGGTTTTTAAATCCGAATATTGATCCGGCGGAAAGTTCTTTCCATATACCAATCGGGTTTGATAAGACTGGGAAGTACTCCATGTAATCCGAACCGAATAATCATTTATCATGGCGATTTCGATCTGAGTCGGATCAATCCTTCCCCAACGCGCCTCGGACTGGTCACTGGTTAGACCGGCTGTGCTTTTCGCCTGTAGTTTGTAAAAATATCGAATGCCTTCCACAATCGAACTGTCGTAATAGACATGACCTGGATGGCTAACCGAATCCAGTAAACTAAGGTTATTCTCATCCAATCCCCGATGAATATAATAAAGCAGCATATCCGGCTCGGGATTCTCATTCCATTGCAGTTTTAAGTAAGGAGCCTGGCCAAGCAAAAAAGCTGTATTTAGTATAAAAATCAATGCAATGCGTTTTAACATGCAAAACCTTTCATATAAGATTTCAATTGTGAAGAATATACAACGAAAATCAATCTTATAATAAATCTTAATTTAAAAAGCCCCCGGGCGTAAGGAGTAACTACACATGGGGGCTTATGGGAAGGGGGCGCTTAGGGTAACGAGAGGGTTATCGAATAATAACTACTTTCCCTTTTGTCAACACTTTTGCATTATCACCTCTAACCATGTAAATATACACACCACTTGGGAAATATACATTGTTTTCGACCACGTTAATCCGATATTGTCGCTGGACTTGTGATTTCAGTTCTTCATCATAAACCATTTCCCCCATCAACGAATAAAGGCTGATCTTTTGACTCTCCTCCGGCAAATTGGTAAAAATCATCTCACTATACCCCTCACTGGGCTTGATGGGATTGGGATATACGATCGGCTGCTTACTATCCGTTGCATCAGTAGTGACAGTTCGGAAGGAGGAATCCTGTAGAGATAAGGTTCTGCCATCTTCGTCGGTTATTTTCATATGGTAATAATAAGTTGTATCTGTGACAAGGTTCTGTAGAGAGATGGAATGATTGGTGCTGTAATTCGTCAGCCGCACTGTAGTAATTTGCGATATGTTATACCAATAACTAAAATCAATAATAGATGGGATTTCGGTTTGGATATTAAAAGTTGCCTCGTTATCGGAAACATCCCCGATGGTGAGATTCTCAATGTCATTCCGGCGCTCTACTTCAACGACCAATTGTTTTTGATCGGAAAGTCCAAATGGATCACTGACCGCAAAAGTAATGAAGGATTGTCCATACCAATCGGCAGCCGGTTGAATTGATAGGGACAACTGGTCGGAATCAAAATTTGTATTCAGATTTTCACCGGCAGTAATTTCCCAGTTTAGTTCGTTTGCTGTATTGGTGGAATCGATAACACGATTCACCAGATTGAGAGTAATGCTGCTATCCTCACCCAGGATCATAGAATTCGGTAGAAGCAAATGTGGCGCTGTATTGTTTTCCGAGTAGATGATCGTTACCTGAGCGGTATCCGCAGCCTGCAGCGGATCGATGACTTTGAAGACGCCGGTTTCGGAGGTGGCATTGGCCCCCGGAATAATTTCGATAATGTTTTGTTGCTGGTCATACCATTCGATATTGAATTGATTGAAACCCCAGAAATCCCAATCTAATTCAATCGCAGCATGATCCACATCAGAAGCATACAATTTCAAATTATACAAATTATTGCTAAACGGGCTAACGTATAAATTATAGATTGAAGTCTGAGGCGGATCATTTACCGGCGATATATTAACTGTAAGCGTATCCAGCCGCGTGGATTGATCCGGGGCAGTGGCAATAGCAATCATTTGATCCTGGCCATACCAGTGTGGCGATTTCGATTGAACAGACAATTTTCGATTTGGCAAATGGTAAGAATATTTCAAACTGTCCCCGGCCGAGAAACTCCAATTAATTTGACTCGGGGAATAATTTGAAATTGTCACGGTGGTGTCCATCTGAATAGTATACTGCTTATCTTCCTCAAAATTTGCATCAGGGATATCGACTCGAAAGACCGCCCCACCATCATTCACTTCAATGGTTACCAGGGCGGTGTCAGCGGCACCGGAAGTATCGGCCACCTGAAAGGATCCTGTTTCAATGGAATCAGACCCCAGCGGGACAATCCTGATGATATTTTCCTCCTGGTTATACCACTGGATATCAAAATCGGAAAACCCCTGGAACGTCCAGTTTAAATCACCCGGATCATCATCAACATCTACCGCATATTGTTTAAGATCAATCAGGTTGCTATCCGGATAGCTCCTAACAAACAACTTTCGGATTGAAATACTGGGCGGATCGTTTAGCGGGGTGATCGTTATCAGAAACGTATCCCGCGCTACTCTTTGGTCCGGGGCGGTTGCTGTGGCAATCATTTGATTCTGGCCAAACCAATCGGCTTCTTTGGCACCAATAGTTAATACACGTGAATTATTGTCAAAATTGATTTCCAGGTTTTGACCTGTAACAAAACTCCAGCTAAGTTGTGAGGGTTGACCATTGGAAATCGTTACGGTTGTATCCATTAAAATTTGCCGGGAATTATCCTCTTCAAATACCTGATGGGGCACATCTACATAGAAAATGTTACTGGGATCTTCTATAACTTCAATCTGGACATTTGCCGTATCAGCAGCATTATCCAGATCATATACGCGGAAAAAACCCCTTTCATTGGTGGTGGTATCCAGCGGAGTGATTTTAATGATTCTTTGGGATTGATCGTGCCAGGTGATTTGAAAATGATCATATCCCCAAAAATCCCAATCGAGTTCTTCAGCAGAGTTATCTACATCAATGGCATATTGCTTTAGATCGATAAGATTGCTGTCCGGATCATCGGAAATAAATAAATGTTGAATATTGGCAGCAGGTGGATCATTGATCGGCTGAATGGTCACAGAAAACGTATCCGAGGCAGTGGATTGGTCCGGTGCGGTCGCGGTTGCGCTCATACGACTTTGGCCATTCCAGTGTGGAGCCTGCGATTGGATACTGAGAATACGGGAATTATTGTCAAAATTATATTGCAGATCTGGTCCCGTCGTAAAGCTCCAGTTAAGTTGATCGGGTGGATAGTTGCTGCTATTAACAGTAGTATCCATGAAAATATGATAACTCTGGTCTTCATCAAATTGGAGATCAGGAATATTTACCACAAAAACCTGAGGCGTGTTATTGGCAAACATAAAAGAAAGGGATTTCCTATCAAACAGTGTATCAGGATCCTGAACTTTCATATCGAATGAAGCCGGGCCTGTATAGGTGCTGGGAGAAGGCGAAATAGTAAGATCACCACTCTGGACGGAAACCGTGGCATGATCCTCATTACTGATTTGAACCTGGAGCTCGGAAACATTGTGATCGGCATCGAATAAAAATGAAGACAGTGAAATGGTGGTATCCTGTCCTGTTAGCAGTGAAGTTAATTGCAATTGGATTTGAGGAATACCGACAGAAACCGGTCCGGTGAACGAGCTTCTGTTGCCGGCCGAATCGATAGCGGCCAATCGATAAGCGTACAAATCACCTGCCTGAACGGAGCGGTCAACCACATGCGTGGTGGGATGATTCACCGTCTGGAAATCCTGAAAATTATTGGTTGAATTTATCGAACGCTGCAACAGATATTGATACATATCCGGTTCCGTATTCGGCTCCCATAAAATATTCAAAGAATCTGTTTGCGCGAACGATGCGCCGACAAAAACAATAATTAAAACAATTATTAATCGCGAAAATTTCACCTTTTGCTCCCTTCCAAAGGAATCTTCGATGATTTTTTATCTTATATTTCCTCCGGGAAGTGCAAAAATATTGCCAGTTTCAATTGATAGAAAATAAAAGACTCGATTAAATGGGGCGAAATGGAATGAGAAAATATTATACATCAGAGGAGAGAAATTGACGGAGTGAATAATAAGGTGGGCAATTTATAATATCAAAAAATATAATTTCTTGATTTAAAATAACTTCTTTGCTTCTTGCTGATTTATAATTAAGGTTGCCGAGTCGATGATTATTTAATTCTGTTTTAGATTAATTATAAATTTGGGTGTATGAACCTAATAGGCAACGCCCTTTTAAACTTAGATGAAATATATGATGGTTAACAATAACCATAAAAAGTATACGATATGGCTGGGGTTTGCTTTTAGCATACTCTTTTTATATTTAGCTTTTCGTAATGTTACCCTGAATAAGCTGGTCGACTCATTTAATCAAGCGAATTATTGGTATTTAATCCCCGCAGTTGCGATGATGTTTTTTAGCCACTGGTTACGCGCCGTTCGCTGGCGATATATTTTGTTGCCTATAAAAGAGATCACTCGTAATACATTATTCTCAGCAACATTAATCGGTTACATGGGCAATGTAATTTTACCAGCCCATTTAGGCGAATTTTTTCGCTCCTATGTCGTCAGTAAAAAACAGAATATTCCCATGGCTTCGACTTTTGCCACTATTGTCATCGAACGTCTTGTGGATGTCTGGTCACTGCTACTTACCATGGCGATTACGCTAATTTTTTTCCCTTTTCCCAATTGGGTGACAAAAAGTGGCTATATCATGTTTGTATTTGCCTTTGTCTTATTCGGCTTCTTGTTGTTTATCAAAAATAGGCCAGCCATTGTTCAAAAGGTAATTCATGTCATCACAGCCCCCTTACCAGGGAATTTAAAAAAGAAAGCAGAAGAGATATTCACTTCATTCATAGACGGCCTCATTCCGCTTAAACGATGGCATCATTATATTATTGTATCACTTTATTCTATCCTGATATGGGCATGTTATGCGAGCATTTTTTATTTTGTCTTTCTTGCCTTTGATTTTATTACGCAATACAATCTGGTCTGGAGCGCTAGCTTAGTGGTGCTGGTGATTACCACCATCAGTATTGTGGTGCCCTCTTCACCGGGATACATCGGAACCTACCATTGGCTCTGTCAGCTGTCCTTGGGCCTATTCGGTATTCCCGAAACAGCCGCCTTAAGTTATGCTATCTTAGTACATGGGGTTTCGTTTATACCCGTTTTTCTGGTAGGTTTAGTATTGGTATGGTATGAAGGAATGAATATTGTAAAAATATATGAGAGGATGGAATTAGAGCCGGGCAGTGAATAAGAACTACACGTATTACCACTGTCTGAGATTATTTATCACTTTAAACACAGTTTGCGGCGATGCGAGCATATTGGTGTAACTGGCATTCGCTAAAGGACAATGACATTCTTTATTTTTGATACTGCTTCGAATCTGCTCGGCCTGACCGCTTTTCCAAACTTTCTTAAAGTCATAATTATACTCTCTCAAATTTCCCATTGAATCAGCGCGAATACAACAGGGCCATACATGTCCGTCGGGAGAAATTTGCGCGGACATTACTCCCGCCAGACAGGGAATTACCTGGGTTTGTTGTTGCATAATATTCTTCACTAACTCATAGTATTCGTAACGAAATGCCTGGGCAACTTGTGCTATCCCGTTTTGTTTACGTTTTCGCATCTCCGCCCGCAGAAAATCGATAGCCTTCGTATACTTTTCCAATGTCGGCGTTATATCTTCCTCCATAGTTCCTAACTCAACCCTTTGTTCGGCGATTTCGGTTATGTAGGAATCCGGCTCGAGCTTTACTAACTCCCGATAAATTTCCCGGAACTCATCTACATTAAAATTGGAAATAACGGTATGGATTCCCAAAGTAAAATTGGGATATTTTCGCAATTTTTTTAAATCCTCATACGTTTTCATTGCTGTTGCAAAATTATCTTTCAATCCACGAATTTGATCATGTTTTTCGCCCACCTGATCTAATGATAAATTGATGATGACTTCGGAATTGGGGCAGTTTTCTATAATTTCCTGGACCCGTTCCGGTGTTTGCGGATAAAGGCTGCCATTGGTGGGGATGTTGATAATCCCCGGCTTCGTCCGTCGATAGGCTGTGGTAATAATCGCAACAATGTCTTTCCTTAAAAACGGTTCGCCACCACTAAACGTGAACCAGTAAGGTGCTCTGCCTAAGTTAGCGAAAATTTTATCATATTCTTCAACGGTAAGCCGCTTCACTTTTTTAAGATAGACATTGCAAGTTTTACATCTGGAATTGCAGGCATACAAGAGACTAATCGTAATGTTCACAGGGTAAAGCAGCGGTGTACCCAAAATTCGAAAAGCATGAAATACCGGAATCTTTGAAACTAACTGTATTTTTTTTTTGAGTGAATTCATCAAGTGTAATTAATAAGTTTTTGTTTGATGCAAGTTCAATTTTTCCTAAAAACAGAAAACGTATCCTCATAAATATGAAGATACGTTTTCTGGTAAATGGATCTAAAAATGGATGCAATTACTATTTCAAGAAAACCAATTTCTGAGAAAGTCTTAGATTCAGTTCTTTTACAAAAAGCATGTAAATATAAGTACCGCTACTCATCAGCTCTCCTGCGGAATCTGTTCCGTCCCATGTATATTGGTAACTCCCCGGCCGTAACGGTTCATCTACTAAGGTTTTCACAGGTCTCCCCAAAATATCGGTAATCATTAATCGAGTAGATAAGCCGTTGGGACCCGAAATGCTTAAATTAGGGATTTCAAAATGAATGATCGTTTTGGGGTTGAATGGATTCGGGTAATTTTGATACAATTTAAATCCTCCGGCCACAGCAGGATTACCTTCACCCGGGACATTAATTGAATCAGGTGTAAGCCTAACCGAAAGGGTCGTGTGTCTGAATCTTTCTCCGGAGAGAGCGACATCCCAGAGCGTATAATAATACTGATGTCCAACTTTTGCACTGAGATCTGCAAAATTATAATAATTTTTAGAATTTGAATTTCCCGCACCTCTCAGCTCCGGGTTGTCCTCATAACCGGTCAGTAGTTCGAAATGGAGGGTGTCATCCACGGAACGCCAAATTTCGAATCCAAGATTGTTTATTTCACTTTCAGTAACCCACTCCAGAAGTACCTGACCACTTCTGACCCTGGCTGTAAAGGAGGTCAGGGTGATCGGGAGGGGATTTTCTCCGCTTTCGGTTCCCAGGATATACTCCGTTCCACTTTCACCAGTTAATGTGAGTGTATTATTAGCTTCATCTAGAGCAGCGTCAGTTTCTGTCCATGACGTGACAGAATTATCCGCGCGCCGGGCTAAATCCAGAGTGGTTTCATTATTAATACCCGGATGACCCGTATAATCATAGACAATATCATAAGTAGGTGAAGTCCCATTGGCCGCAAAGACTCCCCAATAACGCTGAAGATCTAAACTCACTATATTACCTGAAGCAGATGTAACGTTGGGCGGTTCATCTATACGATAAATATGTACTCCATCAGGAGGGGGACTACCTGCAACATTACTCACATCAAGATTATCGCCGTCCGAATGGGCTAGATTTACCGACTGTCCTGTCCAGTTTGAAGTGTATAAAAAGTTGCTATCATCTCCAAGCGCAGCACCGGATGTTACCCGGTCTGATGCTGGTTCCATATTTACCATAGTTCCGGTATTTCCATTCCCTGTCGCATCTGTAACAGTTGTCCCCGAGGTGCCATCCATTCGATAATAGGCAACCAATCCGCCTTCTGCTCCGGTTAATTTGCGACACACATTAGTACGAATCTCAGTCAAACTCCGTGTAACATTCCAGATGCGTACCTCATCAATTGTTCCATCAAAAAAAACAGCGGAAAGTGTATCAAATGAAGCAATGGTTCCAGAGGAAGATGCCCCCCCATTAGGGTCTCCTCCACTATAAGTATGTGGATTATCAGCCTCATTTTTTCCGTTTACATAGAACTTATAGTTATTTGCTGCAACATCCCGAACCACAGCTACATAATTCCATACTCCAGCACTAATTGTAGTGGCAGAACTTTTATTTGCGCCGTCAAATCCATTACCATTTTCATGAATAGCTGTAATTTGCCCAGAAGAATTAACTGATATTGAATATAAAGTATTATTCTCTTGCTGTTCACCAGGCGGTGTATCTACTGCCCCAAACGCAACTAAAGTCTGACCGGGAGATGGGGGAATAGCATCAATCTTAAACCATAATTCAACGGTAAGATCACCGGTAATTGCCAGAGAAGGATCATTCCCAATGTCTATATATTCACCTGCAGATCCATCAAATCCATCAAAACTCAAGGCTTCTTCCGAGCCCTGCGGAAAAATACATGGAGCAAACAGCATCACGCTTAAGAATACATATAAATTGATACCAAAAAGTTTTTTGAATAAATTTTGAGAATAAGAATTATTTTTCATTTTGTCCTCCGTCGCACTTAAAAGAATATGCATGCAAGTATGACCCCAATAGCCAAAAATTAGATAGATAGCCTTCATACCTGAAATTTTGAGCGCACGAAATCCTTTTGGTGCAAACCAACAATTTCAATGTATTATCGAATATTTATCCAAATGCTTAATAAATATTATCAAATAGCTGTAATTTGTACCAAGAAGAGGGAAATTCGATCTTAATGTCTCTATCAACTCAGGGATGCTCTGGATGCATGGCAGTTCGGAGGAGACTGATGAGTCGGCTCTTGTCCAAAACTAATAGTATAATTGGGTAAAATATTATGGAAAAGGTGAGCACTTTAATTAATTCAGGTATATATTCCTTGGAAAAACTAAATGCCTCCAGTTGCATAATACCATACAAAACTAATATTAAAATTAAATTTGATGCAACTGGCTTCCAGAAATGGGAGATAAACTCCTTAGGGGTAATCCTCAACCAGTTGAATATACGGTAAAAACCGTACATAAATAAACCGGACAAAATACAGGTAAAATAGATGAGAATAGCTTCCATCCCAAAATGTTTAATCACGAATACTCCTGAAAACAGGGCCCCGGAGATAGAAATTTGCAGATAGAATTCCAATCGGGGATGTCCCAATGACATTGCTACCAGAGAAAGGTTCGTCCATAAAGAGATAACTATCCCGGAGAGACAGAGTATTTTCAAATACGGCACCGCAGCCAACCATTTTGCGCCGTAAAAAACAGCCATAAATGATTCCGAGGCGAAAAATAGGACGATATAAATCGGCAAAATAACGATAAGTAGAATAAAGGAGGTATTTAAAAACAGCTGTTTATATTCTTGACGGTTTTGCTGCAATTTTGATAAAATTGGGTACATCACTTTAGACATAATTTTAGCAATTCGTTGAACGGGCAGATCGATAATTTGAAAAGCAAGGGAGTATAATCCCAGTGTGGCAGTTCCAAAAAATCTGTTAATCAATACTTTAAAGACGTTAAAATTTAAGAGGCGCACAAAACGGATGCTAAACACAGTTCCGCTAAAATAAATTATTTCCCTAAAAGCTTTCCAGGAAAAATGAAAACGCGGTTTCCATTTGCTAAACAGCCATAAACATATCAGAAGAATTAATTGTTCTCCAATATACCCAAATATCATACAATATACATTTTTCAAGATAAATAGCAACAGTATCGCTATGCCACCATAGCCTATGGTTGAGAAAATTTCGGCAATTGTTAGTTTTTTAAAATTTAACTGGCGTGCAAGAATAACCCTTGGAATAATTGCCAGGCTACCAAGTGGTATAATCAAAGCCAGGTATTTCAGCAAAGATGCAATCTGCGGATTTCCTAACCATGCCGCTAGGAGAGAAGCTTTGATAAAAACAAAAATGGTTATGATTATTGAAAGCGATAAAATAACGTTAAACGAGGAATGATATTGACTCTCCGTTACCTCTAACTTTTGGATAAGCGCAGCAGATAAACCAAAATCTATAACAACCTGAATTATTTGAACGCCGGCGAGAGAAAGCGCAACTAGTCCAAAATCAGTTGGCGTTAAAAACCGGGCAAGAATTACTGTCACGATAAATTGAAACAATCGGGTTAGAAATTCACCCACCCCAATCCAACGGGCGCCAATAACCGAACTGTGTTTATAGTATTTATATCGATTGACAGGGTCTGGCCTCAAAGAATTGCTGCCTAATATTTTTCAGACTATTTTGGTGAGTTTAAAATGAAGGACACAGTTAATAACATAGCAAACGTTAGTGACAAAATGAGTTTCTATGCCTTAATACTGCTAATAATCATTTTACAAATTTTTGTTTGAATTGATATAGCCAATTTACAAATCTCCTGCGTACATACCCGCCAACTGCATAGATTTTTGCAAGCCAGGATGCCCGGTTATCTCGAAGTGTGTATAACTGTCGTTGGGGAGATAGGCGTTGGGTCTTCTTAATCATCTTGTCCCACTGTTCATCAGATTGTGACCATATAATGTCAGCCACGCTGGCTGTGCGCCAAAACCGCTCGCGATTTTCCTTTTGCCATTCTTTTTCGAATACCGCCAGTTTGGAGCGGTCGAATTGATTAGATTCAAAAGCAGCTAATATTGCCCTGGCACAACTTCTTCCATTGTATAACGCCGGTCTGCACCCCTCCACAGACCAGGGATAGGCTTGACCACCAGCATCACCAATAATTACTAAACGGTGGTCAACAAACTGATCAATACGCCCCACGGGGATAATACCGGCTTCAATCCTTTGGCGCTGACTCTCCTGAAGCCAATTGGCATAAGGATGGAAAGATTGTTTGGCATCAGCGTACCCTTTAACTAAATTATTTTGTTTTTCCTGTAAATTTCTTGTCACAATGGAATAGCCAAAACTAACTGAATCATTTCCCGTGGGATAAAACCACCCACCGCCATTTCCATAATGCTGGTTAGGCGCCAGAAAGCGAAAATAAGAGGTGGCTTCGATTGTGCAATTCGTTAAAAGTTCTCCGTAACAAATACTGTAATGTCGTGATTGTCTTATTCCTAATTGACGTGCGGCCCATTGTGAAAAGCCACTGGCGTCAATTAAGACTTGGGTATCAATCTTTTTCCCATCAGATAATTGAATACTTATCGTATGATCAAAAGAGATTGGATTTGGAGATAAACGCTTAGCTGTTGCCGTTAAACAACGAAGACCATTATCAACAGCTCGATTGTATAAAATTTGACACAACTTGCTATAATCGACTCCGGCCAGCTCAGGATATTGATAATCGAATCTGGCTTCAGTGCCCAGAGGACTGTGCCAGATAAATCCTGTATATTCTTTTAATACACTTTCTTGAAGAGCAAATTCACTAATCGCTTCTGAAAAGATTGCGCGGATGGCCTGATTAGCGCCAATTCTCTTCTTTTCGATTAACAAAACATCCAGGTCCGAATTAACGCAGAGAGTGACGGCAGCCGATAATCCTGCAATCCCTCCCCCGATAATCAATATCTCAGCTTTTTCTATTTCTAACCTCCTTCCTTAACCGCTTTCAGGTAGACTGATCCTGTGAGCCCATCAATAGTGATCCATTGTCCCATACGAATTTTCCTGGTGGCATGGGGAACGCCAACTACAGCTGGTAGTCCATATTCTCTTGCCACCGTAGCTCCATGAGATAATACTCCCCCGATCTCCGTTACAACACCTATAATGGAAAGGAACAGAGGCGTCAAACCGGGATCAATTGAAGGGGCAATCAGAATTTGACCCGAGGCTAAATTGTGGGTGTCATCAAGCGATTTTAAAACAAAGGCGGGGCCGGAGATACGACCCGGACTACAACCCGTTCCCTGAAGACAATCTACATTCTCCCAATCAGGTAAATCCACAGGACTTTCCCGGCCATTGACTGAAATCCATAAATCTGCTGCTGGCTCTTTCTGATGTATTTGATATTCCGTTCGCCTTTTTTTAACTAGTTCTTTGACTTCTATTGGTTTCGCTTCGAATTTATTAAAAATTTGAAGAATCTCCGAATATTCTAAGAAAAATATATCTTCTTTATCACCAATATATCGTTTATGAACCAACCATTCTCCATAAAGTAGCATTAATTTACGCAATATATTGAATCGCTCAATTAGGGCGTATTTCAAGTTTTCTCTTAGAGGCACAAAGAGTCTATATGCCCTCACATATCGCTCAAACAACCATCCCCGCCAGGGAGCCTTCTTTGTTTTTATCTGTTGTTTGGTTTGTTTAGTATTTTTTTTCGAAGTAACCTGCTGCTGGGCTAAATTTCCCCGAGGATCAGGATGATGATTTTTCAAAATCTGCTTAACATTGTCTAATACAAATGATGGGTCCGTATCCCACTTAGGAACGGATAACTCAAACTCTTGACTGCTACGGTTTCCAAAATTATCGATAAAGGTTTGCCATTTCTGTAGAAAATCCGATGCTTCAGCATTAGTCTTTAATTTTGCCAGAATTGTCTCATAATCTCCTCCGTTGAGTAGCAGTCGAGCAACAGATGGAATATTCCGCACCGATTCTGCCAATTCCCAAATAGCGATTCCCTGTTCAACGGTTTTGATATTTTGAAAATCGGATATCAATCTTGTTTGAAAAGTTTGCGCTATATGGGGCAACACATGCTTTTTTGTCAATTTTTCCAGTAATCCAAAACTACTAAACGCCATGGACGTGCATTGAATGTGTAATGCTAAAATTTTTTCTGTATCTCTCAATATATGTTCAATTTGCTCGCGCACAATTTGAGGGGATTCTTGAAAATCTATATAAAGATTCAGGTGACTTTTTGCGTTCGATTTAAGCCATTGTGTCGCCTTGCGAAATAAGGTTCGAGTGAATCCTAACATTTCCATCCAATAACGCATACCTCTATAAATATCCATTACATGCCAACGGGGACGCCTCTTGGGAAGCTCATTCTCTCTACACAAATGAAATTCAAATCCCAATAGTCTTCTGAGGATTTCAGGTGTAATTCCAGGCAAACTTCCAAATCCTGTATAAACGCTGGCCAACTCCATATACGCCCGTCCATTAAAAAGACGGGGAGAATCAGGCCAATTACCACAAGGATGCTGCCATTTCCAATGTAAGGTAATCATGGACAAAGCACGGTGGGCACCTGCTGCTTGAAGGGTTGGCTTAAAGATAGACCAGGTTAACGGAGTAATCACATTGGGCATTATTTCACCGGCATTAGCTCGGGACCATATCTGACGACACGGTTGCTTGTTTGTGGTGGTAATTTTTCGGCTCTGTAATATCCAAAAACACCTCTTGCTATATGCCCATTCAATATCCTGAGGAGCTTGAAAAATCGATTCTGCTTGAGACGCCTGTTTCAATAAAGCTGACCAATCAATATTCTGCAATTTAATGCCCCATGAGGCAAAAGCTTGAGCAGATTCAATCGTATTCCCTGAATTTCGATCAATGGTCAGACGAACCGGCATCACCTTCCCGGAAGATAGGCCCTCCCCGGAACCAGGTGACAATTCTATTAGCATAGATGATGGTTCATTTTTCAATGGATTGGAGGTAAAAAGTACACCAGAAAACTCGGCTTCAACCATAACTTGGACTATAAGTGGCATCTTTGCTTGCATCCACTCTAATTGACGCTGTGTTCGGTATGCTTCCACCTCTTTGGAAACTGCAGACTGCCAACATTTTTGAACTGCATCTAACAAGCTCTTTTCATCAGTCACGTTAAGCACGGATTTATACTGACCTGCAAATGAAGCATTGCTGAGGTCTTCCGCAACTGCTGAAGATCGCACGGCTACTTTGGTATTTGTAGCGCAACGATCACAGAGTAATTGAAACGCTTCAATAATTTGTTGTTTTAATGAATAGGATAACTGGAAAGGTATTTTTATGTTGTATTCTTCAGTATTTCTGGAAAAATAAACACCAGCAGCTTCCCACACTTCGGTTGTAATGCAAAATCCCACAGGAACCGGTAAACCCATTTGGTAAAGTCTAGCTAAATTGGCGGCCTTATTTCCCAAAATGTCCGGATGCTTCAAGGCTTCTGGATCGTTCAGCCAGATAATGTATTTCTTTTCTTTCATGGTTCAAGTCACCGGTTAGGATTCCCTCTTAATACCATTTGTTCACATACAGCGTGTCCTCTGTCTATCTTTCGGTGAAGGCCTTTAAGTTTTATCTCTCCCTCCACTTCAGTTAGGCAACGAATATAATACGGATGAGCAACAAAAAGGTCTATCAGCTTTCTAATTTTCGGATGATGATTTCGTAACAAATCCGAATACTCCACCACATATTGTGTTGTTAATTGAAGTTCAAATGAACCTGACTGTTGTTCCCAATTTAAATACCAGCCGATGGGTTTGTGTACATTTTGTGGCGACGTTAAAAAATCCTGATCAATATCTACTGGAGCGTGATCAGACAAAAATCCGTTCACGAGAAACTCACTACCATTTACAAGCAAAAAGGGGAGGGCTCGGGCAGGTACATATTGTGGAGAAAGCAACATATCTGCGTAAATCAGTGTTATATCATCCATATAAACGCGTCCCCAACTCCAGGAGGTTAATGTTTCTATTATAGATACCGTCCCCCAGTTGTGATCGTGATACCCCTTTCCCTTTATCTCCCAGTTCTTGCCATCACAACAAAGCTTACCATTCACTTTTGCTCGAGGCTGGGGAACGACCCAGGCAAAATATTTTTCCGGGTTTCCGAAGTAAATTGCACCGTTTCCCGGACGCCAGCCAGGCGCTGCTTCTAAAAAGCATATATCTCCTGAAATTCCGGGTTCATCAATATGAACTATATAGTTGCCATTCTGATCAATCTTACAAAAATTAGTACCAATCCGAACATTGCATTCATCGACATCGGCCTCAATAAACTCCCTGGAGTAAGGGATAAAATGCGTCCATCCTTTATCACGCGGATGATAATAAGAAATATTTACACTCCCTTTTTTAGCAGCCGGCTTAATCAGATCTGTTAAATGAAAAATAATTACTAACACTGAATTGTCTGACATGATAATATCAAAATACCACCATTCGAAATAAAATGGAGAAGAATGGGGATGAGCCCCATCGTCTCTCCGAGTTAGCATATTCTGAAAATTTCGGGCTTCCTCTGCAAAGGTTCCCCACTCCGCTTTCGATTTGACAAAATTTAAAAACCAGCGAGGTTTGCGCAACAATGCCCACAAAACTTTCGGTGAAATATTCATAATTGATTTGACGTTAGAGTTTTTTATTTCTTAACTGTCTGAACGAAACGCCTAAACGAAATAGCCAAAAAGTTGTTTAATAATACCTCTCTTTTATAAAGTTTTTTATTGACCATGAATCCTGCCAAAACAAACACATAAAAACTATTGAACTGAGATAAAAATAAGCAAAAAACCACTGGTATAAAAATTGACGGAAAGGGATGATGAATAACTTGAAAGATATTTTTTTCGCCGTACAGAAAAGGATTACGGGCTTCCCCTCTGACCTGCTTATAAAAAGAAATCCCATAAAGAGGTAAATAAACGCCTAAAAATAGCCATGCGAACCACGCTGCCGACGGATAGGTCTGGTGAATAACGGTTCCGATTCGTAATACCAAAATCAGTAATAAAATTTTTTCCGCTTCTAATACCCAACTGAAGAGTCGTTTTATTTTCTTATGTCCTACATTTACAGCAAAAGTGTTAATCTTAGTTTCAGCATCTCTCCCAAGGTCTTCAATTTGATGATTGATATCAGAGGACAAGCCACGAAGAAAAATATACAAGGTGAATAGCCAGATATCTGTAAAGTTGTTATAATTAAAAGCCGAAAAGACGATTAAGGTTGGCAATACTCTTTGCGCAAACACCACGATAAGTAGCCCTATTAGGCCACGTTGCTTAAACCGGAAAGGGGGAAGCGAATATGCGACAACACTTATTACCCAAATTCCCCATAAGATAAGAAAAAATTGCCTGTTAAAGAAGGGAATTGCCAAACATGTACTTAATAGAAAACAAATTGCAACTACGCTAATTGCATAGGAAAGGGTGTCGTTTTGAAATGTATTCGGCTTACCGTGGCCTCGGTCTAATTTTCTATCGCTTAAATCATTGAGCAAGTACCCAAAGGAAGTTGAAAAAATACTAAATACATAAAAAATCAGAATATGTAGAATGTAGGAATTGGAATAATGTTGAGCGACTAAAGCAATATAAAAAACCACGAAAATATTTTCGATAAAGGAATTGTAGGTAAAAAGGGCCCAATTGCGCCAACCAAAAATCTTTTTCAGTAATTGCCATTCCATCACTAACGCACTAAAACCATACGCCTGGTTTTGGCGAAAAATTCGGATTTAATCTGATAGAAATAGACCCCGGAAGGTAATGGATTGCCTTGAGTATCTATTCCCTGCCAATTAATTTGATAAACACCTTGCGGTTTATCGAAAATCTTTTTATGCAAAAGCAATTCCCCGGTGCTAGAATAAATGTTAAACAGGAGTGACATTTCTCTCATGAGATGATATCTGATTATGGTTTCTTCATTAAACGGATTGGGGAAATTTTGATCCAGGCGAAAACCAGCCAGCAAATTAATATCTTTATTGCCTTGCTGATATGCTGCCGGGCGATATACTTTCAGCGGCGGATGGCGGGTGCGCTTGCCATCAAAGGCAACATCTTCTAATTGATACCAGTAATATCGATCGTCGATAACTCTTGTATCTATGTATGAGTAAGATTGCCCAGTGGAGGAATTTCCGGCGCCAGGTATCAGGTCAACGTTAATTTGCATAAATTCCAGGTCTTGGAATGATAGGTCATGCGAACTCTCTGCACGATACAAATTAAATCCCTGGTTATTAATTTCGGATTCCGTTCTCCACTTAACAATAGTACTGTCGGATAATATAGACACTGAAAATTGAGAGAGCGTAATCGGTAGTGGTGAATCGATAATTCCAGGGCTTTTCTGATATTCATCCATGTGTAGATACAGGGTATTATCTAACTCTGCCTGGTAATTATTGGCAATTGTTCCGGTAGGATCACTGTCTATTTCTGTATCCGGCCAATCGCTAAATGAGCCCCGGGTCCAGGGGTCACTAATATATACAAATGCTTTCATATGGGTAGTATTTTTAATTAAATCAAAATAAGGAATAAACCAGTCGACCCAATTTGCGGAATTGGTAGTACCGCCGTCACTTTCCGGTATTGTCGGGGCGGATTCACAAATCATCACCGGCTTCCCCTGAGTCGCAGCATCGGATAAAAATCCAGAAGAATTATTCATCTGATTGACTGAAAAATAATTTATTCCCCACCAATCCACATAATTATCTCCTGGATACCAATTCATATAACTAAAATCATCAGGATTAACTGTATTCCACACCCAGGCAACATTGGATACATTTTGTTGGTCAAAAATATCATAAATATATTGCCAGACAGAAATGAAATCGTTCGGGTCTAAACCGTTATCAGTGTGGGTACCCTGATTATTATGACCGAATTCAAAACCGGGTCTTAAGAACACCGGGGTGGTATGCTCTACTTCTTTTATTCGATTGGCTAATTTTATTATTTGAGCATCTAAATTACCATTAAGGTATTTTTGAACCGGAATATTGGTTCTGGTTTCTTCAGTTAAAAATAATCCGATTAATAATGCATAGGGATAGCCATGATTGGTAGTAACATCTACATAGTCAAGCGGATCCAATGCATCCAGTGCAGAGTCGATAGCCGCATAAATTGAATAAATAACGGGAACATGAACAATCGCATTCTGATAATCAGTCACCATTTGCCAGTTTTCTGCGCTGTCATAATCCACAGGCACATACTGTCCTAATCCATGGATAACCCTTCCATCGGGAGGTTCGAATTTTTCTCCAGACTGGGCATTGAGAACATTAAATGATAGAAATGCTTTGATGATTAAAAATTTTATGATAAAATTATAATATTTAGCTAAAATGCTTTTCATTTACATCATCCTATAACTTTAGTATTTTCTTCTTCCGGTTGACATATGAAGTTCTGTTTCTTTCACCGATCAATTTCTTCAATTTCCAACTTTGTGTCTAATCGTGCTTTTAGATTTTTTGTAGTTAAAGCAATCCCCCAAATGTAGGGATTTTTATCTCGTAAATGAAAGTTGATTGAGGCAGTAAATCTACACAAGGCCTCTATTATAACCAGGCCCGTCATAAATAACAAACCTCTTGGAGTCCAATCCACTTCTTGTAGCATATATTTAAATAGTGCGGATGAATTGTAAGTCGCAACCTCATACCCCAGCGTCGCTCGCAGATGTTTGTGCCCGATGGCAATTCTAAATCTTTGTTTAAATAAATCATGAGGGGTTTCCGGGCCTTTGTTTCTAACAATTGCGTCCGGAACGTAAGAAATTTTGTATCCGTTTGCATGAAATAAAGCTTCGATACTGGCTTCATCAACAGCGGTAAATTTAGACATCTTGGATAAAATATTTCGAAAAGCAATCATTTCCCCACACTTGGGATGATCCAAAGCAATTCGATGGTGTAAGCGCCATAATTTATTTACACAATAGCCAACAAATCTTTTATCCGAGTTTGTAGGAATGGGATGGGCACCCGCCACACCGATCTCAGGATCAAAAAACGGTTTGATGAGATTCTCTACCGTCCGCGCCTCAGAAACGGTATCTGCACTTTCTATGACAACCACGTCCCCGATAGCAACCTGTATAAATTCATTAATTGCGGAAGCTTTTCCCTTACGCTCTTTTTGGGTTATCAACCGAATAAGATGATTCCGGGAGGCAAATTGTTCCACAATTTCATTTGTACGGTCGGTGGAACCGGATGAAATCACGATAATCTCAATGATTTTCCCAGAGCTCAATGTTTGATTTTCAATGGCTCTCAGGCATTCGGCAATATTCTTTTCTTCATTATGGGCAAGGATCCCCATACTTACGGCTATTTTTTCAGGAATTTCAAATCGAAGATTGTTTTTGAATTCCGGTGGATGTAATAATTCTTCATATTCGGCTACAAAATGGCGGTAGTCTTTCCTTAAATAGGTTAGGTGTCGTAATATTTCCAAAATGGGTGCGCGATACTTCAATACCTTGAAAAAGGTGACCCAACGCTCCCTCGAAGTCAGTTTCGAAAATGAATATTCCGTATCCTTAAATACAAACGACATCTCCTTTACACGCATCTTCAATTGGTAAGCAAGATAGATCATGTGGATTTGAAATAAATAACCTTCCGGGGGCAGACTATTAAGATCAATTCTCCTTAAGAACTCAGCGGAATATATTCTGAAACCGGAAGTAAAATCCCAAATTGGCTTTACCATAATGTAAGCCACATACATGTTGGCCAACTTACTCATTAACAATTTGCGAAACCGCCAGCCTTCCACTCTCACTCCGCGAATATATCGGCTGGCGATAATCAGGTCATATTTAGAGTTATATTTTAAGAATTTGGTCAAATAGAAAGGAGAGTGGGAAAGGTCTGCATCCATGGTTATAATCGGATTGAAGTTCATTTGCAGTGCGAACCTAAAGCCATCGGCAATAGCTGCCCCAATTCCAAGCCTGGTTTTACGATGGATAACGAAAATATCCGAATACTTTTTGGCGAAGCACTCGGCTATTTCGCCGGTGCCATCAGGTGAATCATCATCAACTATTATAATCGAATAGTGCTCGCTAACCAACCTGATCAATCTAATTAAGGTTGGTAAATATTCACTTTCATTAAATGTAGGTAATATAATACAAGGATTCAAAGTAATTGATTCTAATAAACTTATATTTGTTTTATTTATTGATAAACATCAGCTCGTTTTTATTGTGCTCATTAATTTTGATCACAGCACAATGGCTATCTGTCTCCCTTATTTCATTTTCATCAATCACAAATTTCTCTCTCAACGGGTTCAAAAAAATTTGTTGTTTTTTATCCTCAGCTTCTAATATGAAGCTAACCACATTTTTTTCTATACGTTCCATAAAAAAATTGCTGAAATACATAGCCGGATGGTTCAGTGGAAACACGATTGCTAAACAAACAGGAGAAGGTTGATAATTTCGAATCCGCATTACTGGTGCCGGTTGTTTATAACCATATCCTGTAGCCATCCAGCCCTGTTGGGGATGTTCCCCTCCCATCGCCATATCGATTTTTGCATTTGGCGGAAAAGCTGATAACGCGACAAGTTTTTCATTAAAATATAATTGCGCCTCCCGGTAATCCAGTTTACCGGGCACAAAGTGCATAAAAGAATCAACAGTGACCGCATCTGTACGAGTGGTACCGCAAATATAATCCATAATTAATACATATTCATCTTTGGCAAGCAGGATATAGCGGCTATGCGTAATGTTATACTCCAAATCAGCAAACCGATTAATTTTGCCGCCTACAAAAGTAAACTTCTCACTATCTCGCCACTGAATCAGTTCGGGCGAAGAAACTTTTGACCAGGCAAGCCTTGCTTCATGGATTGCCTGCCCACGCTCATTGACCTCTATACTATTGTGTCCCCTGGTAGAGCGAAAATAGCGATGCCATTCCAGGGGGCCAAAATACGTATAAAATCCGGGATCGATAATCAACGGATGTCCCCGAACGCACAGTTCAAAAGAGAGGATATCGGCATGGCCATGAGCTGCGGAGGGAGTCTCATCTTTATAAACGCCGGCAGCTATCTCCCCACAATCAAAACAACAATAGGAATTATTTTCCCCCCAACCATCCCGTAGAACGAAATAACCACTCTCAAAAAATCCTATTGAGTTTTTTTGCGGACTATTGGCTTCTAAGTTATTAAAATTTCGTATACCTGTCGAACCCAATATCCACAATACTTCTTCCGCATTCCCTCCGGCAACAAACTTCATTTCCGGGTCTTCATACAAAACCGCTCCTAATGCCAAGAAAAATCTCAATTCCCATTGTGTATCGGAGCGATAAAAATACACTGAACGGGCATTATCGATATCACCAATCATCGGTAAAAGGCCATCCGGCCGGGTTAAGTGCATGGAAAAGGTTACCGCGTTGCGGAGACGCTCCCACACAAAATCAGACACCGGCAGATTGTTTTGCACCCTCAGTATTGCTAACGTTAGATAAAAACCCAATGTAAAATGATGATAATAACTGGCTTGTTCAACAGTGAATCCATCGGTATGAAATTGCTTATTTATCTGCTTCTCCATTTCATTCCAGTAATGATCTCGCCATTTTTGCATCCGAGGAACCTGACCATAAACCGTGCCTAACAATGATAAGGCCGCCAGTTCTCCGATAAGATGATTATAAGGACTGTAGTAGTAGGAAAGGTTTTCTTCAATTATGACTCCTTGAAGGAGTAAATGTTTAACCAATTGTTCTTTTCGTGATGGAGTCCAGACCGATGAGAATTGTGTAAAATAATAAGCCCAAATCCAGGAAAATATTCGTACTGCATGTTCAAGGACGGATGTATGATTAATTCCGATTTTATACGGTACCTGCTCGCACCAACTCTCTAAGAGCTGCCATAATTTCTCCACATATCGTTCATCATGCGTCAATAAATAGGCTTTTCCTAATTCGATAAAAAATTGATGACGATTTAATTCCCATACATACTTAACATCCCCAAAATATTGCGAGTCGGCAGTATTGAACCGACTTGGATGGTTCAAAGGGTAAACTTTGCCGGTCTGTGGATTCATATTCCAGTTGATTTCACCAGAGAATTCCACATCTAAACCCAGGAGATGAAATTGGTTGTTTAAAATTTCATCAGCATCTTTGATGGCTTTTTCCAAATTTTGCGGAAACAACTGATGATAGGTATCCTGCAGTCGCTCTGGTGTTTCTGTCAGCCCTAAGAAATGAATGGAATTGTCAGGGAATGGATTTTCTTCTAATTTCCAACCTTTAATCCAGTTTGGCACAAACAGGTCTGGTTTATCGGAATGGTTATTTAATCTCCATCGAAACTGTTCCAGACTTTGACGGCATTTCTGTCCAATTCTAAAATCAATTTCCGCAGGACTCATTTTACTTAACTTAGCACCGAATTGTTTGAGCTTCATATATCGATTGTGCCTCAAAGCATGTTGATTTTTAAAACAACCATATTTTTAAATTAAAAACCACAATTGCTGGAGAATTTTAATAACTATTTCACTGAGGGGGTTGACTCAAATTACTTTTTTCAAATACACCATTTATAAATCCGCGGAACCAATAGAGAAGCCCGATTTTTAATAAAAAGATGGATAATGGTTTTGATAAGAGAACTCTGGGATTTTTCTGCAAAAAAATGGCAATGGTCTTAGCAAATTTAAGCAGAGGTAAAAGAGGGCCGAGAAGAATAAAGAGAAATTTATTTCTGGCGATGCCGGCCCCCTGAAGCGGGATAATTTTCAATACCCGAGCCGTAATTCTGCCAATATTCATTTGGTGGATTAAAAAACTATTTAAATCTTCCCGATGTGTATGTTCTACTATTATATCGGGATCAAAAAATATTTTGTATCCTTTACTGGTTAAATAGTAATTAAATACCAGATCTTCCTGCGGATAATATTGGGTATCGAAAACACCATTTTTTTCAAATACCCATCGTTTGTAAGAAATATTTAAGGTGGGTATATGCGTAACAAATCCCCTCTGTTGTTGTGGAATAAATTCCCGGAATTCCCCCATATAGCCGGCCCAGGCGATCGCATTATTGTATGGACTACCATTAACTGCCGCCCCACCCACTGCCGCCATGTCAGGATATTTTTGATGCCAGGCAACCAACTTTTTTATCCAGTCCACCTCTGCTCGACAATCAGAATCGATAAAAAGAATCACTTCGCCAATGGAGTGCTTAATGCCCCAATTTCTGGCTGTACCTGGATCAGTCTTGCGGTCAAAATGCACGAATTTAATAGCCGTGAAATGTTCTTTCACAATTTCCGGGGTTCGATCGGTGGAACTGTCCACCAATATTATTTCGTAATCGTCCTTATAAGATTGGTTTTCTAGGGCAGAGAGACAGGTAGAAATCGTGTTTTCTGAGTTAAATGACGGTATGACTACAGAGATCATGATCTTACTTTTTCAAAGATAAGATAGCGATGATGTCCCCATAGGGATTGAAAAAGCTTTGGAGAGTTTTCCAGAAACCCATATCTTAATATTCTCTTATCCAAATCGGGATGCTTACCTGAGAAATAATCCAGAACATTCTCCGGTGCATCCTGGTCTTTAGTATTCTTGATATTGAATAAAAAATTATTTAAGAATGATAATCCTAATTTTTTTAGAATCTCCTCTTTTTTCATGGGAATATCCGGCCAGGGAGGGATATCAAATATTCCTTCTTTCACAAATCTCCAACCATGTCCGTGGAATACGCTTTTAATTCGGTTGGGATAAATGTTGTCTAAACTCAAACCGGATGATCCATCGACGAATTTTCTGCGGAACAGTAATCCTACGCTTCTATGGTTTGGAACAGAAATTAAAATGACCTTTTTCGCTATGTCTTTGATTTGGTTCGCAAAATCTACCAGATTATTGACAAACCACAATGCGGCGAAGTTCCAAATCAAATCGATCGAATTTTTCTTAAATGATAAGCAAGTGTAATCCATCAGTAGCGGGTGTCCCGGCAGCTTTAATGATCGCCAGATCTCTTGAATATATTTCAATCGCCGGAAATGGTCATCCACAATAAACACCTCCTTACCTTGTTGCCCCCACCATAAGCTATTGATGCCGGATATACCGGTCATACCAAAACTGGGAACTTCCAGGATCGTTTCGACTTCATACCGGTCATTTATCTCAGAAAAAATGTTATGTAGCAGGAAGCGCTCGTAGGTGGTTCCTAATCCTTCATCATGGTTATGAAAGTGGCGTTCCCAATTGTCTAAAATTGGCAAAAAATTATTCGCTTTCTTTTGCGATTGTTTTTTCACTATAAAAACTCTTCAAATAATGTTCGACCCGCTCGAGAGTATGTGGTAAAGAAATCGAAAAAATCTGCTCCAAATTTGACGTTTCATAATACCAGGAGTGGGAAATCAATTTTAGGCTGGTATGCATCGCTTTCAGGTTGCTTATCTTGATCAGTTTTTCTCCCAGTTTGTGTAGCAGCGGGGGAGTTCTAAGTAATCTGGGATATTTCGTGCCATGAAAAAAGGAATAAATTTTGTCTATCAGATCGTTCAGGTAAATGGGGTGCTTATCAGCCAAATTGACAATACATTCCGTATTTATCTTTGTTGCTAAGGCATGAGTAATAAATTCGCCAAAAGTAGAAACATCTAACAAATGAATACGAATGTTTTTCCGGATCAGGGGGAAGTGTCTGTTATGTACCATATTGACTAATTTAAATAAGAAACCATCATCTCCATAACCATAGGTAATGGTAGGTCGGACAATAACAAAAGGAATTTGGTGCCGTAGATTTGCTCCAACTAATTTTTCAGCATTAAATTTTGACAGATGATATTTACCATCCGGTGCCGTTACCGTATAGGGACCGGCCGGGATTCTCACAGGTATA
>JABAHQ010005799.1_pt3 | contig 25350 bp, 30 predicted proteins | sample 7062091 | NCBI WGS metagenome assembly JABAHQ01 (sample SAMN14534359, study PRJNA622989) | marine sediment metagenome | biome: marine biome [ENVO:00000428]; feature: marine pelagic biome [ENVO:01000023]; material: deep marine sediment [ENVO:00002113] | place: India: Gulf of Kutch | collected...
CTCTCACAGATCTTTGAGACCCTTAAGACTTTCTCTGGAACCATAAAAGGAGCCTCAACCTCGGCGCTGTGTAGGATCTGCATGGCCTCTTGGAGCTTACCGTGATAGCCGAAAAGATAGACGGGTCCCTTCTTCAACCCTTGTTCCACCAACGAAACGAGGATGTTCTTCACCGATTTTTTGAAGGGTCTAACTCGAGATGGGTTTCCATAGGTTGTCTCCATAATCAAGATGTCGCTTTCAATTATCGGTGTTTCGGGTAGTTTGAAGTCGCTGGTGTACAGAATTCTCGTTCCCTCAGTGTCTTCCACGAGAACTTGGGCTGCACCCAGGATGTGTTCCGCGTAGTGCAGTGTCAATCGCTCATCTCTGTATGTGAACTCCTCCTTATACCTGAGCGTCTTCACTTCTCCAGCCATCAAGAAAAGTGGTCCTTTCAAAACGTCGATGAGGTCCTTGGTGGCTGGAGTCATTACCGCCGTCTCACAGTTTTCTAGGCTCTCTCGTAAGCCGAGCATGTGATCGGAGTGAGCGTGAGTGACCACCCTTAAGGGTCTGACCTTGTCAAAAGCGTCACAGGCTACGTGCTTTCCTAGGAGAACTGCTCCTCTCTGGGTTACAGAGGCTTTCGATGACATGCGGGACGCCTGGGGGTTAGTTTTAGGGATGATGGTTTTAAACGATTTTCGGATCTTTTGCGTAAAAATAGTGAGAAATTTATAGCGGACAGAGAGCACTAAATGTGAGGGACGAGTTTGGTTGAGGAAAGCGATGTAGTAGGATTCTTAAAGGATAGTAAAGGTCAAGCCTCGCTGGAGGATATTTCTAAGGGTTTAGAAGTTCCGAAGTATGGACCTAACTCGGCCTACTCCCTGCTTCAGTCTCTACGGTCGAGAGGGATTGTAGACCGGAAGGGAGAGATGTGGGTGCTGCTGGCTCCCGAAGCGGCCGTCGCTGAAGAGGCTACGCCACCACCAGCTCCAGCCGAGGAGAAGAAGCCGGAAGCAATGCCGGAAATGGAACAAATCGTGAAGGCCATGGCGAAAACGCTGGCTGAGGCCATGAAAGGAGCTAGAGCTCCCTCTGACGAGTGGGAGTTGGCCACGAAGCCTATGAAAACGGAGATTAAGCGGAAGGAGGAGAAACTGGGCACCCTTGTCCTTCGTCCAGATGAGGCTGCTGAGGCCAGAAAGCCGCTTGTTGGGCTGTCAACCGGAACTTTCATAGACCAGCTGTTTCTGATGCCGGAGGGTGAAACTCTTAATGGGGTGCCGATCTGTGGACAGTTCGCTATAACCGGGCTTCCCGGCGCTGGCAAGTCCATCCTAGTCGAGGAGGTTGCTGTTCGAGTGGCGGCTGCTGGAAAGAAGGTTCTGTTCGCCACTGCAGAGGACACTTGGAAGAGTGCGACCCCGCGTTTTGACCTGCAGTCTCGGCTGAAGCAGAAGGCGGATATCTTGAAGTTGGAGTGGGGCAAGATTATGGAGAATCTGTATGTGCTGGACACGGTTATGTATCCTGAGCTGAGGGATTGGAGCACCTTCGCCGAAACCTATCGTTACGTGATTGAAAAGGAAGGAATTGAGCTGGCTATCATCGATTCTGTGACTGTTCTAGAAGCCTACAGAGGTGCCTTAAAGTATCGGGTTATGGAGCTGGCGAGGTACAATCAGGTGCATGGGGTCACNNATCGGTCTGGCGCATAACTTGGACGGGACGATTATTGTGGATTATGGTCATGTGTATTGGCAGGACCAGCAAGTAGACCTTGAAGCCAAGCGAGGAGAATTCGTGAGGATCGCGCGGGTGCTAGACTGTAGAATGTGCGACTTTGAGCGGAGGAGAATTCGTATAGACATTACATCGGACGGTTTCATTCGAGCTGTCGAACCTATTCCGAAGCCTTCGAAATAACCGTGAAACGCTATGACAATAGTGAAGCCGCCTACGTTTGAGGAGCTCGTTCAAAAGTACGGCAGTGTCAAAGCGGCTGTGCAGTACCTTCTTGAATCAGGCTTCACTCCGGAGCAAATTGAGTGGAAAATGGGTGTTCCCTACTATCTCACACGCCTGTTTATGGCTGGGAGACAACCTACGAATCCGGCTACCTTCTCCAGCGTAGTGAAGGTGTATGAACGCTTGGCTGTGTTGCGAAGCAAAAAGGGGAAGGAGACAGAGCTGGCTAACTTCTTTCAGCGGCAAGATTTGAATCTGGAGGTAAAGACGAGGTTGGCCTTGGGCTCTCTCACAGATGAAAGTTTGAAGGTGGGTCCGGGAACCGTGGAGAAAGCCCTCTGCCTCGCAACCGGAGCCGCTGTTCGCGAGGTGAGAAAGCTTCTCTTAGACTATGGAGAACACGGCGAGGTAGCATTTCTTCTGAAAGAACCGCGGGAAGCTCGGTTGAGGGTGGAAGAGGTTTACGAGGCGATAAGACTCCTGCCCAAAATCGTCAAGATCACGGAGCGAAACCTTCTTGTATCCAGCCTGCTGAGGATCAGCACGCCAGAGGAGGCGAAGTACATTGTTCGACTCCTGCTGGGTGACTTAAAGCTGGGATACTACCAGCGAACCGTGATTCGAGCCGCTGCAAAGGCTTACAAGGTCTCGCCGGAGCTTGTGGAGAGCGCCTGTGCCATTATGGGGTTAACTGAGGGCATTCTGCTTGCACCCGCTGGAGAGCTAGCGCTTTCCACGGTAAAGCTTCGTCCGGGACAGTTCCTGAAACCCATGCTTGCTCATCTGTACGAGCCTGACAAGGTGGAGTATCCTGTACGCGCTGAGTTTAAGCTGGACGGAAGTCGGTTACAGATTCACAGGTGGGGAACCCAAGTGTGGCTGTTTTCTAGGAGAGCTATCCAAAAATCCGAGACTCTGCCAGAGGTGGTGGATATCGCTGGAAAGTTCAATGTGCACAGATGCATCGTGGACAGCGAGGTGGTGGCTATCGACGAAAAGGGGAGGTTTCTTCCGTTTCAGCTTCTGCTGGAGAGAACGGTTCCTAGAGGGCTCAGTGAGGAGGAGCTGAAGCGGAGGAGGGAAAAGATAGGGTTGACCATCCGAGCCTTCGACATTCTCTACCTGAACGGCAGGGAGCTCACAAACCTGCCGCTTTCAGAGAGAAGGAAATATCTGCTGGAGGCTGTTCCCGCTGAGTATCTTGTGGAGGGGAGAGACTGCGAAAGCGAGGTGGCGCTGATGAAGTTTTATGAGGAAGCCTTAGCCCGAGGCTTGGAGGGCATAGTGGTCAAGAACCTGAACTCCTCCTATGAGGCGGGGCAACGAACCTACACTTGGCTTAAGCTGAAGCCGGAGCGGGACACCATCGACTGCGCCATCGTGAAAGCCTTGTACGGGAGGGGGAAACGAGCCGGGTTGTACTCCTCCTTCTTGTTGGCTGTCCGAGATCCTGCAGAGAAGAGGCTGTACACTATAGGGAGAGTCTCTAACCTGCCGGAGGATACGATGGAGGCTTTACGGGACATTGTGGAAAAAACTAGGGTCAGCGTGGACGAGGAAGGAGTTTTCGTTAAGCCCTCTGTGGTGGTTGAAGCGACTTATCAGGAGATACAAGAAACCGAGGAGTACACGAGTGGTTACGCTTTGAGGGTTCCGAAGATCGTTCGGTTTCGACCTGACAAGAAGATTGAGGAGATAGACAGCGTGGAGAGGCTGCACAAGTTATACGAGATGCAGTATGAAAGACACCCGTTCCAAAGCCTCTAAGACTGGATGATACTTCTTCTTCCAAAATTTAAATCAATTCTTTCGGTTCTGCTGCTATTACTTTTCCACATTTCTCACATTTAATGTTCTCATAGACATGATAGACTTCATAGACTGGTACAAGGTTATATTCTAGCTTTGCTTCATCAATTTATCAATCAAAGGTGAAACTAGCCAGAGTATAACTGAAATTAGAGCTAAGAAGAAACCTATGTCAAAACTGATAGATGTCCATGCATGGCCTCTTCCAGGTGCCGATTGCCTGACCAACTGAAAAAAACATACAACTAATGTAAGAATTGAGCAGGTGATTGCACAAATTAGTGGTAGTGGTTTGCCTCTTACCTTTTCTTTGACTACGCTTGTTGCTCCGGCAATAACTCCAAGTATTTGAAACACGAAGACAAAGAGCCAGCCTTGAAACACACGCTCTGGAGATGCGTAAAGAGGAGAAACAAACCAGTATTCCTGGAACCTCAAAACAAGCGAATTCAGCAATTTGTTACCCTGAAAGTTGTCCATAACAACTTGAAAAGACCAAAACCGACTGACAGTACGAAATGGAGGAAAAATAGCAAGAGGGCTCTGGCTATGTTCTATAAACCATGGTAAAAAAACCGAAATAACATATAGGCTTAATGAAATAAACAAGAGAAGCCTATACATGACTCTTTTAGAAGACAACTCTCGTCACTGCATTACAATTCGCTGTTTATAATTCCATGCTTTAGAACAGTTAGAGGAGTAGTAGTGTTTACTTCATCTTACTTGAGACAGTCACATAAAAAATGGGCACTGATGTAGTAGTAACTTTAGAGTGTAGCCTGGCATCTATTTTTTCTATTTTTTTGTAGGTATAGTGGAATTATGGTTCAACTCTATATCTTTCGTTTAGCCAAGACTTTTTTGAAGCTTTTTCCACAATGGTCGAAAAGACCTATTGTAAGTTCAGTTCTCTTGCCACTTTTGTCTGGACGACCAGCCATCTTCCAAGTTTTTCTGGGAGTAGAGACTTCCATTCCACACTTAGGACATTTTGCCATTGCTTTCTCCTCTATAACATATAACATTCCCTCATTCTGTCATGATGATGAATAAAAGATTATCGTATATTCTGGACCTCTGTTAAACCCTAGAAAAAGAATAGAGTATTTAGTGTTTACTTCATCTTGCTTGATATTCGTATCCAACGAAAGCAGTTTTCTCAAAAAGAGGGAGGATTGTTGTTAAGTCGTTTGAACGCTCTAACTCTTTCCTTTACTCATTTTCTTTTTCCTTTTGACAAAAGCTTGGACCTTGGGTTTCTGTATATTGGCTTTTATGTAATCTTCATAGACTTTTTCATCATTAACATATGCTGCTACATACAACTTTTCTTCAAGCTTTATATGCCGATCCTCTTCTTCAAGATATTCTTTGGTATGTTTAGGTTTTTTCTTCCCAATTTTATATTGCAGATATTGCTTGGGTATATTTCGCTCGCGGCCTATGAAGAGCAATATCTCTTGAGGGAACACAAAAAGGAATATCAGCAGTATAAAGATGAAGTTCCATTTATCTTCCCAATTCCACGCATAACAAAAATCCCTGAACCCCTCGTCTCAATCGTGTTAGCATCATTTGTCATATTTCTCCTCACAATTTTGCAGCCTATCCGTTAATGCAGTTAATATCTGCCTCTGATGTTTCTTCGGCTTACATTAAAGAGAACCATTAGCCAACAAATTTTCTCTAGATTATTTTTCTTCCTCTGACTCTGAAATATACCGGGCGATAAGGTATCTTTGATGTTGAATAGTACTGTTTTCTCCTCAGCCCCAAAGCGATTTCAACGAATTCAGTCATAGTTTTATGCATGAATTCCCGGGTCGGATTTCCCCACCGTATGCCTCTGCACAATGGATCCACATAGACGTAGAGCCTCCGATCCTTGCAGTCGTACGAGGCTTCGTCGGGTCTACCAAACTTAGGTCTGCTAAGAATCTTGAAGGGCCAGAGCTTGCAAGCCGTGGGCTTCATGTGCTGAAGACCGCAGAGCCACCTGTCGAAATACTTATACAAGAAGATACATGATCCGTCGTTTCTTCTTTTCAGGTGGAACTTGCTTATGCTGGGCTGAGTGAATTCCACTCCGTAGGATCTGACGATGTTCACCCATTCCGGGAAGGCGAGAACTATGTCAAAGCCTTTGCAACAGGAGCCGCAGTCGATGCAGTTCCAGGATTCCACGTATCTCCAGGGGATTGGTCTCATTTGCTCATCATCCGCTGGAAACCACGATTTAAATTTTGCCGAATCTTTTTTATAAGCGTGTCTCACAGCGATATATGGAATAGTAATATTTAATACACTCTTCGTTTATGATATACATGAGCGTGAAAAGCATGAGCTCAGACAACTCACGATTGTGGAGCTTCAAAATAGACTCAGCCTTCATAAAAGTTATTATTAAAACCAAAAAATACACGAAAACATCCATATGAGGAGGAAAAAGAATGAAACGTGCTCTGATATACGAAGTTGATCTAACCAAAATCGAAGGAGACGGGGCCTTTCCCTGCCCAAAATGTGGAACAACCATCTCCCCCGATGATGAAACAGAAAACGTCTACACCATCCTGGAAACAAAATTCAGAGGAGAATCATTAGAAAAGCTAATAATCCAATGCAAATGCGGAAGTGAAATCCATCTAACAGGATTTCTTTCCTCCTAAACTAGGAACCTCGGTCTGAGAAACCAAAACAAGAACACAAAAGACTTTTGATGAGCCTGCGGGTCATAAAGCTAGACTTCGTTCCCTTTACATCTTACAAACTATATCAAGATCCCTGGAGATGTTTAGGAGAGAAGCTTGGGTTGTTTTTGAAATCCTTAGAGTTGCATGACGAAAGTCCATAGGTTTGATGAGAGTGTAGTTGGCTCTATAAGTAACATAAACTCTTTATTCATTTTAGCGAGTGCCTCATCTTTTTCCATTCTCTTGCTACTTCTTTCATAGTCAGCCAAACTATCATACTCCACCAGTTCAACATAGGCACCATAGATGCCTCCAAATGTTTGACTGAAGATTTTCAGTGATTTAACCTCTTTGAAAATTTTTGGATTATCTTTCATGTATTTTAGAATTCTTTTCAGCAATTTCGTGAACTCCTCTTGTTTTTCTGGTTTGACCATCCATTGACCTACCTCAAAAACGGTCATCATGTCACCTTCTTTTCTTTCATTCTGTCATCTCCATTACGTAATCTCAACTTGCATTAATAATTTAACCCCAAACCCCCTTCTACTGAGTAGTGTTTACTTCATCTTGCTTGAAATTCGTTTTCTTGTGTAGACTATGACTGCTATTAGTATTCTATATAAAATCGAGAGAAGATAAACTCATTTTAGCTTTATTTTACCGATGCACCCGTCTTTTTTGAACTGCACTTTTATTTCTACTCCGAACCATTCACCAAATTCTCTGTAGTGTTTTCCTTCTCTTGCACACATAGCTACTGGGTTAATGTTGAGACCAGCCTTTTTCACCAACTCTCTCGTTCTCAAGAGTTTAGGACAGTTGTTGACTATCATTGTTGCTTCTCGATCTGAATCCATAGTTACCTCCATGTTTGCTAGTGGCATATTCAATTGTACAACGTACGCTAGTTGCTTGACAAGCTGCTTGAACGCTCTGCTGGGAGTAATAGCTTTGAACACTTTAAATCCAACACCCAACATGCTTGGAATCATCTTCTTCGCCACCTTCCTGTCGAAATCCTCATACTTGTCTAAAACTCCCAGCTCTTTGTGAAAAGCAAAATTCTTAGCATCATCTAACATCCATTGATCCAAAAGCTTCTCATACTTCTCCTCAAGAGGCATCTCCTTAATTTCCAAATCTCCAACCTCCTCACAAATGTCTTCTACTACAGCTTTTATGACTTGTGGAAGGTTCTACTATTCTCATTTCAAGTTGTACTAAAGATTTAAGAAAGAAACTTCTATCTGAATAGTTTAGTTTTAGTAGAATGAAGGAGAGATAGAATTTTGTCAAAAAAGAAGGATGTAAAAGAAGAATTCAAACGCTATGTTAAGTCTCTACGAAGCACAAGTGCAAGTTTCTTCTTATATAGCAGGGACACAGGAGCAAAGGGAAGAAAAACGTTCACTTGCGGCGCTTTACAGTGGAGTTCTGTGGGGCGCATTCATGGGTATCTTAGGAAATGTCTTCGTATCATACTTTTTCGCAGAATCGACTTTGATAAATATTTTGGGATTGACAGCGTCAGGAATCGCTTGCTTTGTAAATGCATGTATGCTATTTATACAAGTCAGAAAATATAGTAAACCTTACTTTCACAACTATTTTTTCGCATGAGTTAAATGCGCCCACATGCCGAGACGTAGATGAACCATTACACTTCCAGACGACATTCTTGCGTGTCAGCGTCTTCCAAAAGAGCCTGAGGTAGAACCTACGGAAGTACATCTATGTGTTGAACTATGTCCCGAATACATTAATTATCTCAGAAAGTTGTTAGAATCATTTATGCGCGCGCACGCGAACTTGATGACGTTAGATTCAACTCTAGCAATCAAACGGTCACACTAGCTGTATCTAATTATTAGTATACAAATATGCCCTGTCAGTCACAACGTCGCCTAGACGCTCCCCCAGTCACCAAAAACAACCAAAAGTAACTAAAAGTTGCCAAAAGTTGCAAAAAGTGACCAATTTTTATTTCACAGACTCTCACAAAACGAAAACAACCCACTATAAACTCAAAATCACCTATGATAAACATATATCGTATGAGACGGATACCCAAGCCTCGGATTCTCACAGAACTTATCAACCCTCAGAGGCTTCCACCCCAAAACCTCATAATCATGACACACAACCCGCGCCCCACGCCTAAGCTCCGACTCCAGCTTCGGCTTAACCTTCTCATTCGCACTAGTCGTCAGATAAAGAGTAACCACATCCGCCTCACCCAAATCCACATTAAACATGTTACTCTGAACAATTCTAACCCTGCCATCTAAACCAAGCTCAGAAACCCTCCCAAGAGCCTGCTTAACCAGATTTTCCCTCAACTCCACCCCCACCCCCCTAGCCCCAAACTCCTGGGCAGCCATAATCACTATCCTACCATCCCCCGAGCCCAGATCATAGACCAACTCGCCAGGCTTCAGCTCAGAGAGAACAAGCATCCGACGAACCACCGCCAAAGGCGATGAAACGTATGGTGCAATATACAAACCCCCGACCTCCTCAAGATTCTATCTTACCTTCACCCTTCTCCGGCACATGCTTATTTCTTTTTCGAACCAGAGGTCAAAATAGACGGGCGTATTTAATGTTTTCTATCCTCTTCTTCAACCTGAGGATTGTCAGGCTACGTAGGTCTTTCTCGATGGTTTACGACTGGACACCGGCCGCCTAGACTCTCCACACTTCAAACAACTCTGCTCGCAGATTTTAAGATATTTCCCTTCGCTTGTGAGAACCGCTTCAGCGGCCTTGCTACAGAGATCACTTGGCTCCTTGCAACCCGCCTCTCTGCACAACGTAGCGACGTATGCACAGCAGTCATGTGCATCTTTTGCGTTAAACACCACCCGATTGGCACGCACAAGTAAACAGAGCTCTCTAGCCAAAACGCAAGTCTTGATGAACTTAAATCGGCTTAGAGTGCTCTCCCGCATCTTTTGGCGGCTTAACTCCAAATTTCTCTCTCCACTAAGATGTTGCATCCAACTAACTATGGAGCCCCCTTTTATACTTTGAGAATCCAACATAACGACTAGCAATCTAACTTCTAGCTTCTTCATTCCAGTTATGTGCAGAAAACACTACCAGAATCTTCTCTTCAGCGCCTTCTTCTCAGCTTCTATCACCAATTCAAAAAAGCGATCTGTGAGCTCTCTCTCCTCCCGAAGGATTTCATCCACATCAGAGGACTTCAGCCTCCTTCCAGACAGAGCCACCGCAGCCGGCTTCCCATGCTTAGACATCAGCCGCGCCGTTTCCAGAGCCCACCCACGCCGTTTTCGTTCCATTTTGGTCAATCTTCCACCCTTCTTCTCTACAAGCGAATCAACCTTATCTTCTTCTTGACGGAGTACACCGAGAGCTACAGACCCACATTTAGGGCACTCCGGTTTGTTAGGCAGATCCCTTATGCGAATCATCTCCAGATAGTCCCAACAGTTGGTGCAAACGAAGGTGCGAGTTTCATTGAGCAAGCGTGCCTTTGCCGATTCTATGAGTATAAGCCGCATTCTCTCTGGAGGGATAAGATCGGTTTTCATGCTGGCTCTCTCCAAGCCGACACGCGCGATTGGAGTGACAACCCCTTCTGTTTCTAGCTTTTGAACCTCAAACTCGCCGTCTCTTATCCCCTTGAGAACCTGAATCGTGTGCTGCAAGTCTAAGTCCTTGGTGAAGACTTCTTTGAGAGCCTCGTCATATATGGCGGTGTCCTCAAAGCTTTTCAGCAGCCTTCGGAGACTGACCCGACTAAAGTCAACCCACTTTTTGAGAGCGCCGAACCTTCGAGCTACATGAACCATTCGCCGCTTAAAAATTCCCGTCTTCACAGCAGCCCTCGTGAGTTTGTCCCCAATAACCGAATCGGACCACTTCTTCATGTCATCAAACAGCGCCATGATATAGTCGGCGTTGGCGGCACCCATGGTTTGAATGAAGATGCGATACGGATCGTGCTGCACAGCAACCGTATATCCGGTTTGTTCAGACAGGACGTGACCAACTAACTGAGCCAAAGCACGGTTAGTGAGAGACCCAAAGTTAGCGTGGACGATAACGAAGTCTTCCCAGTCCTCAATGACTATCCGTTTATCAGTCGGCACTAGACAGCCATTTCTAACTTGCTCAACGGTTTCCAGCATCGCACGTAGAATCGTGTCTTTGTCCGCTGGGTACTTCTCAGCTAACTGAGCTGCGGCTTCTTCGGACGTAACTCCGCTCTTCAAGTGTTGCTCAATAAAACCTCTGACCCACCCAACCTCCTGAGCGACTTCGAAAGGAACCGGGATCTCCTCCCCAACCCAACTTGGGATGGCTCCAGTGGGGTCGTCAACTGATTTCACGTAAACGTGGTCGCTGGACACGTTTACGATTCTCCAGGGGGCCCCGCGGATGATGAACTTGACGCCTGGTTTCCCGTATTCTGCCATAAAAGCCTCGTCTAGTATGCCCACAGCGGCTTCCGCTGTGTCATCCACTACGAGATACTGTTTTTCGTCGGGGATCATGGAAAGATTCCCAAAGTAGTACTCGTACATGGCCTTGGTTCGGCGGGGCTTTATGGCTACCATGTCTTCAAATGAAACCCATGCTAATCGGGGGAAGCGGGAATGCATGTAAGTTAAGACCTTTTCAATGTCTTCCAAAGTGAGATCGATATAGGGATAGGCGTTCTTGAACAAATCATAAATCTCATAGAAGTACCAGCGCCTTTTTTTCATTAATAGCCCTATGACCTGGTGAGCTAGAGCGTCGTAGGGCTTTGGTGGTACAATGACGGGCTCCAACTCTTCTCTGGTCGCCATGCGGGCGATGACCATGGCCTCCAGGGTATCGTCGGAGTCCATGGTGACAATTATTCCCTTGGCGATGCGTCCGATTCTGTGCCCGCTTCTTCCAACGCGTTGAATGAGACGTGTAACCTGCCGAGGGCTCATGTACTGTATCACTAGGTCTATCCTTCCCACATCGATGCCTAGCTCCAGCGAACTGGTGCAGACAAGCCCCTTCAGTTCACCGTTTTTCAGTCCCCGTTCAGCCGCTATCCTCGATGGCTTAGCTAGAGATCCGTGGTGAATAGACACTGGAAAGTCTATGTCCCAAACCTTGAATCGACTTGCTAAAACCTCTGAAGCGGAGCGCGTGTTAGTGAAAAGAAGAACCGACTTTTGTTTTTCAATAAACCGACGAATGATGCGCAGCCTAGCAGCAACCTCAGGATGAGTAAAGAGCGCCGAGGCAAGCTCATAGTCTTCGGGACTAGGCTTGGGGAAAAGAATCTCTAAATCCATACGCCTTGCCACGGGCACCCTAACAATTTCCACCTTTCGCTCGTTGCCCACAAGAAACTGGGCAACTTTCTCAGGACTGCCTATCGTAGCTGACAGACCGATCACCTGAAAATCCTTGCCGGTGACCCATCGAAGTCTCTCCAAAGCCAGAGACAACTGACTTCCACGCTTGCTATCCGCCATCTCGTGAACTTCGTCGATGACCACCCATCTGACCTCTTGAAGGTGTCGACGCATCAACCTGCCAGGCAACACAGCTTGTAGGGTTTCGGGTGTGGTGATCAGTATGTTGGGTGGGCTTCGAGCCTGCCTTGTGCGCTCTTTGGTGTCGGTGTCACCGTGTCTCACTGCCAGCTTCACGTCTAGATTGTTGCACCACCATTGGAGGCGCTCTAGCAGGTCTCGATTCAAGGCTCTCAGCGGGGTTATGTAGAGAATCTTGATTCCGCGAGGTCTTTCAGGCGTTCGAAGAAGCATGTGGAGAACGGGAAGAACCGCTGCCTCGGTTTTTCCAGTGGCGGTCGGCGATATGAGGAGAACGTTTTTTCCTTCGAGGATTTTAGGGATGGTTTTTTCTTGGGGCTCGGTTGGCGCCTCGAACCCTCTCTTCTCGATCAGTCTGCGAACGGGTTTAACGAGCATCTCGAAGGCGTTCTTTGGAGGTTCCATCTAAGCCAACCTGCCCAGAGCTAAGGAGATAACTGCGGAAGCGTGTGTAAAAGCGTTTTGGGAAATAACCATGCTCTAAGTCGGGTGTGACTTTCTATCATTTTCCTTCTTTTGCATCCGTCTAGATTATCTGAATCAAGTCATTGACCTTGATGATTTACTTATAATTCAGTTAAAAATGACATAAACTTGTCTAAATTTTACGATTTTGCGCTGCATGTATGGAAAGTTTTTTATTCATTATCCTTTAAACATTGTTACGAAAATGGAGGAAAATATATGGCTAACTGTCCGAAGTGTGGAGGCCAAGTTGCCAACCCAAGAAAAACATGGAAGATGGCAGGCCGTCCAGACAGAACTGGCAAAAGAACTGAGCTGACAATAGGCCTTTTCGACTGTCCCAGATGCGGAGCTTTCAGGAAAGTTCTGCAGAAGCGAAAGATTTAGACGCGGGCACCATTAGGCGACCCCTGTGCAGAAGAAACGAGTGAAACAAAAACCACCCCTCTCGCGGAGAACGAGTGGAGGAAACTTATAAAACATAGGACCTGTCGCATCATTTCACGGCAAGAAGATGAAAATAACCGTCACAATCTTTGGCATGTTCGATGGTTCCTCATGTGGAAGAAGCTTTAGGGGGTTGTTGGCAAGGCAAAAGTGGGAAGCGAAGGTATAGAGGACTAATTGCCTTTGATAAAGCTGTGGAAGGCACTCCGTATATCCCCTCTTTTTGTATTAGTGAAGCGGTAAATTTTTAACATATAACAGTTGTTCTTTGCTGGAAAAGGTGAAGCCAGTGAGACTGAAGGAGATGCTCAAGAGCGACTACGTGAAGACCGCCATTATGTTACTTATCCTCGCAATCAGTGGTTTTGTTTTCTGGTTTGGCTTGAGAGCGGCTTTAAGAACTGAATACCCGTTGTGTGGAGTCGCCTCTGGAAGCATGGAACCCACCTTAAGAGTCGGCGACCTTATTGTGGTTCAAGGATCAAACCCGGATGAAATTAATGCGGCTGCGGCTCCCCAGGGCGATATCATCGTGTTTTACAGACCTAAAGGGCGGCGTGATCCAAATGACCTTATCGTACACAGGGCCATAGACAAGTTTTCCAGGGGAGACATTTTGTATTTCAAGACAAAGGGAGACGCAAACCTTGGGCCTGATAACTGGGAGGTTCCGCAAGATTACTTGATCGGTAGAGTTGTGAGTTTGCGGGTGCCACTGGTAGGTTTCATTACATTCCTAATGCGGACTCCAGCTGGAATGCTTGTGATCCTACCGATGCTAGTTGTGATAATTATAGACTGGATTCCCTTGTTGAAAAAACCTTCTGAATCTTAAGCCAGCCTTTGAACATTTCTGCAAGCACAGGGATATCGAGCACACCGTTTTTTCGCATTGGTGTGGCAGTTTGTTGATGTGAAAGCTCAGTTGGTTGAAGCATCGAGAAGCATCGAAACCCATATTAAAAGTAACGCTTTTAAGACTTAGCCATGAGCATAACGAATGTACAAAAGTTCTTTCTATGTGTGCTATTTTGCGTAATGTTCCTTCCCTATGTGGCTTCTTCTCTGGGGTTAGGTGGAAGTTTGATTTATGAGGTGGAGATTGTTGCGTTGGTAGCTTGGTACATAGCGAGCTTGGTTATTCCTCTGAGTCTGAAGGAGTTGGACACTGTCTTTATTCTGTGGTACATTACGTTTGTTCTGGTGGGCGTCGCCATAGGTTCTGACATGGTTTATCACGTAGCACGAATCAAGCCCGCCGACTGGTATGACAACGTTGGCAACCTGATGCCTGCTTTTTACTCGTTTTTGGAAACTTGGGTTCTGCTCATGTTACCGGGCTGTCTGTTATTCCTTATCATGGTGTTTGGGCGAAGGGTGTACTGGAAACCTGAAGATACAAGTTAGCCACTTAAAATGGAACCGTGCAGTTCATGTTCACATTGATGGACTGGACGCATTTTCTGGTTTCTCTTCATTTAAACCAAGGCTTTATAAGCACTCACTACAATTTGGGTTGGTGAAGGTGTTTATATATGCCGAAGGTGAAGGCTTCGGTGAACATCGAAAACGTTGTTGCATCCGCGACGCTGAACCAGAAGGTTGATCTCAACGCGGTGGTGAAGGGTTATCCAGGGGTTGAGTATCGCCCAGAGCAGTTTCCTGGTCTAGTTTTCAGATTGAAGAGGCCGAAAACCGCCACTTTGATCTTCAACTCGGGAAAAATGGTTTGCACGGGCGCTAAATCGGAGAAGGAGGCTAGAAGGGCGGTGGTGAAGGTTATTAAGGAGCTGAAGAAGAGTGGCATAATCATAATTGGCAAACCCGAGCTGAAAATACAAAACATTGTTGCCTCGGCGAGTCTCGGGGGTATGATTGACCTTGAAAAATCCGCGTATGCACTGGGAAGAACCATGTACGAGCCTGAACAGTTTCCGGGTCTCATTTACAGAATGGAGGATCCCAAGGTGGTGATTCTTCTGTTTGCAAGTGGAAAACTGGTTTGCACGGGCGCAAAGAGGGAGCAGGATGTCTATGATGCGGTTAGCAAACTTCATCAGAGACTTGAAGACGAAGACCTAATATACTATGAATAGTGCTTCGAAAACCTCTTATTTTTTTACCTGTTTTAAGATCAGTCTGTATTGGTCTTCTTTGATTGCGTCCATCTCGTAGAGTTTTTCAGCTGCCTCGCTTACTCTCAGCAAATAGTGTAGCGTGACGTTGTCCTTAGCTAGGTTTTTTCCTCCGCCTTCCTCTCGGTCCAATAATACCACGGCGTCTGTTACTATTCCACCTTCGGCTCTGATCGCCTCTGCCGCTTTTCTTAGAGAACCTCCGGTTGTGATGAGGTCGTCTATTAATAACACGCAGTCGCCAGGCATGAGGAACCCCTCTATTCGGCGCTCTCTCCCGTGTAGTCGGGCTCGTTTGCGGATGTAGAGAAAGGGTTTGTTCAGGTGATATGCGATGAGGGAGGCGAAGGGTATGCCTGCGATGGGTATGCCTGCGATTCGGTCGAATTTATCAGGTCCCAGAGTGGTTTTTATGAGGTGTACGTAGAGGTCGCAGATTCTTTTGAACGCGTCGGGGAAGCTGGGGACTATTCTGAGGTCGATGTAGTAGGGGCTTGTTCTGCCGCTGGTGAGCTTGAAGGTTCCAAACTTTAGGGCACCAATTTTGTTTAGAATTTTGCATAACTTAACTTTCGTTGCTTCGTCTTCCTTGGTTGGCGACAATCTGGCTCCCTCAAAGTATCATTTTGTTAGGCTTTCTGCGATTTTGGTGCCAAACTCTCTAGCCGCTTCTGGTCCTTTTCCTGTTATTATTTTTCCGTCAACCACGACAGGAGCGTCTGATATTGTTGCTCCTCCTTTCTTTAGTTCGTTTATGGTGGTTGCTGTTCGAAACACCGTTGCCTTTCTGCCTTTGAGGAGCCCTGCTTTGGCTAAGACTACCGGGGATATGCAGATGGCTGCGACTAGCCCTTCCTTTTGATGTAAAGTTTGAACTATCTTGTGAACCTTTAAGTTGTTCCACAGATAGGTTTGGGAGCCTGATCCTCCGACAACGACCACAGCGTCAAACTCCGCTGGGTTAACCTTGTCTACAGTGGTGTCGGGAATTACTTGCGTGCCGAACATTCCTCTGGCTGTTCCGGCTGCTGTGCTGACTACCACAACTTTGATGCCTTCCCTTTCTAGGATGGCTTTCGGCTCTTTGTATTCTTCGTCTCTAAAGTCTCTTGGAGCGATTATCATCAAGGCTTTCTTTTCCACTCATCGTCAGCCTCCTTTCACGGTTCTTATCTAAGCTTTATTGTGGGTTGGGTTTTAAAGAGCTTGTGTTGTCCGTTACGCTTAAATGAAACTCGTGGGAATCTTGTAAAAGGAGATTTCAATGGTTGATGTGTGGCTTCCTTATGGTAAAACCGAGGTCTGCGCCAGAATTCCCACCAGAAACTTCTTGGGCACCATTGAACCGAAGGAAAAGCCTGGTGCAGCAGACTCTCGCGCTGAGGTTGTGAGGGCCCTAAGAGAGCCTATTGGAACCAAGCCGTTGGGTGAAATCGTAAAGCCTGGTGACACGGTGGCTGTGGTGGTGGATGATGCAACCCGAGCAACCCCCAGCTATCTGATGATTCCTCCTTTGCTGGATGAATTGAATCGGGTGGGTTTGAAGGATGAAAGCATCTTCCTCATTTTCGGGTGTGGTAGCCATCGTGCGGTGAAGCCGGAAGAGATGAAGAAGCTTGTGGGCGAGGAGGTTTTAGAAAGAGTGAAGGTGGTGAATCACGACTCCAAGTCTGAGGATCTGGTTTATCTGGGTAAAACAGCTAAGTTTGGAACGAAGGTCTACGTGAACAAGGTTTTCGCTGAGGCTGACGTGAGGATTCTGACTGGGGATGTAGAACTGCACTACTATGCTGGGTATGGTGGTGGGAGAAAAAGCGTTTTGCCCGCTGTCTCGGGTGCGAAAACCATTCAAAGCAATCACGCTATGCTTTTGAATACTAAGGCTAGGACTGGTGTGTTGGAGGGCAACCCTGTGCATGAAGACATGGTGGAGGCGGCGAAACTGGCAAAGGTCGATTTCATTCTGAACATTGTTACCAACAGCAAGAACGAGTTGGTTAGGGCCTTTGCAGGAGATTTGGAACAGGCTTTCTATGAGGGGGTGAAGCTTGTAGACGAGATGTACAAGGTACCTATTGAACGGAGGGCAGACATTGTGCTTGTGAGTCCAGGTGGTCATCCCCTTGACATCAACCTCTATCAGGCTTACAAGGGAGTTGACAATGCGCTTGACTCTGTGAAGAGGAAAGGAGTGATTGTTTTGGTGGCTGAGTGCCCCGAGGGGCATGGACACGATGTTTTCTACGAGTGGATGACGAAATTTAAGGACACAAAGCAGATGGAGAAGGAGATAAAGAAGCGCTTCCGTCTCGGAGGGCACAAAGCTTACTACCTGCTGAAGGCTGTGCAGAAGGCTGAGATAATCCTCGTCTCCGCCATGCCAGACTACTTAGCTCAGAACGTTTTTAAGTTGAAGACGGCTAGAGCGATCAACGATGCGTTGCGCGACGCCTTTGACATGGCGGGCAAGAAAGCGAGGGTTTGGGCTATACCCCACGGAAACATGACTTTGCCAATGTTTAAGGCTGCAGAATAACCAGATAATAGCGGGGGCGGCTGGCATACCGTGCAAACGACGTTTAAACTGAGACGGTTTAATCCTTCAGATTTGGAGAGAGTAATACACATAAACCGTGTGTGTCTTCCAGAGAATTACACAAGCTTCTTTTTCCTAGATTTGCATAAGCGCTTTCCAGAAACCTTCTTGGTTGCGGAGGAGAAGAGGGAGGTGGTGGGCTACGTTATGTGCCGAATCGAAACGGGGCTGCTCGGCTTCAGGATTGGCGGCAAGAAGAAGGGACACGTGATTTCTATAGCGGTTTTGCCGGAGTATCAGCGTCGAGGCGTTGCGTACGCTTTGATGCAAGAAACCATGCGATCTATGCTGCTCTACAATGCGAAGGAGTGCTTTTTGGAGGTTCGAGCTAGCAACACGCCAGCCGTAAACCTTTACAAGAAGATGGGGTTTGAGATCACGCGGACATTGCGGAGATACTACTCAGACGGGGAAAACGCCTACATGATGGCAAGAAGACTACCCTTCAAGCCTTAACTTTATCGCATATTTCATCTTTGCGAGGCAGGAGCTACAAGAGAGAAAGAGACACAAAAAACTACAGCATTTATCTAAAACCACAACCCTATACTAACCGAAACCCCATGAATAAAACAGCCTACAGGGAAATCATCCAACACCTAATGAAAATTTCCAACCCAACAAAACAAGACCTAAACAAAATCAAAACAAAAATAGCCAGCAAACACGACCTAAACAAAATCCCACCCAACTCTAAACTAATACCTCACCTCAAAACCCACGAAAAAAACAAACTTCTACCCATACTCCGCAAAAAAACAGTCCGCACCATCTCAGGAGTCACAGTAATTGCCACAATGACCAAACCATGGCCCTGCCCCCAAAAGCCCCCATGCGCCTACTGTCCAGGCGGCCCGCCCCACGGAGTCCCCCAAAGCTACACAGGACACGAACCAGCAACCATGAGGGGAATACAAAACGATTTCAACCCCTATAGACAAGTCAAAAATCGCCTTAAACAACTAAAAACAATAGGACACACCGTAGACAAAGTAGAGCTGATAGTGATGGGCGGAACCTTCCCCAGCACACCCCTCAGATATCAAAAACGCTTTGTTCAACGTTGCTTGGACGCAATCACCAACAAAAAGTCCAACTCGCTGGAAGAAGCCAAAAAAAGCGCAGAGACAAGCCAAATCCGCAACGTCGGCATCACAGTGGAGACGCGCCCCGACTGGGCCAAAGAAACCCACGTCGACCAAATGTTGACTATGGGCGTAACTCGCGTGGAACTGGGTGTCCAAAATGTTTACGACGACATTTACGACCGAGTGGGTCGGGGACATACCGTTCAGGACGTGGTTGAAGCCACCCGGATATTGAAGGATGCTGGACTTAAGGTAGCTTACCATCTCATGCCGGGGCTACCTGGTTCAAGTTTTGAGCGCGACTTGAATGGATTCCAGAGGATCTTCACGGATTCCAAGTTCAAGCCGGACATGATTAAGATTTATCCCTGCCTTGTTCTCAAGGGGACAAAGGCTTACGAGTGGTGGAGTCAGGGGAAGTATCAGCCCTACACCACGGAAGAGGCGGCTCAACTTGTTCTGGAGGTGAAGAGGATGATTCCTCGGTGGGTTCGGATCATGAGGGTTCAGAGAGACATCCCGGCGTTTCTTATCGAGGCTGGGGTAGACAGGGGAAATCTTCGACAGATTGTTTTGCAGAGGCTTAGGGAGCAGAGGATGATGTGTCGGTGTATCCGATGTCGTGAGGTTGGGCATCGTTGGCTTAAAGACGGAGTGAAGCCTGATCCTAACAATATACAGATTACGACTAGTAAAGAGAGGGCTTCAGAAGGAGAAGACATTTTCATCTCTATTGAAGATACGATCAATGATGTTCTCGTTGGTTACCTTAGGCTTCGTATTCCTTCTGAAAGGGCGCATAGACCTGAAATACTCTCTGGGGTAACGTCGATTGTTCGTGAGCTGCATGTTTATGGTCCTTTGGTTCCTGTTGGAAAGCGTATGGCGAAAGCGTGGCAACATCGGGGCTATGGAGGCATCCTTCTTTCAGAGGCTGAGCGGATGTCTAGGGAGGAATACGATCGGAAAAAGGTTGTTGTTACGAGTGCTCTAGGAACGAGGCAATATTATAAGAGGTTTGGTTATGATTATGACGGTCCGTACGTTTCTAAAATGTTGGAGAACTGATAGTTCGATGTTGCTTGTGTTATTTGTCTCTCTTTCTACCTCTCCCTCTATTTTTGTTGGACTTCGTGGGGAGGGGAATCTTATAGGTCAGTGTGCGAAATCAATTTGAAAAAGAGGGTTTTGTGGTTCTGACAGAGTTTGGGTTTAGTGGCTGAAACTGGCATAATCGATGGTTCGCCTATAGAGTGTTATGTCGTGGGGGTTCAAAATTCCGACTATCTTGTTGTTTTTGATGACTGGGACACGTTTTATGCCGTGTTTAACAATTAGTTTAGCTACTTCGAGAAGTGTTATTCCTTCTTTTTCTAGACCCCCTATGGTCCCCCTCCCTCTGTTTTCTTAGGTCTCTTGGCGTTGTTTAAAATCTGTATTTGCTGCTAACTTCCGTGTGGGAATGAGCACGTTTGACTTGATATAGAACAAAGTTTCATAAAGATTTAAAAAAGAGTATGTGATGTATGTTATAATCCATTGAAGCATAGGGGGTGATTATGTGGTCAATGTCGGCAAAGGAAGGTTGTTTAGAAGGGCTGACGGCAAATACCTGATCTATCTACCCTTAGATATGGCAACTGACTCTATGTTTCCTTTTAAAACGGAATCTTCAGTGAGAGTCAAAGTGTCATTCCAGATTGGAAAAAAAAGACTGGTTATAGAATCCCTGGAAGAGTGAAAGCCTCAATTATGCATACCTAAAGCATTTTATCCCCTATTTCATCGAAACCAGACTCCCTGATTATTTGTACAAAGTTTACACGACTACATTGACGCTTGATTTTAGAAAACTGTGATGTCTTCAGATAATATCTCATAAAAAGAAGAATAATAACTATGACTCTGAGACTGCGCTAATCTATTGGAGAGGCTAAAAATCATGGAATGGTTTGTGTTTGCTTTGATTGCTCCGTTTTTATGGGCTGGAACTGATGTGGTAGACAAACACATTTTAACTAAGCATGTAAGAAATCCTTTCTCCTATCAGCTTCTTTTTCTGTTAACAGAGGTTCCAATTCCGTTTTTACTATTAGCAGTCTTACCAATTTCTTTTTGTTTTCCTTGGTCTGCGTTGGGGATGCTTGCCGGTTTTCTCATCTGCACATCTTTTCTGTTCTATTTCAAAGCTATGACGCTAGAAGAAACTTCAAGAGTCATCTCCCTGATGTATGTTGCTCCAATTTTTGTTCTTCCGTTGGCTAACATATTTCTCGGAGAAAGCTTGAGCTTGTACAAGTATCTGGGAGTCATGTCTCTTGTTTTTAGCGCAGTTTTAGTCTCCTATCGAAAGGCTGAAGGAAAAACGTCGTTGGCGATCTCTCCTGCTTTAGGATGGATGTTGATATACGATGTGGTGTTTGCTGTATCCAATATTTTGGTGAAGTATGTTCTTTACTCCATGGACTACTTGTCTTTTTCATTTTGGTGGCTTATCGGCGGTTTGATTGGAGGACCTTTATTGTTTTGTTTCCCAAAGGCTAGAAGGGAATTCCTGAATGATTTCCATCTCATCAGCAAGGGTGTTTTCTTCTTGAGGAGCATCAGTACATATCTAAGCTTTGTCGGTATAGTTTTATACTCTGCTGCGGTGTCCGTTGGAGTCATATCTCTGGTGGCAGCCGTACCTTCAGTTGAGCCCTTCTTTGTATTGTTGCTTACTGTTTTGCTCAGCTTCCTTATTCCCGGAATTCTCGAGGAAGACACTGGTAAACAAGCGTTTACTCTAAAAATCTCCGCATTTGCTCTCATTATTTTTGGAGCATGGTTAATAGCCGGATAAGCAACAGGCGGGTTCCATCTGCAAACCTGCCCTATTCTGCTCCACATTTGTTGCATACGCAAGGAGTCATGCCTAAGGAGTCGGTGAAATCACTCTTTCTAAAACAGATCAGTTTGAAAGAAAACAACTAAAATTTCCAAATCATAAGTGATAAGAAACAACCCTTATCTTAGTGTCCAACCTCTTTTCAGTTGAAACCGAACACTCACACCTTCCGAAGAACATTCGGTTTGTATAGAGGTGTAAACCTTTGGAAACGGAAAAGACCAAAAAAGCTCCTAGACAATACTTAGACGTAGCCTTCGCCATAGATCCCGAATTATGGGAAGCAGTTACAAAGAAGATGCATGAGAAACAATTGACCTTGTCTGAGACAGTAACCAATGCACTAAAACAGTACTTAAAAATAAAGTAGGATAACGGCCAACGCAAACATACACAAGTGAAGCTAAACGGTCAAAACGTATCCAATTGAATTTTATATATCTAACATCGTAGACAGTGATTATAGGCAGTAGTAGTATTACCATATTAAAAATTGGAGAAATAAAGTTTGAGCGAAGGTTTTCCAGGATATAAAGGAAAGGCATTACAAATCCTGAAGAAGGCTGGCGCCGAAATCGGCGACCTCATCCGCGTCACAAAAGAAGCGAAAACCTACGAAGGCATCCTTATCCCCAGATCCGAATATGGCGACGAAAAACATGTTGTAATCAAGATGAAAAGCGGCTACAACATAGGAATCCACATCACCCCCAACACACAAATCGAAAAAATCGGTGTAGGAGCCAAACCCACCTTCACCCCGCCACCGCTTCCAAAGCAAAAACCCGGCCTGCCCAAAGTGGCAATCATCAGCACCGGAGGCACCATCGCCAGCCGAGTAGACTACAGAACAGGAGGAGTGCGCTCCGCTCTCTCCGCAAGCGACCTCTACAGCGTCGTTCCAGAACTCTCAGAGATCGCCACAATAGACGCCCAGATTCTCTTCAGCCTCTACAGCGAAAACATCACAGCGAAGCACTGGTCACAAACAGCCAAAACAATTGCCAAACAAATCCAAAAAGGCGCAGCAGGAGTTGTGGTGCCCCACGGAACCGACACCATGGCATACACCGCAGCTGCCTTAAGTTTCGCACTTCAAAACCTACCCGTGCCCGTGATAATGGTGGGTTCCCAACGATCCGCTGACCGCCCCAGCTCAGACGCCGCAACTAACCTAATAGGAGCAGTGAGGGCGGCTGCGCGGGCTCCCTTTGCGGAGGTGGCCTTAGCTATGCACGAAACAATTTCAGACACTTTCATAGTGTTCCATCGGGGAACCAAAGTTAGAAAATGCCACACGAGCCGGCGAGACACTTTTCAATCCGTGAACGTCTCAGCGCTCGCTAAGATGGAAAACGAGAAGATCACCATGTTGGTGGAAGATTACCGCCAACGTGATCCCTTAAGAAAACTAGTCTTGAAACCAAGCTTTGACGAGAAAGCGGCGCTGGTCAAGTCTCATCCAGGTTTGAACCCTAAAGTCCTCGATTGGTACGTCGAAGAAGGTTACAGAGGCATAGTCCTCGAGGGAACAGGGCTCGGCCATGTTAGCAGTTACTGTTTCCCAGCGATAGGGAGAGCTATTAAAAACGGTGTGGTTGTAGCCATGACTTCTCAGTGTATTTGGGGACGCTTGGGTATGAACGTTTACGACACGGGTCGAGACCTTCTAGCAATGGGAGTGACTCCGCTTGAAGACATGCTGCCCGAAACCGCCCTAGTGAAGCTCATGTGGGCACTAGGACAAACAAAGGACGTTGAAGAAGCCAGAAGGCTACTCATCACCAACATAGCCCACGAAATCTCGCCTAGGACCACCCTAGAAGAGGAGGAGTAAACAAGCAAATGAAAATCGACTACTCCAAAGTCGGACTGAAAACCGGGCTTGAGGTTCATCAGCAACTCGACACAGAGACCAAACTCTTCTGCTCCTGTAAGCCTAAACTCTTCAGAGAAAAACCAGAGATAACGTTTCTGAGGAGGCTAAGACCCACCCAGAGCGAGCTGGGTCAGATTGATCCAGCAGCCTTCTTTGAGTTTCAGAAGGGTGTGAAAATACTGTATGAGGCAAACAGAGAAACCTCATGTCTCGTGGAGATGGACGAGGAGCCCCCACACGATCTTAATCGGGAGGCAGTGGAAATCGCTCTCGCAGTTGCTCTAATGATGGACGCCAAACCCGTGGACGAGATACACGTGATGCGCAAAACCGTTATAGACGGGTCGAACACCACAGGCTTTCAGCGGACATGCGTCATCGCTCTTGACGGAGAACTGAACATCGGAAAGAAAAAAGTTCCTATACAGCATGTAAGCCTTGAAGAAGACGCTGCTAGAAAGACGGGAGAAGAAGACTCTATGATCCGATTCCGAATCGACCGCCTAGGAATCCCCCTTATCGAGGTCACCACAGCACCCGTTATCTACACTCCTCAGGAAGCGGAAAAAACCGCCCTAGCTATCGGACGAATTCTGAGAGCCACACGAAAGGTTAAGCGAGGATTGGGAACAATTCGCCAAGACCTGAACATATCCATTCGAAACGGAGCCCTAACCGAAATCAAGGGCATTCAGCAGCTGGAATTGGTCTCGAAGGTTGTTGAGTACGAGGTTCAGCGCCAGCTCAGCCTCCTCAGGATAAGGGATGAGTTGAAAAAGCGCGGAGGAACAGAAGAGAGCATCAAAGACGAGTTCGTGGATGTCACCCCCCTCTTTAAGCAAACGAAGTGTCGAGTCATCCAAGAAGCGCTGAGCCAAAAGCAGCGGGTGTTAGCTGTTGAACTGCCTAAGTTTGCTGGGCTGTTAAAGATGGAGCTAGCACCTGGCATGAGGCTTGGAATGGAGATGGCGGACATCGCTCATTTCTGGGGGAGGGTGGGAGGAATCTTTCACACGGATGAGCTTCCCGCCTATGGAGTAACCTCCAAAGAAACAGAGGATCTTAAGAAGCTTGTGAAAGCGGAACCCCAAGACGCAGTTGTGTTTGTGGCGGATAGTGTGGAAAACGCAACCGACGCCTTGAAAGTCGTGACGCAGAGAGCCAGAGAGGCGGTGAAGGGCGTTCCTGAGGAAACGCGCGCGGCAAACCCAGATGGGACTACCCGATACATGCGTCCGAGGCCCGGGGCTGCTAGAATGTATCCGGAGACAGATGTTCCCCCAATTCAGTTAAGTGAAAAGTACGTGGTAAAGCTACGCGCTGATCTTCCGGAATTGCCCGACCAGAAGATGAAGCGCTTAACAAAAGAGTACGGTTTAAATCTAAAGCTGGTCAGGCAAATTCTGGATTCAGAATACACGGATTTGTTTGAAGTGCTGGCTGAGGAAACCAAGGTTTCCACCACTGTCATAGCGGTTGCGTTGACGGAGACCATGAAAGCGTTGAGCCGCGCTGGAATCGAGGTGGAGAGGGTTAGCGATGAGCAGTTGAGAGAGCTGTTTCGTATTCTGGACGCCGGAAAAACCGCTAAGGAGGCGATTCCGGACATCATCAGCTGGCTGTCGAAGCATGAGGGCGCTACAGCGTGGGAGGCTGTTGAAAGTCTGGGATTGACGATGATTTCGCAAGAGGAGCTGGAAAAAATGATAGATGAGTTGATGAGAGAAAACAGAAGCTTGATAGAGGAGAGAAAAGAGGGCGCTTTTGGGCCCCTCATGGGCATGATCATGAAGAGAACCCGAGGACGAGTCAAGGCTGA
>JABAHQ010001689.1_pt4 | contig 25344 bp, 24 predicted proteins | sample 7062091 | NCBI WGS metagenome assembly JABAHQ01 (sample SAMN14534359, study PRJNA622989) | marine sediment metagenome | biome: marine biome [ENVO:00000428]; feature: marine pelagic biome [ENVO:01000023]; material: deep marine sediment [ENVO:00002113] | place: India: Gulf of Kutch | collected...
GTGCTCGGCCTGCATTTCATGAACCCGGCGCCGGTGATCAACTTTGTGGAACTGGTTCGCGGCGTGGAAACCTCGGACGAGGTGGCGGAACGGGGCAGGGGGTTCGCGGAATCTCTGGCCTGTGAAGTGGTCGAATCCAAAGACTCGCCGGGGTTCATCATCAACCGCGTGTTGATGCCGTTGATCAACGAGGCAATCTACGCCCTCGAGGCCGGTGTCGCCCCGGCGGAGAAAATCGACCGGGCCCTGGTGGCAGGGACGCGTCAGGCGGTGGGACCGCTGGCGCTGGCCGACCGCATCGGCCTCGATGTCGTGTTGTCGATACTTAACACCCTGCACCGGGAGCTGGCCGGCGAACGGTTCCGTCCCTGCGGTCTCTTGGTGGAATACGTGCGGCAGGGCCGCCTCGGCCGCAAAACCGGCCGCGGGTTTTACGCGTATGAGAAAGCTGCCGCCGAAAAACCTGTCTGATGTTCACCACAGAGGACGCGGAGCGCGCGGAGAAAGACCCGTCCTTCCTGAGAAGACCTTTGCCTCCCCTCCTTTCAAAGGAGGGGAGCGACTTATGCAAAGGAGGGGCTGGGGGTGGTGGATGAACCTATTCCATGAACCGTTGGGTCATTTTTTGCTTGATTCAGGCTCATAACCGTTCACAATAAGGGCGGATTTTGGTTCCGGCGGCGTTTTCCCCTCCGGCAAACACACCAGGCTGTTATCCAAACGGGGACTATGAAGCGTTACCTGATACTGGGAGCCAGTGGGGCTCTGTTTACAATTGTACTCTCCCTGATCTTCAGCGACCTGTTCCAGTCGTGGGAACTCAAGACTCTGGACACCCGGTTTCTTCTGCGCGGTTCCCTCCCAACCCATCCCGACATCATCATGGTCGACGTCGATGACGCCAGCTCCGATGTCTACGGCCAATGGCCCTGGAAGCGGACCGTGCATGCGGACATGGTTCATCTTCTCAAGGAAGAGGGCGTGAAGGTGGTGGTCTACGATATCCTGTTCAAACATCCCGGCGTGGCGGAGGACGACGCGCAACTGGCGCAATCGACCGCCGATGCCCAAAACGTGATGTTCCCCGTGGCCGTCGAGTTTTCCGACAGCGACCGGGCGACGGAAGATCTGCCGGCTCTTCCCGGGGGTATCGCCGTGCCGGAGGGGATGGATTTCCCCATCGTCAACCGGGCGATCGTTCCCATGCCGGCGTTGACGGACAAGGTGAAGGCGCTGGGTCACATTGCGACGAACCGTGACCGGGACGGTATTATCCGCCGGGTGCCGCTGTTCCTCCGTTACCGCGATCAATTGCTGCCCTCGATGTCGTTCCGGGCGGTTTTGGATTTTCTGGACGTGGATTTAAAGGCCATTGCGTTCAACGGCAATACCCTGACCCTGCCTCAGGCGAAACCGCCGGGAGAAAGCCAGGCGATGGACATTTCCATTCCCATCGACCGCAAGGGTCAGATGCTGATCAACTTCGCCGGCACCTGGCGGGATACTTTCAAGCACGCGTCGTTCGCCGCGGCGTTAAAGGCGGGCGGCAAAGGCCAGGGTGAGGACCTGACGGGTAAACTGATTCTGGTCTCCAACGCGCTTTCCGGACTGGATTTCAAGACCATTCCGTTCGAGAAAAATTTTCCGGGTGGCGGCGTTCACGCCAATATCATCAACACCCTGTTGACCCGGAATTTCCTCTGGGAAACCTCCGGCACCATGAATATCCTGGTGGTCCTGCTGGTCAGCCTGTTGATCGCGATCGTGTTTCGGGACCGTTTCTTCTGGACCAAGCTGGGAGCGGTGCTGGGCCTTATCGCCGTTTACGGGATGTTGACCGTTATGTTTTTCAATCAGGGAATCGTTATGCCGCTGGTGATCCCCTCTTTATCCGTGGTGTTCACCGCCCTGCTGGTGTCCACCTACCAGGTGAGAATCGAAAGAAAACAGAAGGAAATGCTGATCCATGAAAAGCAGGACCTGGAAGGCAAGTTGCTGGAGGTTTCTAAAAACCTGGATGCCAAGGATCGGCAAATGGAGGCCATCCGCAAGTCTCTGGAAGAACTGGGCCGGGAAATGGCGGAAAAAAATCAGCAAAGCGAGATCAGCTCCGAAAAAATTTACCAACTGGAAGGGAAACTGGAGACTCTCTCCCGCGAAAAGAAAGACCTGCAAAACGAGCTTGAGGTGTTGGAACAGAAGGCCCACGATCTGGAACTGCATATTTTCGAACCGCAAGAACTGCGGGACAAGGATTGGGAACAGCTGCGGCGGGAATGTCACAATGTCGGGATCGTCACCCGGAACCGGTCGGTTCTGGAAACTTTCGCGACCCTGAAACAGTACGCCCAGGTGCCTTCGGCGGTTCTGATCCTGGGCGAGTCGGGTACCGGGAAGGAGTTGTTCGCCCGCGCCATTCATCTGCTGAGCAACCGCCGGAATCAGAGTTTTGTGGCGGTGAACATGGCGGCCATCCCTCGGGAGCTGGTGGAAAGCGAACTGTTCGGCCACGTCAAAGGATCGTTCACCGGTGCGGTGGCTAACAAGAAGGGAAAATTTCTGGAAGCCAACCGGGGCAGTATCTTCCTCGATGAAATCGGCGAAATGCCGAAAGACATCCAGGTGAAGCTGTTGCGGGTTCTGCAGGAAAAGGAGGTGACACCGGTCGGCGGGCAGGCCGCTTCGGTTGAGGTCCGGATCGTTTCCGCCACCAATAAAAACCTGGAGGATGAGATCAAGGCCGGTGAATTTCGCGAGGATCTGTTCTTCCGCCTCAACACGCTGACCCTCAACCTGCTTCCGTTGAGAGAGCGCGCGGACGATATTCCCACCCTGGCCCATCATTTCATGGACAAGTACAGTAAGGAGTACGGGAAACCGATCAGCGGGATTTCGGCTTCGGCGATGACCGCGTTGCAGAACCACGGCTGGCCGGGTAATGTGCGTGAACTGGAAAACGTCATTCAGCGCGGGATCGCTCTGGCCAAATCGGAAATGATTCAGGTGGAGGACCTGGGGCTGGACCCGCAGGCCGCGCCGGCCGCCGGGGGCGAGGCGCCCGGGACGGCGTCCATCAAGTCGGCTTCTGCCGCCGATCCGGACGGGCCGATCCTGGACGCGCTCCAGGAAAACGGGTTTGAGATCAACAGCGCCGCGCAACAGTTGAATGTCAGCCGGAACACAGTGGCCTCCCGGTTCAAGGGAATTTGTTTCAAACGGCTGGTGGCGCACGACCTGGACTTCGAAAAGGTTTTGGATGCGATGGTTCAAAATCCCGCGCACCGTAAAGTGGTCCAGCAACGATTGCAGGAATACCACGACAACCTCGTGAAGGGTGCCAAAGCGTTCAGCTCTCCCGATGAGGCGGTGGAGGATGCCCTGCGCAAGGCCAAAAACGTTCCCTCCGAATACCACCCCGCCATCGAACAACTGGTGAGAAGCTGTTTTTCATCCTGACTCAGGACGCACCTCATTCTTGCAGATAATTTTTTTTAACCGGGAGAAATTGATGTTTGAGAAAAGAGCATATGCGATCGTGTCTGTTTGGATTTTGTGGTTGATACTGTTTGCCGGTTTCGTGACCGGTTGCGTTTCCAGCAAGAAGTATTATGCGGCGATTCAATCCGGCAATGCCCGGGAGGTGAAAGCGGCTTTGGACCAGGGCATGGATCCCAACGAAACCGATCGCGACGGCAAGTCCTGGCTCGCCATCGCCGCCTACGAGGATGCGAAAGGAGATGTGGTCGCCCTCTTGCTGGACCATGGAGCCGATCCGAAAATCCAGACGGACGACGGCACCACGGCGCTGGACATGGCGGTCATCAAAAAACACGCTCCCGCCGTTCAACTTCTGCTGGACCGTGGAGCCGATCCGAATAACATCGATAAAAGGGGAAGCACGGCCCTGCACAAAGCCGTCCGGTACAACAGTTTTGAAATCACCCGGATGCTGGTGGACCAGGGAGCGGATACCCAAATCAAGGATGAAAAGGGACGGACTCCGTTCGATTATGCCGTTGAGCGGGGCAACAAGAAGATCATCAACCTCCTGAAAAGCCGGAATTAGCCGCGGCACGGTAAAGCCGCTTTCCCTTCAGATTAAGAGAGGCGCGGTCAGTAAAAAATCAGAGGGGAGGTTGAGAGGCCTCCCCTCTTTTTTGTGCCGTGGACTTCGGTTGAGGAAACCATCCATTAACCCCGTACTTCGTTGGAGCCGTCCATATGCTCCGCCGCGTTCCGGTCTGCGACAGGAGCGTGGACTTTCAGGCCCAGGCTGGTGCGCTCGGCGTCATAGGTCCGACCGTCGATGTCGATCTGGAAGGTCTGACCGATGTGGTAACCGTACTTGTCGAGCGCTTTCTGCTCGCCGGCGCTCAATCCCACCCGAACCGGATTTTCCCGGCGGTTCATGTGACGGGTGATCTTTTTAGCCGTGTTCCGGTCACACACCCATACCGGTGCCGGTTTGGAAGGACCGAAAACGGTGGAGACCAACTGTCCGGATTTCTGCACCGGAGCTTCCCGGTACTCGCCGGAGTGGGCCTGCGCGCGTTCCATGATTTTAACGCCGCTGGAAGTACGTTCGGCTTTATAAATGACATCGTTCAACCGCGTATAAAACATATCGCCGTTTTCGATACCGTATTTATGGAGCATTTTCTGCTCTGCCGTATTCAGCCCAATATTCCGGGACTCGCGTTGATCCATGGACTGAGTGATTTTAGCTTGTACGCCCGGAGTGAAGGTCCAGTTGAGATTTCCTTCCGGCTGAGCCATCGCGGTCTGGGCCACCAGGACAGTCAAACAGGAAACAGTCATTGCCGTGGCGATGATTTTTTTCAAGTTCATGATGATTCTCCTTCTGCTTAAGTTAGAAGCGGGTTAAATGTAAATGTGACCCAAAATCCTTTACAGGTTATTAATGCCTACCTACCCGGAATAAGTGCAGAGCCTGTGCCAAAGCCGCCGGTCCGCCTGCAGAAATTCCCAGAGGGTTGTAAAGGAAGGGCTTGATGGCCCGGTGCCGGATGACGGGTCCTCAGGAACCCGGTTCGGCCATGCATGGAAGGGGGGCCGATCAGGCATCCATGCATGGATGCATGCATGGGAGCCTGCAGGGTATGGGAAAGCGTCCGGGGCTGGAGTGCGCCGGTGGGCGGAATGGCGGAACATAGGGGTAGGAAAGAGGTATGGGATTTCAGGAATTGAGCGAAAGGGAGGTGGCTGGTTTTAGCGTTGATTTGCCGCAGGTACCCAGCCAGACCTTGCGTTGGGGAGGCGCTTCCCAAAAGGCCGGTTTGGGAAGCATTTAGCGCCAACGCCTGGCGCGTAACTCACAATTGGGTCGGAAGCACGTTGAAATCGGTTCAAACGTTTCATCCGTTACTATCCCTGTAAGTGCGAATACCGTGCCAAACCCGCCGGAACAGTGAAATAAACAATCCGCTGAATAATAGCTGGAGAAAAGTGGCACGCAGGGATCGTTCGGGAATGGATTAAAGTGAAGATATTTGAAAGCAGGTTGAATCCGCCCGCCCGGACCTCCTCGCCCGATTATTGACAATTTCGGCAAGGCAAAATATAGTAAGGCCATCTAAATACCCATAACAGGAGGGCTTGTCATGATACGGTTCACCTGGTGTCCTCGTTCCCTTTCCTGGTTCCCGCCCTTGTGTTTCGTCATTCAGTGCTAATGCCGATAAAGGAGGGGAAATGAAAACTTGTTCATTAATGATTGCTTGTCTGATATTGATTGTGAGTTGCGGGGGAAATCGATCGGCGATAAATAATCCTTCAACAGTTAAAAGTAATTCTGCGGTTTCAAGCGTAAGACTGGATTTGGATGAAGGTTTGATGGCATTGGAGCAGGGCAATTACCGAAAGGCTCTTGAAACTATTAAACCTTTTGCCGAACAGGGAAACCCCACGGCCCAATATAGCCTGGGGACCATGTACAACAGAGGCTTGGGGGTACCGAAAGATTTCATAAAGGGGGTCAACTGGTTCCGTAAAGCGGCGGAGCAGGGACATGCTGAAGCCCAATACAAATATGCCTTCGCGTACCAAAGTGGTTTGGGAGTGAAAGGAATAAATACAAAGAAAGCCGCCCAGTGGCACCGAAAAGCGGCAGAGCAGGGACATGCTGAAGCCCAATTTGCATTAGGATTGTTTTTAGAATTGGGTATACCGGGAGTCTCGAAGAATTTAACAGAGGCGATGCAATGGTACCGTAAGGCCGCGGACCAGGGGAATGCTTCGGCCCAGTTTAAACTGGGGAAAATGTATTATGAGGGCCGTGGGGTCCCCCAGGACCATGCGGAAGCGATCAAATGGTTTATGGAAGCGGGCGGGCAGGGAAAAAGTGAAGCGCAGTTCTACGTGGGGTTCATGTATGGCAGTGGTCAGGGAGTTCAGAAGGACCTCACCGAAACGGCAAAATGGTTGCGCATGTCCGCAGAACAAGGATATCCGAAGGCCCAATATGGAATTGGGTTGATGTATATTGACGGGCTAGGAGTTCCTCTGGATACCACAGAAGCGGTCCATTGGCTCCGATATGCAGCAGAGCAGGGTGAGGTTAGAGCCCAATACGCACTGGGAACCCTGTATGTCAATGGAGAGGGAGTTCCAAAGGATTATGTGCAGGCTTACAAATGGTTCGAATTATGCGCTTCCCGCTCCCAAGGAAAAGAGCATAAAAAATCAATTCGTAATCTGGGTATTGTTGAGAAACAAATGACACCGTCCCAGATTGCCGAAGCCAAAAAACTGGCCCGCGAATGGAGACCGAAAACCTGGGAAGACTTATCCCGGAAAAATTGAAATGGCCCTCTTTATTCCCTGCGGATGCCCGAATGGCTTCGAAAGCACAACGCTGGTAAAGCTATAACGGTGAGACTTGGTTATGACCCTTGATTGGTATGAAATTTGGACTGACGAGAGTCCTGAAATTCCCTATGTGTTGATTCTGTTAGCCAGAGGGAGGATGGCAGTTTTCAGATTTGTGACCCAAAAGATGATAATAGCATCTGCTTCCGGTGGACGGATTACGAGGATGCCAAAATGTGGCTTTTGGAAGATGAATACACACAGGTGGGTGGAAAGAGAAGCACAGGTTAATACTCAATCAACAAAATATCCTACCGCGGTTTCTCCGGCTCGGCGGGCGGTTTCTCTGGCTCGGCTGGAGGGGAGGGGATATGCCGGGTTTCCAGCCAGGACGGGTCCGTCTCCTCCTCTGCGCGAACGATTGTCAAGCCACCGCCGCAGCCCTCCAGCCATATGGTCAATATAATAAGAAGGATAACGAATAGCATTCTAGAGGATAACGTTCTGATGGATGGGAATATCGTCATTTTATCTATCCTCCGACTCGATCAGCTTGCGGGTTTCCCGGGCGGACTCATGAAGCGCGAGTTGCGCGCTTTCGAGAAGAGTTTCGCGATAATCGGAAGCCAACAGCCAAAAAACCTCCCAGGACTTGGATTTGCCCACGAACTTTCTTGAAAACAGTTTGCCCTGCCGGGGCAGGGTCACGTAGACGTGGAGAATAGTGACCGCGGTCAGAAAATATCCAATGTGTGTGACCAAAGGCTCAGCGAAGAATTGATCGACCATGATAAAGATTCGCGGGTCATCAGGTCCGCCGCCCTGGTGGAGCCCAAGGTTTTTAAATTCAAGTTTGGCCGCCGCGGTAAACCATTCATCCGGTCTGGGAGTCAAGAATATGGATGAAGTCTGCAAGCCCGCCACCGTCTCCTTCCTGATGCCCACCGCTTCTGACTCAGTCAGTGCGGGTTTCCATTCCAGTTTCTCCCAGACAACGCGCCTGGTTTCCGGTGCCGGTGAATCCAATGGTTGGGCAGGAGTATATTGAATATCCAGCGTGGAGTGCATCGCGAAACATCCGGCCAGGAACAATCCGAACAAAGCCATCAAATACAGCCTGAACATGGGGTTTCCTCTTGCTCTAAAGATTTACCCGTAGCGGGAAAAATGGAGCCACCGGGCGGATTTGAAACGCGGACCTCCTGATGACGAACCAGGACCTCTTTTCTGATTTTTGGGGTGACGGATTGACATTTATTGCAGAAAAAGGCCAAATATTTTTTTCACTTGAAAACTATATGTTATTGGGACTTGAGCCCTTTCCATCCGAAAACGGATCCTTACCTTAAATTCCTTTCTGAAACTTCCCGGGTTTTTGTCCCTGTCTTCATGCTATCTTGAGTCTGGTTTAAGGGCAGGGGAAAATCACCTCCCAAAGGAGTGGTGAGGGCTCAGGAGATGGGTAACAATTTGTTTTTTCAGGGGTTATTTTTGATTTTCGGAAGAATCCAGAGGTTGAATTGAATCATCTAAACTGATAAATAAAAAGGAAGGCGTTAATCTTGGAGGATAATCAGGTATCCCTAACATAGGGGGTTGAGTCATGGAAAAACCTTCAGCCTTGAGCATTAAAAAAGTACACTCAGTAGAATTTGTCGTTGATTATTTCGAGCGGAGTCGTAATTTTTATTTAAACCAGATGGGTTTTCAGGAAACCCACCGATCCACCCCGGCCTGGGAAGAGCGATTCAAAAGCAAAGCCCTGTATTTTTCATCCAACCGGGTCAAGATAATGATTTCCGCCCCGCTCTCCCACAACAGCTACACCGCACAATATTTGAAAATTCTCTGCCCGGGAATTCGCAAGGTTACGTTTCTTGTTAAAAATCTGAACCGGGCCATTGAATACCTGGAAGATCACCATGCCACCTTCATTCATGAAGTGCTGCAGGTGGAATCTCAACGCTCCCAACACCGGTTTGTTTCCATTGCAACACCTATTGGATTTCTCGAATTCACATTTCTGGAAATTGAGGGGGACGAGGAAGACATCCCCATGTTTGAAACCCTCGAGCCTGAATCTTTATCGACCACCCCTTTCAAGGCCATCGATCATATGACGATCAACGCACGGACGATTTATCCGATTTATAATTTCTTCGGCCATGTGATGGACCTCAGAAAATTTTGGAATGTTTCCTTTCATACCCCGGACAGCGCTTCCGGCAAGAAGGGAACCGGTTTGTCGTCCCAGGTCATGTATGATCCGGCATCAGGAATCAAATTTGCCTCCAACGAACCGCTTTATCCACACTTCAATGAATCCCAGATTCAAACGTTTGTCGAGAAAAATCATGGCGCCGGAATTCAGCATATTGCTTTGGGCGTCCAAAACATCCTGGATACGGTGGACAAACTGAAATCGCAGGGGGTCGAATTTCTTGTCACGCCAGACCGGTATTTCGATCTGCTTCCCGACCGGCTCGCCAGGCAAAACATTTCCCATATAAAAGAAGATCTGTCGGATTTGCGAAAACTGGGTATTCTGGTGGATGGGGAGGATGGAAATTACATTCTTCAGATTTTTCTCAAGGACGCTTCCCTTTTATACAACGAGGAAAAGGCGGGACCCTTTTTCTATGAGATCATTCAAAGGCGGGGACATCCCGGATTTGGAGAAGGAAATTTCCGGGCCCTGTTTGAAGCCATTGAACTTCAGGAAATACCCCAATGAAACTTTTGAGATATGCCACGGAGACCGATCGCGGCCATGCCGTTTTATGCCATGGCGAGGTATTTCCGTTGATCCGAATGACGACTGTGGAAGCGCTGGATCATTTTAAAGAAGGGGACCGGCTATGGCAAAAAGTGATGAAACAAAAACCCATTCCCCTTGCGGACGTCACCCTGCTTCCCCCGGTGGAAAACCCGGGCGCTTTTCTGGACTTTTATACTTTTGAGCAACACGTTCGAACGGCCCGCAAAAAGAGGGGATTGAATATGATCCCTGAATGGTACGATTACCCAGTGTGGTACAACGGGTCCACACGATGCTTCAGTGGGGACGGTTCCACCGTAGTTTTTCCCGAAAATGAAGGGGAAAAGGATTATGAATTGGAACTTGCCGTCGTGATCGGCAAACCCTGTCACCATGTGGCCGCCGAGGAGGCCGGACCGTATATCGGCGGCTATACCATTGTCAACGATTTCAGTTCCCGGGAGTTACAGAAGAAGATCATGAAAATCGGTCTGGGGCCGGCCAAAGCCAAGGATTTTAATACCGGCCTGGGTCCCTGGCTGGTGACCCCGGAGGAAATTCCCGATCCGCGTAACCTGAAAATGACCGCACATGTGAATGGAGAGCTGTGGTCGGAGGGAAACAGCGGCTCCTCTCACTACACATTCGAACAAATGATCGCGTTTGCTTCTCAAGACCAGACCTTGTATCCGGGAGATATCCTGGCCAGTGGCACAGTGGGAACTGGCTGCGGACTGGAGCTGGACCGATTTCTCCGGACGGGGGATAGGGTGGAACTGGAAATAGAACACATCGGTAAATTGACCCACTGGATAGGCTGACGGCATGTTTAAATATTTAAAGTTTGGCAATATATCTCCCATGCACCACACGGCCCATTATGTCAACGGCCATCTGATGAGTGAATACTGTTTTACCCGGCAGGGCTTTGAGGACTTCTATTCCATTCTATATTTCTACCATCCACCCACCAGCGAATCTGAAAGGATTATTTATAAGGAAGCTCAATGGGGAATGCCCCGGAAACGGGAAACAACGATGCTGGAACGGCGGCATTTCCACAGCCGAAGGATTCAGGCCGGGGGGAATTTCATCTCCGGACGAACTCTGCTGGCATTCAATGACGACCTGACTTACGGAATCGGCCATCCCGAACATTGCGTAGATACTTTCTTCGCCAACAATGAGGCGGACGAGCTGTTTTTTCTTGCCGAGGGCCGTATACACTTTCAGTCCCTGTTCGGAACGTTAGATCTGGAAGCAGGAGACTATTTGCTCATACCGCGGTCCTGCCCCTATCGGTTTCGGTTTGAGAAAGCGCCCCGCCTGGTTTATGTGGAGGCGAAAAAAGATTTATCCATTCCGAAAGAATACATCAATGATCGGGGTCAGCTGAAAATGGACGCCCCTTATTCCGAGCGCAGTTTCAAAACCCCGGAGTGGGATGAGCCCCTGTTTTCCAGCGACGAACCGGTATCCATCGTGCGCAAACGCCAGGGAATTTTCACCCGTACGGATTATCCGCAGAATTATTTTAAAATGTCGGGCTGGGACGGTTATGTTTACCCGTTTGCAATCAATATCGACCGCATTCAACCCAAGACCGGACGGGTGCATCTCCCGCCTGTTTCGCACATGACATTTACGGGTGGAGGTTTCGCCATCATGACTTTTCTTCCCCGCGTCCTGGATTTCGACGAACAGGCTGTTCCCTGTCCCTTTTATCATTCTTCAGTCAATTGCGACGAATTACTGTTTTACCATTCCGGGGATTTTACCAGCCGAAAAACCATCGGGCCGGGGTCCATCAGTTTTCATCCGTCGGGTATTCCTCACGGCCCGCACCCCGGTGCGTATAAAAATTCAATCGGCCTCAAGAAAACCAATGAGCAGGCCGTGATGGTCGATACCTTCGCTCCTTTATATCTGACCCCGGAGAGCCAGTATCCGGAAGATCCTGATTATCCCAAAAGCTGGCAGGAGGCGGCCCATGAATCCTGATTCCGGTTTTGCAGTCATCGTGCCTGAAAAATGTTTTTGGGTGGACATTTACCACTTGATGAATTCGATCGTGCAACCCCGGCCCATTGCCTGGATTTCCAGTATCTCGCAAACAGGCGCGGTCAATTTGGCGCCGTTCAGTTATTTCAACATCTGTTCCATGAACCCGCCCATTATTTCGAATTCCATATTCTTTAATCGGGACGGTTCGGAAAAAGACACCTTGAGAAACATCAAGGAAACCCGCCATTATGTGGTGGGGACGGTGGGTTACGATGCATCGCAGAAAGCCAACCAGAGTTCCGCCCCGTTTAAACCCGATGTCAATGAATTCGACGCCGCGGAAGTCGCCGCTATTGACCGCGGGCCGGGACTCGCCCCTTTCATCGGCGAAAGTCCAGTGCAATTGGTTTGCGAATTGCTCCAGACCCTGCCCCTGGGTAAAGGCGCCGGGGTGGGCACGTTGGTGCTGGGCCAGGTTCGGGAAATCCATCTATCGAATAAACTCTCCGATGCTGAATGGCAAAAAGGCCTTCCGCCGGAAACTATGGACAATGTCGGCCGCATGGGTGGCGATTTTTATACGCGCACCACACACGTCTATCGGATGCCGCGAGCCACGGTAGATAAATAGATACCCGTTTTTCTCGGATCCCATGATTAAAGATTCCTTCATATACAGTGCGTTACGGACTCCTCTGGGAAAGTTCAACGGCGGCCTCGCCTCCCTGCCCGGCCCTCTCCTGGCAGCGGCGGTGATTCCGGAAACCTTGAAACGTGCAGGCCTCCATTCCAGTCAGGTGGATGAAGTGCTGCTGGGGCAGGTGGTGCAGGCGGGGGTCGGCCAGGCCCCGGCCAGGACGGCGGCCTTACAGGCAGGGATACCGGAGGAGGTTCCCGCCGCGACCATCAATAAGGTGTGCGGATCGGGTATGAAAACCGTAATGATGGCCGACCAGGCCATCCGTCTGGGTCAGGCCCAATTTATTGTAACCGGAGGCATGGAAAGCATGAGCCGTGCCCCCTTCCTTTTACCACAACTGCGCGGCGGCCGTTCGCTCGGCCATACCGAAGCCGTGGACAGTCTGATCCTTGACGGCCTGTGGGACGCCCGGGAAGACAGCCATATGGGGACCTTGTGCGAACGGGTGGCCCAGGATCATTGCTTGTCGCGGGAACGTCAGGATGCGTATGCCCGAACCAGCTACCTGCGGGCCCGGCAAGCCCGGGAAGAGGGATTCACCGCGCACGAACTGGTCGAAGTCCGGGTGCCTCACCCAGGCAAAACAAGTATCGTCAGCCTGGATGAGCAACCCTTTGCGGACGACATCGACCGGCTTCCTTTCCTGAAATCGGCGTTTGACCGCAAGGGCGGCACCATCACCAAGGGCAATGGCGCCAAGATCAGCGACGGAGCGGCAATATTAATTGTGGGAGGCCCTGCGGCAGGATTGCAACCCCTGGCGCGAATTGTCGGATATGCCACCCATGCCGAATCACCCTCCACGTTTGCCCTGGCTCCCATTCAGGCGATCCAAAAGGTGCTTCGGGAAAATAAATTGACGATTGAGGATATAGACCTTTTTGAAATCAATGAAGCGTTCGCCGCCATGTCCCTTATCGTTAATGATGTGTTGAACCTGGATCCGGAAAAAGTCAATGTGCATGGCGGATCAATAGCACTGGGCCACCCGATCGGGGCGACGGGAGCCCGGATCCTGGTAACCCTGATTCATGCGTTGAGAACAAAAAGCCTGAAAAGAGGCCTGGCCAGTTTGTGTATCGGAGGGGGAGAGGCTACTGCAATGGTGGTTGAACTGATGTGATTTTGATGGGAGGTGATTCCCGTGGGCGAGATCCTGTGGCAACCTGACCCGGAACGCATTCGCCGCTCCAGGATGTATCGTTTTCTGAATTGGGTGAATGAGTCCTTCTCCCGGGACTTTTCCATTTATGCCGAGTTGCACCGCTGGTCGGTTACGGAATTGGAACAGTTCTGGGAATTCTACCGTGCCGGGTCGGGAATTCATTTTCATCGCGGCCCGGACCGGGTCCTATCGTCCCATTCCATGCCGGGGGCGCGCTGGTTTGAAGGCGCCGAACTTAATTACGCCGAAAACCTGCTGACCGGCGACCCGGACCGGACGGCTATCCTCTCCAAGGTGGAAAATCGGCCCCTGACCACTCTCACTTACCGGGAACTGGCTCACCGGGCCCGACAATTTGCGGCCGCCCTCGAAAAACTGGGGATCCGTGCCGGTGACCGGGTTGCGGGATACCTTCCCAACATTTCGGAAACAGTGATCGCCATGCTCGGAACGGCCGGCATCGGGGCGGTCTGGACCTCCTGCTCACCGGATTTCGGCCCTCAGGGAGTGTGTGACCGGCTCGGCCAGGTGGACCCCGCTCTGCTGGTTTGCACGGATGGATATTTCTACAATGGCAAGACCTTTTCGGTAACGGATTCGGTCAAAACGCTCGCCACCCGCCTTCCCGGATTGAAACATGTCGTGGTGGTGCCCTTTCTGGAGGAAGGTTCCCCTGCCGGCGGCCTCGATAATTTGCCGGTAACACTCTGGCCGGAGTTTTTGAATTCCAGGAGCAGGGAAAATTTTCAGTTCCAACCCTTTCCTTTCAACCACCCGCTGTTCATCCTGTACTCTTCCGGAACCACCGGCCTTCCCAAGGGGATCGTTCATGGAGCCGGCGGAACCCTGTTGCAACATCATAAAGAACATGCTCTTCATACCGATATTGGTTCAGAGGATGTGGTTTTCTTTTATACCACCTGCGGTTGGATGATGTGGAACTGGCTGGTTTCCGCCCTGGCGCAAAAGGCGGCCATTGTTCTTTATGAAGGTTCACCGTCTTATCCCAATTTGAACGTTCTCTGGGACCTGATCGACGAAACGGGAATCACGATGTTTGGCACCAGCCCTAAATTCCTGTCCCAGAATATCAAGATGGGAATTCAGCCCTCCCGCCACTCCCGGTTTCCCACCCTGCGTACCGTGTTGTCCACCGGCGCACCCCTGGATGCGCAATGCTTCAGGTGGGTTTATAAAAACGTGAAGGAGGACTTGCAGTTATCCTCCATCAGCGGCGGTACGGATATCATTTCCTGTTTCATGCTGGGCAATCCCATGCTTCCCGTTCAATGCGAGGAAATCCAGTCGCTGGGACTGGGGATGGATGTCGCCGCGCTGGATGAAAACGGCCACCCCGTGTTCAATCAAAAAGGCGAACTGGCCTGTCGTTCCCCGGCACCGTCCATGCCGATCGCGTTCTGGAAGGATCCGGACGGGTCCCGATATTCCGATGCTTACTTCCACAAGTTTCCGGGGATTTGGATTCATGGGGACTTCATCGAAATCCGGGACCACGGAGGTGTGGTGGTTTACGGCCGTAGCGATGCTACATTAAATCCGGGCGGCATTCGCATCGGTTCGGCGGAAATTTACCGTGTGGTGGAAGCGCTGGAAGAAGTTTTGGACAGCCTGGTGATCGGTGTGGATGAGGGTCAGGATTTCAGGCTGATTCTTTTTGTGATAACCCAGGAAGGTCTCTCCGGTGACCTTCGCCGGAAAATAAATAGCGCCTTGCGCCGGGAAGCCACACCGCGCCACGTGCCCCATGAAATTTATCAGGTTCGGGAGATTCCCAAAACCCTGAATGGCAAGAAGATGGAATTGGCGGTTCGGGATATTTTTCAGGGCAATCAACCCGCCAACCGGTCTTCCATGGTCAATCCGGGGTGCCTGCGCGAATATGAAATCATTCGCGCCAACCGAATCACCGTGCCCGGAAAGGAGGTCCCTTAATCGAATCGTAAATAAGGCTGCAGTCTTCAGGCGCCCACGAATACCGCATAACGAGAGCGGGTTTCGTCTATATGGTGCCGGGAATTTTCCAGGTCCGTCCAAAAGGTATAAATCGCCTCCAGGGCCTTTTTCCCCGATTCGATGAATTTGTCTTCATCAAAATCTGGTTTCATGAAGGAACGACGGAGTTCATCCAGCACATTATCCCCATGTCCCTTTTCACTGTTAAAATGAAACATAAAAAAATCCAAAGGAATCATTTCATCTCCAGTGAGCCGGTTTTTGCGATTGTATTCTTTTATTCCGGTGATCAGTTCCATCCAGAAATTATTGGACTCGGCTTCCTTTCCCTTGCCGATGCCCCAGGCCGCCCAAGTCTCGATGGCATAACTGGAACCCTGCCCCACTTGACCATCCTTGCTGCCATAAGTTTCTTCCAAACCGCGGATGAATTCCCGGGTTCCGTGGGAAGCGGTCGCCCAGGATCCCAGGTGTTCCGGTTCGAGATTCAAGGGCCGGGCCGTCTCGCGCAGCCAGTTGATGTGCGCCCAGGCGGTTCGAAAGGGTTGATTCTCTGTAGAACCGTCAGGATTTATCCCGACTCCCAGCTCATTAGCCAGAATATACCTGGCATGGGTTTCCGCTTCCAGGTCCGATGCATTGAGAAGGCGCATCATCTGAACCAGAAGAAACCACTTCGAAAATACGGCAAATTGCTCAAAAAGATTTATCAATTGCTTCTTATTGAATTCGCCCTTTTTAAACCATTTGCAATATTCATTGCGGGTGATGACAGGGTGGCTGTGTATTTCATTCTGGATTCGTTTCCAAAATTCGTCGAATCCGTTTTGTCTGTTTTGTTTCATGACAAACCTCGAAAATGGAGTGTTTCCCGATCCACGCCGGGTTTCCAAGATTTCTCTCCTTTGGGTCAGCGGTTTCGAGTCCTGGATCGACCCAGGAGTATTGGATTCCCTTATTTAATTATTTTAACAAATCCATCCACGCTCGGGGGACTAAATCGCTTCCGGAGGCCCTGCTTTAAGCCTTTGAAATATAAACGTTTAAAGTGATTGGAATGCTATGCCAAACCCGAAAAAGCGTACGCAATGGTCTTCCCGCCTGGCTTTCATTCTGGCGGCCACGGGTTCCGCCGTAGGGCTGGGCAATGTCTGGAAATTCCCCTACGTGACGGGTCAGAACGGAGGCAGCGCGTTCGTTCTGGTTTACCTCGTATGCATCGCGCTGATCGGGGTTCCTATCATGATGGCAGAGGTCTTCCTGGGACGGCATGCCCGGCAAAACCCCATACAAGCCATGATCGCTCTGGCCGAGCGGGAAAATCGTTCCTCCTGCTGGCAACTGGTGGGCTGGTCCGGGACCCTTTCCGGTTTCATCATTTTTTCATTTTACAGTGTGATATCTGGATGGGTGATCCACTACGTCTATTTGGCAGTCAACAATTACTTTTCGGGCCTCACTCCAGAAAATGCGCAATCACTCTTTACGGAAATGATTTCAAATCCCGCGGAAATGATTCTCACGCATTCCCTTTTTATTTTCATAACCATGGTAGTGGTGGCACGGGGGGTTCAAAAAGGACTGGAAAAAGCGGTATCCATTTTAATGCCGGGTCTCATTATCCTGTTATTGATTCTTTTGGGATATTCTTTAAATTCCGGATCTTTTCTGGAGGCTTTCCGGTTTTTATTTTATCCGGATTTTACAAAATTGACGGAGCAAAGCGTTCTTTCGGCCATGGGCCAGGCTTTTTTCACCCTTAGCCTGGCCTCGGGAGCCATCATGGTGTACGGCTCGTATCTTCCGTCGGATGCGTCGATACCGCGCACCTGCATGGTGGTGGCGATTGCAGATACCGCAATTGCCTTGTTATCGGGGTTGGTGGTTTTTCCCATCGTCTTCGCGCAGGGCTTGACCCCTGCCTCAGGTCCGGGTTTGGTTTTTCAAACCCTGCCGGTTGCGTTTGGAGCCATGCCCGGTGGAACCCTGTTTGCCTCTTTGTTTTTCATTCTATTTATCTTTGCCGCCCTGACCTCCTCTATATCCATGGTGGAAGCTTGTGTCGCCTGGCTGGAAGAACGGTGGCGCATGTCTCGACTTAAAGCCTCGCTATGGGTGGGGCTGGCGGGATGGACCCTGGGCCTGGGAACGGTATTCTCCTTCAACCTGGGAAAAACCGTGACCTTTTATGGAAAAACGTTTTTCGAAAGTCTGGACTTCTTAACGGCCAATCTCCTTTTGCCTCTAGGCGGAATGGCCCTGGCGATCTTTGCCTGTTGGCTGATGGCTCCCCACCCTGTCCGGAATGAATTGGGAATGGAACACAGGGTTCATTTCGATTTATGGCGATGGGTGGCGGGAGTCATCGCACCCGCGGCGATCCTTATGGTATTCCTGAACTCCATCGGCATTTTCTGAACATGGCGGACCGGCCGCAGTAATTTGTACCTCCTGTTAAGTTGGAATTTCTGCCTTGGGTTTGACGGTCTCCCGGGGCGGAGGACCCATCCAGGAAAAACCCCCCTGGGCCCCTTATTATCACCTTATTAAATTATAAGCGGGGACCCCATTGACAGGGCCGGCGTTTAAAACTGTTTGAATTGAATGAAAAGAATGGAGCCACCGAGCGGATTTGAACCGCTGACCTACTGATTACGAATCAGTTGCTCTACCAACTGAGCTACGGTGGCTTTTGAGGTTGGGAATCGGTTATTTAACCGCTTTTTCGCCTGAAAATCAATGCCTCTATTCGATAGAACCTGTTTTCCCATGTTTCCCGTTTTTTCCGCCGCTCATCCGGTGAGGGCGGACCACGCCATACTCCGGTTCGACCCGCCGGCATAGCCCTGCCGGCTGACGATCAACAGGCCGATGTCCTGCGTCTCCTCGAACCAGCCCAGGACGATATCCAGCGCTTCGGGCGGTGCGACGCCCCGCTCGATTAATTCATAGGTCCGGTAAGCGGTGAGGTTCATGGCGATGGATTCGCCGTGGCCGGTGGCGGCGACGGCGCCCCGGGGTCCCGTATAAAGCCCGCAGCCGATCAACGGCACATCCCCCACCCGTCCGGGACGCGACCCGCCGGTGCCGCCGGTACTGAGGGCCGCGGCGAAATGTTCGCCGTCGTAAACGACGGCGCCCACGGTATCGGTGCCCGCCGCTTCGCTTTCCCGGTTGGGAAATTCCGCCGTTGCCAGCCCCAGTTCGAGCGCGAATTGCCGGGCGTCTTCCCCCGCCAGCAGACGGTATTGGGAATCCGCCACGCCGCGCGCCGCCTGAACGGGATTTTTGATGTTCTGCAGGCCGGTGACCGCTCCGAACCGGTGATGGCTGTCCATGCAGGAGGCGTCGAGTCGGATGGAGCCGTCGGAACGTTTTCGCGAGCCGGTGCCGGCGTTGAATCGCGGGTCGTCCTCCAGAATTTCCACCGCCCGGCAGGCGACATCCAACGCCGGCGTTTTCGACTGCATGGCTTCGAGACCCGCTTGGCAGGCGCGGCCGGTGCCGTCGGAGTGGGCGTTGTCCGATCCGGCTCCGCCGTGAGTCAGGATTATCAATGCGTTAGAGGGCATAATCGGTGCTTTCCACCTTTCGCGGAATGGGTTATGATGAACCCCTGCGATTATATTTCCGGTGCCGAATCATGGTCAAATTTTGTTTGCAATGCAAGAACGCGTTCTGGGGCGGCCAGTTCTGTCCCAAATGCGAAGGCGAGATTGAACTGCTCGACGCCGCCCTGCCCGAGAACCAGAAATACCTGAGCCAGTTAAACATCGACGTCCGACCCAAATACTTCGCGCGCAGTTCCATGCTGCTCACCTGTTTCGGATTCATCATGGCCCTGCCGGTGGGGGCGTTCATCTTTATTCGAGGGATGGGCGAAACCGGCAACCTTCCGCTCTGGGCCGGCCTCGGCATCGCGACCGTGGTGTTGATCTCCTGGGGCAGTTGGGTCCTCTCCGCCAAACTGTTTAAAAAACAAATGAAAGACGTCAAAGACGTCAAAGAACCCCAACTGGATTGACGCCTGATTATAGCGCTTTCTGGCCGATGTCTTTACGGTAGTGGACGCCGTCCCACTGGATTTTGCCGACCGCCTGGTAGGCTTTGACGATCGCCGTCTGGATATTGCCGCCGAGCGCGGTGACTCCTAAAACTCTTCCTCCGCCGGTTAAAATGGCATCGCCTTGTTGTTTCGTGCCGGCATGGAACACGGTGACACCCGGCAGGCTGTCGGCCGCCTCCAGACCCTGGATGGGTTTGCCCTTTGCGTAGGCACCGGGGTACCCTTGCGACGCCATCACCACGCACACCGCCGTGTCCGGTTTCCATTCCAGCGCGCACCGGTCCAGCGTGCCGTCGGCGCAGGCTTCCATAACGGGAACGATGTCGGAGGCCATCCGCATCATCAAAGGCTGGGTTTCCGGATCGCCGAATCGCGCGTTGAACTCCAAAACCTTCGGCCCGTCCGCGGTGATCATCAACCCCGCGTACAGCACACCTTGATAAGGAATGCCTTCCTGGCGCATGCCGTTCACCGCGGGGACCATGACTTCATTCAACACCCGTTGCTTGAGTTCGGGGGTGAAAACGGGAGCGGGAGAATAGGCGCCCATGCCACCGGTGTTGGGTCCGGTATCCCCGTCGAACGCCGCCTTGTGATCCTGCGCCGCTTCCATGGCAAGGACCGTCGAGCCGTCGGTGAACGCCAGCAGGGACACCTCCTGCCCCTCCAGTTTTTCCTCGATGAGGATGCGGTCTCCCGAGGCGCCGAAAATTTTATCGTTCATGATCTGGCCGATGGCATCCGCCGCTTCCTGCTCATTGGCGCACACAAACACCCCCTTGCCCGCCGCCAGGCCGTCGGCCTTGACCACCTGCGGCCCTTTGCCCTTAAGATATTCGCGCGCCGCTTCGGGGTTGTCGAACGCCGCGTATTGGGCGGTGGGGACGCCATATTTCAGCATCAGATCTTTGGAGAAGGCTTTGCTTCCCTCCAGTTGCGCCGCCGCGCGGGAAGGGCCGAAGACTTTCAATCCTTTTTCCTGAAACCGGTCGGCCAGCCCCAGCACCAGGGGTTGTTCGGGGCCGACTACGGTCAGGTCGATGGATTGTTCGAGCGCGAAATTTAAAAGGCCGTCCACATCCTCCGCTTGGAGGTCGACGTTGGCGGCCACCGCCGCCGTTCCGGGATTGCCCGGCGCGCAGAACAATTCGGACACCCTGGGGCTTTGTTTGATTTTCCAGGCGAGGGCGTGTTCGCGTCCCCCGCCTCCGACGACTAGAATCTTCATGGGCTGTTGAAGGATAAAGTGTGTAAGGTTGAAGTTGAAAAAAAAGACTGTATATAAAACACGGGAGGGATACAAGGCAAATCACGTTTCCGGCATTCAGAATGGAGCAAATGGGGGCTGAAAATGCCGAGGCTGGGGGTGGAGTGAAAAAAAATCCGTTAACTCCTTGGATTTCAATGGAATTGAGTTCAAAGCCCGCTATAATTATCCCTTAACTTCTGAAACGTCTGCGTTACACTAATAAACAGTAAATATTCGGAAGTGGGGAGCGGGGGAATGAAAATCAGGATTTGCGAGAAAATTGTAGACTTACGAACCCAATTGGAAAGTTTTCCCTGGAAGGATCGGTATATGAGCAAGACGATATTTAAGAGTCATGGATTTGTCATCGGAATCGCCGCACTCTTGTTTTTGGGAGCGGGAGAAAACGTTCAGGCTTCCAGCGTCACTGAGAGCTTAAAAGCCACCATCGATCAGTTGATCGGCGTGGTGACGGATCCCAAATATAAAGACGACCGGGCGACCCGCCGCACGAAGATGAAAGGGATTATCTATCCCAAATTTGATTTTTATGAAATGGGAAAGCGTTCCCTGGGGAGAAAGAGCTGGACGGCAAGGACCTCGGAGGAGAAAAAGGCATTTGTCGACATCTTCGGCAAGCTTCTGGAAAACTCCTATGCCAGCAAGCTGGAAAGTTACAGCGATGAAAAAATCGTTTATGTTGACGAGATATTAAAAGGCAAATTTGCGATGGTCAAAACCGAGGTGGTCCGGAAAAACGACACCATCAAAATCGATTACAAGTTGATCCGGACCAAAAAGGAATGGCTGGTGTTCGATATCGTCATTGAAGGCGTGAGCATGATCAAGAACTACCGGTCACAGTTTGCCAAGATCATCCATAAGAATTCATTTGGCGGATTAATGGATAAGTTGAACAAAAAGGTTCAAAAGCTGGAATCCAAAATAGAAGGGGAAGACAGCGATAAAATCTGAGCCCCGTCCTTTTTTAGACCCCTGAAATCATGATCCGAAGCTCGGCCCCCACGAGAATCGATTTGGCGGGCGGCACCCTGGATTTATGGCCGCTCTACTTGTTTTTCGATTGCCCCCCCACCCTGAACGCCGCCATCAATTTGTACGCGACGGTGGAGTTGCGTCCCCGGCGGGACAAAGCCATTGTCCTTGAGTCGCGCGATTTGGGATGCCAGGCCCGCTTCCGCGGGTTGCAGGCGTTGCCGGATAAACATCCGCTCATTCTTCTCATCAAATTGATTCAGTTCTATCAGCCGTCCACCGGCCTGAATCTGGTCACCGATTGCCGGGCGCCGGCGGGTTCCGGCATCGGCGGTTCCTCGGCATTGAATATCGCGCTGAACGGTGCCCTGAACCGGTTCACCGGCCGGAGATATAACCGGGAACAAATGATTGAAATCGCCAAAAACCTGGAAACCCAGGTGATCGATGTTCCCGCCGGAACCCAGGATTACTATGCCGCCATGTACGGAGGGGTGCAATATATCCATCACCCCATCGTGCAGACCGAACGCGGTTCTCTGCCGCTGAATCTGAAAGATCTCCAGCGGCGTTTCATCCTGTGTTATACCGGCAAACCGCATCATTCAGGCATCAACAACTGGTCGGTTTACAAAAAGGCCATCGACGGCAACCCGAAAGTGCGGAAAAGCCTTGCCCGCATTGCCGAGGTGACCCGTCAGATGGAAAAGGGATTGCGGCAGGGACGGCTGGCCCGGTTCGATCACTGGTTTCATGAAGAATGGAAGGCCCGCAAAGCGCTGGCTCCCGGCATCAGCACCCCGCAAATGGACCGCATGATCCGCGCGGCGAAGTCGAAAGGCGCGCTGGCCGCCAAAGTCTGCGGCGCGGGCGGCGGAGGGTGCGTCGCGTTTTATGTGTCCCCGGATAAAAAAATCCCGGTCCAGCAGGCGCTGAAAAGCCACGGCGGCACCCTCCTGGATTTCAAATTCGTCGCCCGGGGATTGATCGTGGCCGAAAAATCTTCCCGCTGAAGGGAATCGCAGGGGGATTGTTGAAGCCTCCGCTGCCTTCGTGAGGTATAATCAGTCGATGGCCACTCATCAATCTCCTTCGGGATACGCGGCTGATGAAAAAATCCTGGAATTGGAAGAAAATCCTGTTAGCGACCGGATTCGCGTTATTGCTGGCTCTGCCTTTTACGCTCTACTATAAAAAGCAGATTCCCATGAAGACCGACAACACCATCAACCCCTATCCCAAGTTGAAAGACCCCGCCGCGGCTTACATCCAAACAGCCTCCGAACATTATTTTTACCGGGAGTTTCCCCAGGCGGCTGAAAATTATCGCAAGGCCATTGAGATTTATCAGGAGCGGAAGGATATTCACCGGGTGGCGACCACTTACGAGTCGCTGGCCGATTTGTATGTCTGGGCCAGCGATACCGCCAAGGCGGAGGAAAACTACCTGCTGGCCGTCGATTTTCATTCCCGGATCGAGGACAAGCTGGGGCAGGCCAATGCTTTTAAAGGTCTCGCCGATATGCATATGAAATGGGACAACTTGCAGGGGGCGGAGCAAAGATATGCCGAAGCCCTGAAACTGCTGGAAAGTGGAAAACCGAACCGCGTTCTGGGAAGCGTGTATGAGGGAATCGGCCATATGCACTGGAAAGCGGAACGGATTCCGCAGGCCATCAACGCCTTCACCAAAGCGCAATCCACCTACCGCGCGTTGAATTACAATCTGGGCTTTGGTCATATGGAGAGCGTGTTGAACCGGCTGAAAAAAGTCCCCGGTACCCGGCACAATCACGCGATCCGCAAACTGGTTCCTCCCGGCCAAGACCCTTCTGACTGATAATTCATGCGATTGATGAAATCACAGTTGAAACTTTCTATTGGTGTATGGGCATGGTTTCTCGTCTGCCTGATTCAGCCTTTCCCCGCATGGTCCGAGGTGAAGGTGCCTTCCTACAGCCTGAAGCTGACCCGGGACCTGATCGACCGGGAAGCCGCGAAGGAGTTTGATTGCCGGGAGCGGGTTTATCTGTTGACCACCTGGTTCAAGGTGTACGGCAAGCATAAGGTGACCGCCCTCTGGTTCAATCCCGAAGGCCAGCCGCAGGACGAGGGACATCTGGAATTTGTCGGTAAGCGGGAGGAAACCGACGGCTGGCTGGCCCTGGAATTTTTAAATGTGGAGGACCGCGACGCCTCCGCTCCCCTCAGTGCGGAAGTGGCGAAATTTTACGGCAAGTGGAAAGTGAAAGTGTTTCTCGACAATCAATTCCTGGAAGAGCGGGAGTTTTTTGTCCGTTGCGGGTAAAGCCGCGAGGGTTTATTCGGTTTCCCCGGCATTGAAGTTTTCCGAAAACCGGCCTTTCATGCGGTTCAAGTCCTTTTTGTTTCTTTGAACTTTTTTCAGCAGGGTCCGCAATTCCGGTTCCGGAAACAGGTCGTTGAGATCTTTGTCCTCATCCGGGAACAAGTGGTTCAAGTCTATTTCTTCAGTTTCCTCCTCCGGCGAGGTTTCCTCCGATGCGGGGGCGGTCTGGGTTTCCGCGGGTGCGGGTTGTTCCGGGCCGGGGGTGGGGTTTTCCTGTTCGGTCATCACGGTCTCCTTAATTTATTTCTCCCACAATACTACTTAAAATTTTATTCCGGTACAAGTCCCCAGCGTGCCGCGGGCCGGGCCCGGAGCAAAGGCTGAAAATCCAATGGTGCCCGGGGATCATCGTTAGCCGTCAACGTTCAACAAGTGGGCTCCCCTGCCAGGGGCTTAATAGCGGGCGAGGTAGATTCCCATGAACGCCGCCAGGACAATGCTGGTCAATGTCAGCTGTCCAAAATACCGCATTTTTTCCAGAGTCGGCCGGACCTGTTTGCGTTGTTCCGGCCGCAAGTCCAGATGCGCGATGCTGGAGCGCAGGCTGAACGTCTGATACAGGCTGAGAAAAAACGCGGCCACCACAAAGATCAATTTGACTCCCAGAATATCGTAATACCCCTCCTTGAGGTTAACCTGCTCGGTATAATTCTCCATCATGAAGTACACGCCGGACCCGACCAGAAGCAACAGACAGACAAAAACCGTGGGCGCCAGCAGTTCCAGTATGAGGTAGGGGACGGAGTGTTCATCCAGGTTTGCATCCGGTTTATAGATGCGGGACCAGAGCAAAACCAGGCAGAAAAAACTGCTTCCCGCCGCCACAACCGTGGAGATCAGGTGGACGAACATGATAAGGGTATCGGTCATGAATCAGAGATTTTTCAGGTAATCGATGAGCAGGCGCACGCCGTAGCCGGATCCGCCTTTGGGAACGTAAGGCTTCTCGTTGGAGGTCCAGGCGGTGCCCGCGATATCGAGATGTGCCCAGGGATAATCCCCGGTAAACGGTTTCAGAAACGCGGCGCCGGTGACGGTGCCCGCGCCGATTCCCCCCGTGGCGATGTTTTTGAGATCGGCAATGTCGCTTTTCATGGCCTTTTCAAACTCCTCATAGAGAGGCAACTGCCATAGCCGCTCTCCCGTCTCGGTGCCGCTTGCGATCAGTTTCTCGATCAATTTGTCATCGTTGCCCACCACCGCCGCGGCGAGATGGCCGAGCGCGACGATGACCGC
>JABAHQ010004357.1_pt1 | contig 25344 bp, 25 predicted proteins | sample 7062091 | NCBI WGS metagenome assembly JABAHQ01 (sample SAMN14534359, study PRJNA622989) | marine sediment metagenome | biome: marine biome [ENVO:00000428]; feature: marine pelagic biome [ENVO:01000023]; material: deep marine sediment [ENVO:00002113] | place: India: Gulf of Kutch | collected...
GGCCGGGGTGTGCGATTTCGACGAGCTCAAATACCAGAAGAAGAAAAGCCTGCGGCGCGGTACCCGGGCGGGGTCCATCGCCATTTACTGCGCGCGGGAGGCGGTGGCGGATTCGGCGCTGGATTTCGACACGCTCGACAAGTCCCGCATCGGCGTTTACCTCGGCACCACGGAGCACGGCAACGTGGAGACGGAGAACGAGGTCTACGCCATCAGCCAGTACGACTACGACACCAAATACTGGTCGCACCACCATAATCCGCGGACGGTGGCCAACAATCCGGCGGGGGAGGTGACGCTGAACATGGGCATCACCGGGCCGCACTATGCCATTGGCGCGGCCTGCGCGGCGGGCAACCTGGGCATCATCCAGGGAGTACAGATGCTGCGGCTCAACGAGGTCGACCTCGCCCTGGCCGGCGGGGTCTCGGAGAGCATCCACACGTTCGGCATCTTCGCCAGTTTCAAGAGCGAGGGCGCGCTGGCGGAACACACAGATCCGGCGAAGGCCAGCCGTCCGTTCGACAAGAACCGCAACGGCATCGTCTGTTCGGAAGGGGGATGCGTCTACACCCTCGAACGCCTGCCGGACGCCGAGGCCCGGGGCGCAAAAATTTACGGCGAAGTCATCGGATACGCCAGTAATTCAGATGCTTACGACTATATCCTGCCGGAGCCGGGCCGTCAGGCGGAGTGCATGCGGCTGGCGCTGGACCGGGCGGGATTGAAACCGAATGATATCGACATCCTGAACACCCACGCCACTGCAACCCAGTTGGGGGATATTCAGGAATGTAAAGCGGTGCGCGAGGTGTTCGGCGGCGCCGGAACCCGGATCAACAACACCAAGAGTTACATCGGCCATACCATGGGCGCGGCGGGGGCGCTGGAATTGACCGGCAATCTGCCCGCCTTTGAGGACGGGTTCGCCCATCCCACCATCAACCTGGAGGAAATCGACCCGGAATGCCGGCTGGACCACCTGGTGGCCAACGTGCCGGAGAAGCTGGAGAGGGTGGAAATCATCATGAACAATTCCTTCGGAATGTTCGGCATCAACTCCGTTTTGATCGTCCGCAGGTATCAAAAATAGATTGAAATTCAGGCGGTTTTCGCCTACTATCGAACTTTAGGAGACAGCCGTAAATGACCAAAGAACAAGTACGAAAAGCCATTCTGGATATCATTGCCGACATTGCTCCGGACGAGGATTTAGAGGCCATCAAAGATGAAGAAAAACTGCGGGACCAGTTCGATCTGGACTCGATGGATTTTCTCGATATCGTGATGGAACTGCGCAAGCGCTTTAACCTGGAAGTACCGGAAAAGGACTACCAGGAACTGGTGTCGATGGCCAGCAGTGTCGAATATCTGTTCCCACGCCTGAAAGATCACGAACTGGTCACCTGAACGTGACCGGGAGCGTTTTCCAGTCCTTCTGATCCAAACGAGTCCCCCAACCGCCCCGGCGGTTTACTTGATTTCCAGCCTTCGCTACAATCGACCGGATGAAATACGATGCGATTATCATAGGAGCCGGCCTGTCCGGACTGGCGGCGGGCATCCGTCTCGCTCTGTTCGATAAAAAGGTCCTGATCGTCGAAAAACACATCGAAGTCGGGGGACTGAATTCTTTTTACACCCGCAAACAGCGCACTTTCGACGTCGGTCTGCACGCCATGACCAATTACACGGCCAAAGGCGTGCGCACCTCCCCTCTCGGCAAGCTTCTCAAGCAACTCCGCTTCCGGCATGAAGATTTCCGCCTGTGCCCGCAGGAGATGTCGGAAATCCGCTTCCCGGAAAAAACGCTTCGTTTCACCAACGAATTTGAGTTTTTCCAGCAGGAGATCGCGGAGCAGTTTCCTTCTCAGATGGACGGATTCCGGAAATTGGTGGCCCGTATCCGCGAGTTCAATGAGCTGGACCTGGACGACAGCCAGCAGATTCCCTCGCGCCAGGTGCTGGAGAGTTGTCTGAGCGATCCCCTGCTGATCGACATGATTTACTGTCCGCTGATGTATTACGGCAACGCGGCGGAGGGGGATATGGATTTTTACCAGTTCGTGATCATGTTCAAGAGCATCTTCATGGAAGGATTTGCCAAACCGGTGGGCGGTATGCCTTATATCCTGGGCCTGCTGGTGGACAAATACCGGTCGCTCGGCGGGGAATTGCGGATGGGCGCCGGAGTGGCGTCGATCACGCACCAGAATGGCGAGTTGCGGAGCCTGCAACTGGAAAACGGCGAAACCCTGGCGGCGGACAAGGTGCTCTCTTCGGCCGGTTATGTGGAAACCCTCCGGCTTTGCCGGCCCCCGGCGGCGGACGAGGCCGGGCTGGAGATCGGCCAAATGTCCTTTATGGAGTCGATATTTGTGCTGGACCGCCCTCCGAAAGCGGTGGGATATGACAAAAGTATCGTGTTTTACAGCACTCAGCCGCGTTTCCGGTACCGGGTGCCGGAGGGGTTGACCGATCCCACCAGCGGGGTGCTGTGTTGCCCCAATAACTTTCAGTACCCGGAACCGGCCCCGGAGGGCATCATTCGGCTCACCAATCAGGCGAATTTTCAGGCCTGGGACGCCATGACCCGGTCGGAGTACCGCGCGGCGAAAAAGGAAAACCGGGAACGCGGACTGGATGCCTTATTGACTTTTTTCCCCGATTTCAGCGATCATATAATATATATAGATTCGTTTACCCCTAAAACCATTTTCAAGTACACCGGCCATCTCCACGGCGCGGTATACGGTTCCCCGGCCAAAATTAAAAGCGGGCGGACCCCGATAAAAAACCTATTTATTTGTGGCACCGATCAGGGGTTTTTGGGTATTATTGGAGCAACATTGAGCGGAATTTCAATGGCGAACCTGCATTGTTTGCGGGAGGGAACCCCATCCGAGTAGAGGAGACTGGCATGGCGAAAGACTGGCTGAAGGGTATCAAGTCAGCTTATGACACGATAATCATCGGGAGCGGCCTCGCAGGGTTGACCGCTGCCAATAAGTTGGCCAAACTGGGTCACAAAGTTCTGATCCTCGAGCATCATTACAACCTGGGCGGCCTCGCCACCTGGTTCAAAAGAAAAGGCGGCCATATTCTCGACATCTCCCTGCACGGGTTTCCCACCGGCATGATCAAAACCTGCCGCAAATACTGGACCAAAGAAATCGCCGACTCCATCGTCCGGCTCAAGAACATCCGTTTCGACAACCCGCAATTCTCGTTCGGAACCAATTTCGATAAAAATGACTTCACCCGGATTATGAGGGAGCAGTTCGGCATTGTCCGGGAAACGATCGACGATTTTTTCAAAACCGTGCGGGAGATGAATTTTTACGATGATCTGTCGATGACCACCCGCGAGTTGTTCGAGAAGTTTTTCCCCGGCCGCAACGATGTGCACCGGCTGCTGATGGAACCGATCACCTACGCCAACGGCTCCACCCTGGACGATCCGGCGATCACCTACGGCATCGTGTTTTCCAATTTCATGGACAAGGGGGTTTATACCTTCAAAGGCGGGACCAATGAACTGATTAAAAAAATGAAAAAGGAATTGCTGAAAAACGGAGTGGACATCCGCACCCATTGTCTGGTGGAAAAAATCGAAGTGGAGGATAACCAGGTGCGCGGTGTGCGGGTTCAGGGCCGCTTTATTCCGGCCACCACCGTGTTGTCCAATTCGAATATTCTAACCACCGTTCATAAATTGACCGGGGACGAACATTTCAGCGAAGACTTCCTGGAGGAAGTGAAAAAAGTCCGGTTGAATGACAGCAGTTGCCAGGTGTATATCGGTATCAAAAAAGGCGAAAAAATCGACCACGTCGGGGATTTGCTGTTTACCTCCGCGGAAAAGGAATTCAGTTCGGAATCCCTGCTGGAACCGGAAACGACCAGCCGGACCTTTTCGTTTTATTATCCGGATATCCGCCCGGGGCTGAACATGTATTCCATCGTCGCGTCCACCAACGCCCGTTTCCGGGACTGGGCGAACCTGACCCGTCAGGAATATGAAAATAAAAAGAACCAGTTGATCGAGCGAACCCTGGACGCCCTGGAAAAATACGTTCCCGGTGTCCGGAAAAAGATCGACCATCTGGAAGCTTCCACACCCGTGACCTTCAAACGGTACACCACCCATCCCGGCGGGGTTTCGTTTGGAACCAAGTTCGAAGGGTTGAAGGTCAGCAAGGATCTCCCCAAACAGATATCCGGCCTGTTTCACGCCGGCTCCGTCGGCATCATCATGTCCGGCTGGCTGGGAGCGGCGAATTACGGGGTGATCGTGTCCAACGAGGTGGACAAATTTCTGAATACCGTCAATTCTCCCCGGGAGCTGGAAACCGCAGGCGTTTGATGGGCTGAAGACAGGCGCCGCTTTCTCGGACGGACGGCGTTTCTTTCCTTTTGACTCCAACCTTCTTTTTTTCATGCAATTCGATTTCACAGACCAGACCGTTATCGTGACCGGGGGTACGCGGGGCATCGGTAAAGGTTTGACCCAGGCTTTTCTGAAGGCGGGCGCCACGGTGATCGCCACCTATCGGTCCAATGCCACCGCGGCGGAAGAGTTCCGGGAATCCCAGGAAGCCTGCGAGGACCGGCTCCACCTCCGGCAGTTTGATGTGGGGTCGCACCGCGAGGTGGTCTCCTTCTACCGTTTTGTGGAAGAAAACTTTGAGAAAATCGACGTCCTGGTCAACAATTCCGGTATCCGGCGAGACTCCATCGTGGGTATGATGGCGGCGGAGGATTGGAAGCAGGTGATCGATACCAATCTGACCGGGACCTATCATATGAGCAAAGGCGCGGTTCAAAACATGATGCGGCAGAAATACGGACGCATCGTCAATATCACTTCCCCCATCGCCCGGTTCGGTTTTGCCGGGCAGGCGAATTACGCCGCCACCAAAGCCGGACAGGAAGCCTTCACCCGATCCCTGTCCAAGGAAGTGGCCAGCCGGAATATCACCGTCAACTGCGTTTCCCCCGGCTTTATCGACACCGACTTTATCGCGGACCTGCCGGATGACCAGAAGGCGCGGTATCTGGAGATGGTTCCCCTGAAACGGTTCGGCACGGTCGAGGAGGTTTCCCGCACGGTGCTGTTTCTGGCCGCACGCGAATCCGGTTACATCAACGGGGCGGTCCTGGAAATCACCGGCGGCTTGTGATGAACGAAGAGATTCTGAACGCCATTCCCCACCGTCCTCCCTTTTTGTTTGTTGATGAAATCGTAGAACAATCGGAAACCCGCCTGACCGCCCGCAAACGGATCGACCCGGAGGAGCCGTTTTTCAAAGGCCATTACCCGGACTACCCCATCATGCCCGGCGTCCTGGTCTGCGAATGCGTGTTCCAGGCGGGCGCCCTGCTGGTGTCCAAAAGGTTGGGTCCGCTGGAAGGAGGCGTGCCGGTCCTCACCCGCATCGCCAACGTGAAATTCAAAAATCCGGTGCGGCCGGGAGACATGCTGGAAATGTCGGTCGATTATGTCGAGCAGGTGGGGCCCGCCCATTACATGAAAGGCAAGGCCGCCGCCAACGGCAAAACGGTGCTCACGGTGGAATTCACCGCCATGCTCACCGGAGCGGATTCATGAGCTTTCTGGAGCTGGAAAACAAAACCGTCCTCGTCAGCGGCGTGGCCAACCGGAAAAGCGTGGCCTACTTCATCGGCAAAACCCTGGAAGCCGAAAAGGCCCATGTGCTGTACAGCGTCCGCTCCGAAGAACGCAGACAGAGCGTCGCCAGGCTGATCGATCCGGAACGTACTTTCGTATGTGATGTCGAAAAAGATGAGGACATCGCCCGTCTGCAACAAGAGGTCTCCGCAAAAACGGATGTCCTGCACGGAATGGTGCACTCCATCGCCTTCGCCAATTTCTCCGAAGGGTTGAAACCGTTCCACGAAACCTCCAAAAAGGATTTTTTGCAGTGCGTGGACCTTTCCTGCTATTCGCTCATCAACCTGTCCAACGCGTTCAAGGACCTGTTCGACGAGGAGGCCTCGGTGGTGACGGTTTCCATTTCGACCACGCGCATGGCCGCGGAGAATTACGGATTCATGGGACCGGCCAAAGCCGCGCTCGACTCCTCGTTGTGTTTTCTGGCCAAATCGTTCAGCGGGTTTTCCAACGTGCGGTTCAATTCGGTGAATGCCGGACTGCTCAAATCCTCCGCGTCCGCGGGCATTCCCGGTTATATTGAATCCTATCTCCACGCGGAGCAATGCACCCTGCGCAAACAAGCCCTGACCACCCAGGAAGTGGCGAACGCGGCGGTGTTCCTGCTCAGCCCGCGCGCCAGCGGCATCAACGCGCAGGGCATCGTGCTCGACGCCGGCATGTCCGTCAACTACTTCGACAAGGATATCGTCCGCAAGGCCCAGCGCCCGGAGTGATTATCACGTAAAGTCGGTTGTTTGATTTATAAGGTAGTTGCCAGAAGGCTTGAGAAAGGCGTGCTAGAGCCTATATGCCCTTTGTCTGCAAACGAGAAACCTATAGATTGATTCAGGTTGCCAAGTCAGAATGTCTGTCCCGGATAATCCAAAAATTTACCATATTTTACATGCCGACCGGTTGCCATCGATTATTGCCGACGGCTACTTATTCTCTGATGCTCAAATGGTTGCAAGGCCTGGAACCGGAACCTCAATCGGAATGAATGCAATCAAAGAGCGCAGACTTAGTGAACTTACACTATCAAGCCATTCGGATCTATTTGTAGGACAATGCGTTCCTTTTTATTTTTGCCCACGGTCGGTCATGCTTTATATTCTGCATCGTGGGAATGATCCCGAATTAACTTATAGAGGCGGTCAGGAGCCGATTATTCATTTGGAAGCCGATCTTTATAAGACTGTTCAATGGGCTGATAGCCAGAATCAGCGCTGGGCTTTTACCCTTTCGAATGCCGGATCGCGTTTGTTTGAGGACAGAAACGACCTTGCCCAACTAGGGGATATAGATTGGGATGCTGTCCAAGCAATGGATTGGCGCCAAAAAATAGACGGAAAACAGGCTGAATTTCTCATTGAAAACAGGTTTCCCTGGCACTTAATTGAGCATGTTGGCGCGATTTCGGATTACCGGGCAAGGCAAGCTATTACTGCAATGCAGAATCAAACCCATAAACCGCGTGTCGAAATTCGCCAGGAATGGTATTATCCAGGTTAAGCGAGGACTTATGATCCAATTCAAAACAGGCAATATTCTCGAAGAAGACGCCGAAGCTCTGGTGAATACTGTTAACTGTGTAGGCGTAATGGGCCGGGGCATCGCCCTGCAATTTAAAAATGCATTTCCGGAAAACTTCAAGGCCTATGAAGCCGCCTGTAAAAGGGATAATGTCAAACCGGGCAAAATGTTCATATTTAAAACAAACCGTCTGACTAATCCAAAATACATTATCAATTTTCCAACCAAGCGGCACTGGCGGGGTAAAAGCCGAATAGAAGATATTCAATCTGGGCTTAAATCTTTAGTTCAAGAAATTAGCGAACGAAAAATTAAATCTATTGCAATTCCTCCTCTGGGTAGTGGACTTGGGGGGCTTGATTGGACCCAGGTTCGGCCTCTCATTGAAGAGGCTTTAAGCAAAATTGAAAATCTGGATGTGATCATTTTTGAACCCCAAGGTGCCCCAGAAGTGAATTCAATAGCTCACTCGCGGGACGTACCCCAAATGACAGAAGGCCGAGCGGCTCTTGTGTCCCTTATGCGTCGTTATCTAGGGGGATTGATGGATCCGTTTATAACCTTGCTGGAAATTCATAAGCTCATGTATTTCCTCCAGGAAGCCGGCCAGCCTCTTAAACTGAGATATGAAAAAGCTGTTTATGGTCCTTATGCGGAAAATCTTCGGCATGTATTGAACAAGGTTGAAGGTCATCTTGTTTCGGGCTACGCAGATGGTGGTGATGACCCGGAAAAAACTTTGAATCTGGTTCCGGGAGCCATCGAGGATGCTGACAATTTTCTGGCGAATTCTCCGGAAACCAAGAAAAATATTGATAAGGTAGCCGACTTGGTTGAAGGGTTTGAAACCCCTTTTGGCTTGGAACTAATATCTACCGTCCATTGGGTGGCAACTAAAATGAATGTAAAAACAATGGATGATATTGTCAGGAAGACCTACGAATGGAATGAGCGAAAAACAAGGTTCTCAGAACGTCAGATTGCTATTGCCTACAATACATTAAAGAAAAAACATTGGCTTGATCAGGTTTCTGAAAATGTTTAAATTTATTCCGAGAACAATTTTTGCTGGCGGTCGTGGGGGTTGTGAAAGTGTCCGGTGGTCAGGTCGGGGCCGCCCTCTGGAATGCCCGCCTTTTTGCGTGCCAGGTTGAAGACATCCCGTATTTGCCGGGCAAACACCCCCTCCCCTTTCATGCGTGACGAAAAACCGGAATCGTTGAGTTTGCCGCCGCGCAGTTCGCGAATGCGGTTCAGGACTTTTCCGGCTTTGGTGGGATAATGGGTCTCAAGCCAATCCGCGAACAGGTCCTTGACCCCATACGGCAGACGCAGCACCATGTACCCGGCGAATCGGGCTCCCGCCCTCGCAGCTTCCTGTAACAGACGGGGTATCTCGTGATCGGTCAGTCCCGGAATGACCGGGGCGGTCAACACGCCCACCGGCAGACCGGCTTCGCTCAGCGTTCGAATAGCCGCCAGGCGTTTTTCCGGAAGAGAGGCCCGCGGTTCCAGTTGACGCGACAGTTTGTTGTCCAGTGTGGTGAGGGACAGATAAACCGCGGCGCATCGCCATTGGGACAACTCCGCCAGCACATCCGCATCGCGGGTGACCAGATGGTTCTTGGTGACAATGGCCACGGGGTTTCGGAACCGTAAGGCGGTTTCCAGGCAGGCCCGGGTCAGCTTCCGCTGACGTTCGATGGGCTGGTAACAATCGGTCACACCCGAAAAGGCGATGACCTGGGGTTTCCACTTTTTGGAGGCCAGCTCCTGTTCCAGAAGGGCCGGGGCGTTTTCTTTGACCAGGATTTTCGTTTCAAAATCAAGCCCGGCGGACAGCTCAAAATATTCATGAGTGGGGCGGGCGTAGCAGTAGACGCAACCGTGTTCGCATCCCCGGTAGGGATTGACGCCGACATCGAAAGGCACGTCCGGGCTGTCGTTGGTGGACAGGATGGAACGCGAAGCATCCTTCAGAAAAACCGTTTCCGGCGCGGAGCGTTCCGACGGGTCCCGCCCCTCTTCTTCCGCCTGGTATTCCAGGGGCTTGAAGCGGTTGGCGGGATTTTGGGAAGCGCCCCGCCCGTGGACCGGTTTCCGAATTTTGGATTTTTCCGTGGCCATTTTTACCACCGAATTAAAATTCCTCACCCCCAAGCCCTTCCTTTAAAAGGAGGGGCGCTATTTACGCAGGGGATCAATGAAAGCCGTTAACCGTTAGCAAATTGGGCTCATCGGCACGATGGTTAAAACTGGCTGAGAAAGCGCTGATCGTTTTCGAAAAACAGCCGGATGTCGTGAATGCCGTATTTGAGCATGGCGATGCGCTCGATGCCCAAACCGAACGCGAACCCGGTCCATTTTTCCGGATCGTAATCCACGAAACCGAACACCGCCGGGTCCACCATACCCGCCCCCAGAATTTCCAGCCACCCGGTTTGGGAACACACGCGGCACCCCTTGCCCGAACACATGACGCATTGGATATCCACCTCCGCGCTGGGGCAGGTGAACGGGAAAAAGCTGGGCCGGAACCGGACCTGGGTCTTTTCGCCGAACACCTGGTGAAGGAAAATATTCATCACCCCTTTGAGATCGCTGAACGACACCTGTTGGTCCACCATCAGTCCTTCGATCTGATGAAACATCGGCGTGTGCGAGATATCCGAATCGCACCGGTACACTTTGCCGGGCGCGATGATGCGCAGGGGCGGAGGCTGTTTTTCCATGACGTGAATCTGCACCGGTGAGGTGTGCGTGCGCAGCACCTTTTCGCCGCCGATATAAAACGTGTCCTGCATGTCCCGCGCCGGATGGTCCTTGGGGATGTTGAGGGCTTCGAAATTATAATAATCCGATTCCACCTCCGGCCCTTCCGCCACCGCGAACCCCAGGCTGACGAAGATGGAAATGATTTCGTCCATCACCTGGGTGATGGGATGCAGGGTGCCGGGGGTGTCTTTGCGTCCGGGCAGGGTGATATCAAATTCGGTCCCGGAGCCTTTGCCGGAAGCCCGGCTTTTCAACGCTTCGGTCTTTTCCCGGATTTGGGTTTCGACCCGGTTTTTGAATTCGTTGATGTGCCGGCCCACCTCCCGTTTCTCTTCGGGAGAGAGTTCGCGCATCCCTTTCATCACGCCCGTCACATATCCTTTTTTTCCGAGGAAATCGGTGCGGAGCTGTTGGAGCTGGCCCGGGAGGGCGATACCGGAGAGGCGCTCTTCAAATTCCTTTTCAAATTTTTTGATCTCGTCAATCATGGCGGCAAACCGGGAAGGTGACCCTATAAAAAAAGCCTGATTCCCAGCGGGAATCAAGCTGATTTAAAAATTCGTATCGGAAGGGGCGGCCCCTGGAGGGTCCCCATCGTTACCCGCTCAGTTGCGCCCGGGCGGTTTCCATCAAGGCTTTAAAGGATTGCTCGTTGTGGATGGCCATATCGGAAAGCACCTTGCGGTCGAGATCGATGTTGGCCTTCTTCAACCCGTGCATGAACTGGCTGTAGGTCATGCCGTCGGAGCGTACCGCGGCGTTGATCCGGGCGATCCACAGCCGGCGGAAGTCCCGCTTGCGGGTGCGCCGGTCCCGGTACGAATAGGATAAGGCTTTTTCCACCGCTTCACGGGCTTTGCGGAAGGCTTTACTGCGGACACTCCGGAAACCCTTGGCCAGGCGCAATACTTTTTTTCTGCGCCGGCGTGATACGGTGCCGTTGACTGCTCGGGACATGGATCGGTTCTCCTTTATGGATTAATAAGGCAAAAGCGCTTTGACCCGCTTGGCGTCACCGCCTTCGAGGATCTTGCCCTGCCTCAGATTACGTTTTCTTTTGGTCGTTTTATTGGTCAGGATATGGCTGGTAAAAGCGGAGTTTCTCCGGATTTTACCGGTCGCGGTCTTTCGAAAGCGCTTGGCCGCACCCTTGTTGGTTTTCATCTTGGGCATAAACGTTCTCCAGCGGAAATCGGAAATGATACCTTATCTTCCGGGCGGAGTCAACTCTCCGATTCCTCGGTATTTTCAGCCTTTTTAGGCTCTTTTTTCTTGGCTTTGGGGACCAGGATCATGGTCAGCGTCCGCCCTTCCCGTTTCGAGCTTTGCTCGACGGTACCGTAATCTTCCACCGCTTTGACGACTCTCTCCAATATCCGCTCGCCGTTTTCCTGGTGCACGATCTCCCGGCCCTTGAAAAAAATGACCACTTTCGCCTTGTCACCGGCTTCCAGAAACCGCAACAAGTGCTTTATTTTGAAATCAAAGTCGTGCTGGTCCGTATTGGGCCGGAATTTGACTTCCTTGACGTGGATGACTTTCTGATTTTTTTTCGCTTCATGGGCCCGCTTGTTCTGCTTGTATTTGAATTTGCCGTAATCCATGATCCGGCAAACCGGCGGGTTGGCGTTGGGGGAAACTTCCACTAAATCCATATTCTGCTCTTGCGCCATGGAGATCGCCTCAAATGTGGGGAACGTACCCAACTGTTTTCCATCAGGATCGATGACGGCGACTTCCTTGACACGAATCATCTGGTTCACTCTCTGTTTCTTAATGTATAACTCCTGTTTTTAGAGGTTAATCGGAATCGACTTCCTTGGTGTCGATCAAACCATTCACTTCCCGGAGGAATTCGTCCACGCCCATGGTGCGGGTTTCCTTTGATTTTCGCTTCCTTACAGCCACGGTTTTGTTCTGGACCTCCTGGTCTCCCAGAACCAGCATGTAGGGAATTTTACTCAGTTGGGCTTCCCTTATCTTGAACCCAATCTTTTCATTTCGCAAGTCTTTTTCGACGCGAATCCCCGCTTCTTCCATCCGGGTCGCCAGCTCCTCGGTGTAGGGGAAATGGTTGTCCGTAATCGGCAGGAGGATGACCTGAACCGGCGCCAGCCAGACCGGAAACGCGCCGGCATAATGTTCGATCAGACAGCCGAAAAAGCGTTCCAGCGAACCCATCAACGCCCGGTGAATCATGATCGGGCGGTGCTTCTCGCCATCCTCTCCGATATAGGACATTTCGAATCGTTCGGGAAGGTTGAAGTCGACCTGAATGGTGGATACCTGCCAGAACCGGTGGAGACTGTCCTTGATTTTGATGTCGATCTTGGGCCCGTAAAAAACGCCTTCGCCGGGGTCCTCCTCGTAGGCCAGTTCCGCCTTTTTCAGGGCGCCTGCCAGCGCCGAGGTGGCGGCCTGCCAATCCTCATCCGACCCGACGGATTTTTCCGGCCGGGTGCTCAGGTACACCTGGAAATCCCAGAACCCGAAGGACCGCAGGATATAGAGGACGAATTTGATGACCTGGGCGACTTCTTCCTCCAGCTGATCCTGCCGGCAGAACAGATGGGCGTCGTCCTGGGTGAATCCGCGGACGCGTAACAGGCCGTGCACCACGCCGGAACGTTCGTACCGGTACACCGTGCCCAGCTCCGCCCAGCGCAGGGGCAGGTCGCGGTAACTGCGCAGACGGGTTTTATAAATCTGGATATGGAACGGGCAGTTCATCGGCTTCATGATGTATTCCTTGCCCTCGATTTCCATCGGCGAGAAAATGTTCTCCCGGTAAAATTCCATATGCCCGCTGATTTTCCATAAATCGATTTTGGCCGCGTGCGGGGTGTAGACCAGCTCGTAGCCGTTGTTGTAGTGTTCCTGTTTCCAGAACTCCTCCATGAGGTAGCGGATGCGCGCGCCCTTGGGATGCCACAGAATCAGGCCGGGGCCGACATCATCCGAAACCGTGTACAGGTCCAGCTCCTTGCCCAGCTTGCGGTGGTCCCGCTTCTTGGCCTCCTCCAGCCGGTTGAGGTAGGCCTTCAGTTCTTTTTTGTCGTGCCAGGCGGTGCCGTAGATGCGCTGGAGCACCGGGTTGCGCTCGTCGCCCCGCCAGTAAGCCGCGGAGGTGGAAAGCAGTTTGAATATTTTCAGGTCTTTGGTGTTTTCCACGTGCGGACCGCGACACAGATCGGTGAATTCCCCCTGGGTGTAAGCGGAAATAATCTCCCCCTCGGCGAAATCCTCGATGATCTCGACTTTGAAATGCTCGCCCATGGCGTTGAACATGGTCTTGGCCGCTTCCGGAGACAACTCGACGCGCTTGATCGGCAGTCCCTCCTTGGCGATCTGGTGCATCCGATGCTCGATTTTTTCAAGATCTTCCGGTTTGAACGGTTCGTCGCGATGGAAGTCGTAGAAAAAACCGTCTTCGATCACCGGGCCGATGGTGATCTTGGTATCCGGATACAATTGTTTGACCGCCTGCGCCATCAGGTGGGCGCAACTGTGGCGGAGGGTTTCGAGATCGTAGGTTTTTTTATCGTTTTGACTCATAGAAGCCGTGCCCTATTGAAACCCGGTGCCGGACATTCGCCGGTCGACCGTGCGATGCGGTTTGCATTGAACTGGATTCAGGAGGCGACTGTAAAGGCGCCCGATCCCCCGGGCAATCAAGGATGCCCCCAGCCTTTACGGACCAATATCCGGAAGACAAAAACATAGGCGCGGGCGGTTTCGAACCGCCGACCCCTTGCATGTCAAGCAAGTACTCTACCCCTGAGCTACGCGCCTGTTTTTTTTATTGGGTTCTGGAACGAGAAGACATTCTAAAACCTGACAACATTTTGTCAAGGGCGGAATTCAGACCGGCGAGTGATTAACAACATCTTTAAAATCAGTATGTTGCCCTAATGTCACCGAAAAGTCAATCAAAAGGGCGGAAGGGCGGCGTGGGTTGCGAAAAGCGCGGGAAAATCATCGGCGGATAAAAAAAAAAGATGAGAGGCGGAAAGCCTCTCATCCCAATAACGGGGTCGACCTCGGATCAGGAACCGACTTTTTCGTGCTTGGCGGCCATGATGTAGTTCTCCAGGCCTTCAATGTCCTTGTCCACCTTGGAGGTGTCCTGTCCCAATCCGTCCTGGATGGTCCGGTATTTTTTGTAATAGTCGAGAGCCGGCTGGACTTCGCCCTGTTGATCATACGCCGCGGCGACAACGTAGAAGGTATCCGCCGCATCGGTGCTGTTGGGTTCGAGGTTGGCGGAGGCAAAATCCGCGGCCTTGACCAGATAGGGCATCGCCTTTTTGTATTTCAACTCCTTCAGGTAGATTTTACCGATGTTGACATTGGCATGGGCGATATGGGGATTTTTAGAGCCGGGGGTTTGCGCCTGCGCCGTCAGAAATTTCTCGTAGTACTCGATGGCTTGCGGGTCGTTGCCCTTTTCCTGTGCCTTCAGCGCCATCGTATAAAAGGCGTTCGGGTCGCTCTTCTTGGAACCCAGGTTGAGGTCGAGGTATTCCGGACCGTACCGGTACAGTCCCAGGCCCGCCACGGCCACCACCAGCAACAATAGAAGTAATACGGATTTGTTTCCTTTCTTTTTTCCACTCATGGAGTTTCTATGCCTCAAAAATAGGGGAATTCAAGAACGATGTTGGACTTTAACAGTGTAAGGGGAGGCGCGGAAAAATCAAAGCCCCGATCGGGAGATTGGACCTAGCCCAAGGCCTCACAACGTTTTTCACTCCTCCGGCGAGCCGCCGGTGGCAGATGTGCTGACGGTTGACGGCAAGCAATGATCGCTGAGCGCATTCGTTTTTATTGCTCCGGGCCTAGCCCGGTGTAGACGCGGTAGTCGAGGTGGGGAAAGATGTTGTCGCGCGATTCGAGATCGCTCAGCCATTCTTCGTCGATGCTTCCGTTGTTGAGGTCTTCATACAACCGCAGGAAACGTTGCAGGTGATCCTGCGTGCGCTTGACGGCGTACTCCACCATGGTGCCGGCGAACATGATGAACGCCCAGTCGCTGGCCTGCGCCAGCAACAACTCCCGCGCCGCCTGGTTGAGGGCGCGGCTCTCCAGCGGCGAAGGTTCGCGGAAAGTGCGCGCCAGTTCCACCATCCGTTCCGCCGCCTTGTGCAGGTGGCGGTAGATCCAGTCGTTTTCCCGGCTCATCCAGTGTTCGTGGTAGCCCTTGTGTCCCCAGCTGGAAGCCGCCGGGGCGGTGATATGGTTTTTCGGGTATCGCTTTAAATACTCCAGCGGCGTGGTGAGTTGCACCACCTCCTGATCGTAAGCGGTTTTGCGGATCAAAAAATCCAGCCAGGCCGGCCCTTCGTACCACCAGTGGCCGAACAGTTCCGCATCGTACGGCGCGACCACCACCGGCGGCCGGTCCATCTGTTCCGCGAGACGGGTGATCTGCCTCTGCCGGTTGAACAGGAAGTCTCCGGCGTGCATCGCCGCCTTGCTCAGCGCGTATTGCGGGTGGTACGGTTCCTTGTGGTCCGTGGGCCCGGTGATGCGGTGGTACTTGAACCCCGTCATCTTGCGGTCCCCGGTGGTGGCGATATAGGGATGGATGTAGTGGTAATCGAGGTCGAACCCGATATCGCGGTAATAGTCCCGGTAATCGTAATCGCCGGGATAGCCTTCCTTCGAGCTCCAGACCTGGCGGGAGGATTCCGCGTCCCGGCCGAATGCGGCGACGCCGTTGGGACAGCACACCGGTGCGTACACCCCGTGGCGCGGCCGGGGTTGGGCGTACAGCAGGCCGTGGGTATCGAGAAAAAAATATTCCAGCCCGGCCTCGTTCAGAAACATTTCGATGCCCGGTTCGTAACCGCATTCCGGCAGCCAGATACCGCGCGGCCGCACGCCCAGGAACCGTTCGTGGGTTTGCGCCGCCACCTGAATCTGCGCCCGCACCGCCTCCGGCACCAGCGTCATCAACGGCAGGTAGCCGTGCGTCGCGCCGCAGGTAATGATTTCCAGATGGCCCGTATGCATCAACTCCCGAAACGCGCCGGTCAGGTTGCATTGATATTGATCGACGAATATCCCTCGCGCTTCGTTCAGTTTGGCGAGATACATTTCCGCCAGGGGATGATAGTCGGGTTGGCGGCGGGTACGGACCGCTTCCTTTTGCGCCAGCTCCAGGGAGCGGTCGAGAAACCGGACATAACGGGACTGCAGAAGCGCGTCGTTCAACATCGACAGGAGAGGCGGCGACAGCGACATCGTCAGTTTGAAGGGAACGCCGTCGCGAACCAGCCGGTTGAAGGTGGCGATCAGCGGAATGTAGGTTTCGGTGATGGCCTGATACAGCCAGTCTTCTTCCAGAAAATGCTCGTGTTCCGGATGCCGGACGAAGGGCAGATGCGCGTGCAGGACCAGCGAAAGATAACCCTGGGGCATTCTCAACCGTTTCCGCCCGGCGGCTTGCCGAACGAACTTCCTCCGGGAGAAGTTGCCGGAGTGAACGAACCGCCGGACCCCGACGGCGAGGAACCCCCGTAACTGAAGGGGGAGGATCCCAATGGCGAGGTCCCGGGAATATTCGATTCTTCATTGGGATGATCCATCGGAAGAATGATCGGATTGGATTCGGCGATGGCCTGGAAGTTCCCAGCGGCGTCCTTGACGCCGATTTCCGCCACGAACCGCGCCCCCGGCCGTCCCAGGTTCAAATAATGGTTGTCCGCCTCGGAGGAAATCACATAATCCTCAAAACGGTTTTTCTGCAGGGCGGGCTGGAGCGCGGCGGTATATACCCGCAAGACCCAGTAAACCTCCCCGGCGCCTGCCTTTAATTCGTCCAGGGCCTGCCGGATTTTTTCCGGACGCAACTCCCAATAGGCATAAGCCCAGTGAGGGTCCCGCGCCAGAAGGACCAGGCGATGATCGTTGTATTTGCCGGGCAGGGGTGGAGCCGCCTTTTTAGGTGTGGCACGGCGTGGTGCGGCTTTTTTCTTGACGGCGCTTGCGCGTTTGGTTTTGACCGCTTTCTTTTTAACAGCCGGTTTGGCTTTTTTCGAAGCGGCGGCTTTTTTGCGCACGGTTACCGGCTTCTTTGCGGTTTTGGGTTTTTTTGCGGTTTTGGCTTTGGGTTTGCGCGTGGTTTTTTTGGCCGCGGCGGATGTTTTCGCGGTCCTGGGTTTGGACCGCCGGGCACTTTTCTTCGCGGTTTTAGCGGCGGTCCGTTTACTTTTTTTGGCGGCGGTTTTTTTCTTCGTCTTCTGCGTTTCCAGTTTTTTGAGTCCGCGTTTGACGGTTTTCACCAGATCGCTTTTGAGCATTCCGGATTTGACCGGAATCTTCTTTCGTTTGGCCAGCGCGGTGAGCTGGTCCTTGGTCATTTTTGAGATATCTTGCGTACCCATGGTTTCAGTGAATTAATGTTTGGGCCGTTAGGAATATTGCCGGCTCCGCTGGTGATTAATAGGTTCGAACAAAGGTNNNCGTTTCTAATTGTAAAAAGGATAAAGTCGAAAAAATAATCCATTTGAAGTATTTGTAAATTAAGAGTTTTTTGTTGGATCGGAAATGTTTCGAGTCAATAAAATTTGTGAAAACGGCGAACCGTTGTCTTTAAAGACCGACGGCCGCCTGCGCGTGGTGTTCATCGGGGTCGGGTCGGCTTTTGCCAAGCGCCGGCGTCAGTCCAATATCCTGTTGATTCAGGGAGACCACCATGTGCTGATGGATTGCGGGACCCAGGGCCCGTTGGCGTTGAACGACATCGGCCTCGATGTCCGCCAGGTGAATTGTTACCTGCCGACCCACAGCCATGCCGATCATATCGGCGGTTTCGAGGAAGTCATGCTGATGAACCGGTACGCTGAAAAGCCGACCCAGCCGAAGCTGATTATCCTCCGCGATTACCAGGACCTGCTGTGGAGTAAAAGCCTTTCCGGGGGGGCGGAATTTTGCGAATCCCAACAGGGGAGGTCGCTTCAACTATCCGATTTTTTTGATATTTTACGCCCGACCACGGTTGAGGATTACGGTCGAAAATGCTGGGAAATCAAATACGGGCCGTTGGAACTGCTGATTATGCGGACCCGCCATTTCCCGGACAGCGCGACCAGCGTGGACGAGTCTCAATGGTGTTCCGGCCTGCTGGTCAACAAACGGGTCTGGATCTCCGGCGATACCATGTTCGACTATGAGTATCCGGAACGGTTCCACCGGGAGGCGGAAGTCATGTTTCACGACTGCCAGCTGTTCCAGGGCGGGGTCCATGCCTCCTACCAGGAATTGATGACTTTGCCCAAGGAAATTCGCGGCAAAATCTTTCTTTATCACTTTGGAGATAATTGGGACCATCCGGAAACCTGGGTCAAAAATACCGATAAATTTACCGGGGACCCCCTTCAGGACGGATTTCTCGGCTGGACCGAACAGCAGGTGGCCTACGATTTTGAGTGATCCCCCCCTTCCTCGCGCGTCATAAATTATCCCTTTAAAATTGGATACTTATATACAGTTTGGCGGCAAACCCCCGGAGACCCTGAACACCCCCGGTTTGGTCGATAACTAATTGATTTGCAAAGACTAAGGTCTGTCAAAATTTTACTTTGATTTTCCGGCCAATTCAGTGATACTGATCTTACACTCTACATTCACCTTAACTGTAAGCAATTGGAGGCATTATGAGCTGCTTTATAATGATCAACAGTTGGGCCGGGGCCGACCAGATGGAGGCCACGCAAAAAATCGCTCGCATGTTTCGCCTGGATCCGGAAGAAGCGGATATTATTGTCGATAACCTGGCCAATGGCAATTCCTGGCAGTTTGACCACCAGGTGTCTGACGGCCAATCTCAAGTGGCGGAACCGTTTCTGCGCAGCCTGGGTTTCGATGTCGAGCGTATTCCCGTCATGGGTGATGAAGGATTTGACATGGGGATGGATGACTCCGAACCTGAAAAACAAAGTTTCTTTGGTAAAATTAAAAATCTGTTCAAGAAAAAACGGTAAAGGGTTCATAATTATTAATCTGCGGCAATCGGCGGTTTAAGTTAACCGGGCGAAGGATGACTTATGGGATGCTATCTGGTCTTAAATTCATGGGAAGGATCTGATCCTCAAAATACGGCGAATAAATTGGCTTTGATGTTCAAGATGGCCCCGCAGCAGGCCCTGTCCATCATCGATCAGGTGACCAGGGGGAAGGTCTGGAAATTTAAGAAACAGGTGTCCGACCAACAGGCCCAGGTCGCGGAAAATTATTTAACGGGTTTGGGGTTTCAGGTCGAACGGGCGGGGGGCGAAGCGCCGGCCGCTTCTCCCATTGCGGACCGGGTCGATCTGGAGGACGAAGCCCCTCAACCGGTGGCTTCTGAATCGGTTGAAGGCGCGGACGCGGAAAAAGCGATGGCCCCGGCGAAACGGGTCGCGGCGGCCGCCGCTCCCGGTCAATCCCCGAAGGGTCTCAACATCGGTTTTCACGGCAACGGGACCGGTTTGCTGAAAATCATGTTTGTGAACTGGTTGCTGATCATCGTCACCTTCGGCATTTATTATTTCTGGGGCAAAACCAAAATCCGGCGTTATCTCTGGGAGCAGTCGTCCTTTGCCGGGGACCGGTTTTATTACTATGGCACCGGCGGCGAATTGTTCAAGGGGGCATTGCTGTTCACGGTGATTCTGATTCTGTTCAAACTGGGCGTGGAAGGGACCGGACAGATGATGGGACCGGAGGCGATGATGACCGCTCAAACCCTGCTCACTTTCGCCATCCTGCTGTTGTTGCCGGCGATCATGGTGGGGGCTTACCGTTACCGCTTGTCCCGGACCGCGTGGCGGGGCATCCGCTTTTCATTCCGCGGCACCCGCAAAAGCGCCACCGCACTTTACGTCAAAGGTTATCTGCTGACCTTCCTGACCCTGGGTTTTTACTGGCCGTATTTTGTTGCTCAAAAGCAGGAGTTCTGGAAAAACAATTCCTATTTCGGTAATAAAGAATTCAAATACACCGGCACGGGCAAAGGTATTTTCGGCGAATATGTTCTGTTCCTGCTTTTGTATCCGATCACGCTGGGAATATACATGTTCTGGTATCAGGCCGCCGTCGACCGCTACAACTGGTCGAAAACCGAGTTCGCCGGCGGGCGTTTCAATTATGACGCCACCGGCGGCCAATGGTTCGGGCTTCACTTTGTTAATTTTCTCCTCTTGATGCTGACGATGGGCCTGGCCTATCCCTGGGTGATCGTCCGGACCCGGCAGTTTGTGGCCGATCATTTATCGGTGGAAGGCCAGATGCAGCTGACCGAAGTCGTCCAGCAGGCTCAGAAGAGCAGTGCCCTGGGCGAAGGCGCGGCGGATGGATTCGACATGGATGTGGATATTGGATTTTAAAATTCCGTCCATTCGTCCGGGGGGGCTATGAACACCACTCAATTCGAATTTACCGGTTTCTATTTTGACGGCCACAGCGCCAACAAATACTCCCTGACCGTTCGCCTCACCCCGAGGGAATTGGTTCTGGTGTTTCCCGACAAGCAGACCTATCATTGGCCCTATTCCACCCTCCATTTATCCCAGACCGGTTCCGCGGGACCGATTCGCCTCGAGAAAAAGACCTCCGACCCCGACCGCATTCCCGAGTCGGTGGTGATCGAAGATCTCACGTTTATGGACGCCGCCCATCAGGTGGCGCCGGGGGCGCTGGGTTCGGTATGGAACCGGCCGCATCAGCGATCTTTAAGGGTGTGGCTGGTGGTCCTGATGCTGATCCTCATTCCGCCGTTCCTGTTCGTCACCTGGAAATACGGTATCCCCACCCTGACCGACGCGGTGGCGGAGCGGGTGCCGGTGGAATGGGAGGAGAAGCTCGGCAATAATTTTTTCAAGACGCTGTTCGTCAAACCTCTCAAGGAACCGGACCGGCAAACACGAAAAGCCCTGGACGCGATTTCCAAACGTCTGCTGTCTTCGGTTCCGGACCAGCCTTACCATTTCCGGATTTACGTCCACCCTTCCGGAATGGTCAACGCCCTGGCCCTGCCCGGCGGCACCATTGTGGTGTTTCAGGGCCTGATCAACGCCACCAACACGCCTGAGGAGTTGGCGGGGGTGCTGGCGCATGAATTTCAGCATGTCCTGCACCGCCATTCCACCCGGGGCATTGTCCGGCAAATGGCGGCGGGGATGCTGTTGTCCATCGTTGTTGGAGACTCCAATACCGTGCTGACCACGATTCTGGAAACCGCCGGGACGCTGGATTCGTTGCGGTTCAGCCGCGACCTGGAATCGCAGGCGGACTCTGAGGGGATGAAGATGATCCTGGCGTCCCGGGTCGATCCGCGGGGAATGGTGAAGGTTTTTGAAACATTAAAGCGGGAGGAGTCCCGCCATCTGGGTAAAAAGAAGAAAGATTCCAAAGACAAAAACGTTCCGGAGAAAAAACCCGATGAAAAAGACTCCGCTGAGGAGGGCGGCCTTCCGGAATGGATGAAATACCTTTCCACCCACCCCGCGGGAAAGGACCGGGTGGCCCTGCTCAAGGAAATGGCCGCCGCGTCGCAGGTGAAACCGGAACCCCTGCTTCCCGGATTCGACTGGAAAAGTCTTCACAAAAAAGTTAAAAAAGGCGAATTGCCTTTTTAACCGTTAACGGAGAACCCATGATCATCGTCACGGGGGGCGCCGGCTTCATCGGCAGTGCGCTGGTCCATGCCCTCAATCAGCGCGGCATCGGCGACATCACCATTGTCGATATCCTGGATCACCCCCGCAAAGAAAAAAATCTGGCATCCCTGAAGTTCAAAACTTTTATGGACCGGGACGATTTTCCGGACCGCATCCGGTCCGGGTCTCTAGGGGAAGTGTCGGCCCTGTTTCATATGGGGGCCTGTTCGTCCACCACCGAGACGGATATCGAATTTCTCACCCGGAACAATCTGCAATACAGTCAGCACCTGGCGCGGTATTGCCTGGAGCGGAACATCCGCATGATCTACGCGTCCAGCGCCGCCACTTACGGCGACGGCCGCCGGGGTTATTCCGATGACGAATCCCAGCTGGAGATTCTGCAGCCGCTGAACCCTTACGGTCAAAGCAAGCAGGATTTCGATCTGTGGGCGAAGCGGGAGGGGGTTCTGGACCGGCTGGTGGGGCTCAAATACTTCAACGTCTACGGGCCCAACGAATATCACAAGGAAGATATGCGCAGCATGGTCCTGAAAGGCTATGAACAAATTCGGGATACGGGAACGATCCGCCTGTTCAAATCGTATCATCCGGATTACGAAGACGGGGGTCAGGTACGCGATTTCATCTATGTTCAGGATGCGGTGGCGATGACGATGTTTTTTTATGACCGGCCCAAGACCGCCGGCCTGTTTAATGTGGGGACAGGACGGGTGCGCAGTTGGAACGACCTGGCCCGGGCGATTTTTGAGGCCATGGGCCGGACGCCCGCCATCGAATATATCGAGATGCCGGACAACATCCGCGATCAGTACCAGTACCATACCTGCGCGGAAATGGATAAGATCCGCCGCGCGGGATACGATCTTCCTCATACCCCCCTGGAAGAAGCGGTCCGCGACTACGTCACCCAATACCTGATTCCCGGCCGGCATTTGCAGTCCTGACGACGCCAAAATTTTTCTCCCCCCGGCGAACGGTTTTATTGCCATTTTCCCGGGAGTTTTGATACTCTTTCGGCGAACAATGATTCCCCTGATAAAGGGTAAATAAGATGAGCGATTTCTCCGAAGAGGATTTGATTTCTTTCCTCGAAGATCATAGAGAGCACACCGAGGCGGACACGATTTTAAGAAAGGGCGAAACCATTCTCGCCCTGACCTCCAACCGGCTCAGTCTCCCCTCTATGGCCCATATGGAATTGAGCCGGGTGGATTTGTGCGGCGCGGATTTGGCTTACGTGGATTTGTGCGGGGCCAATCTGGAGGACGCCCTTCTGATCGGTACCGTTTTTTCTCAGGCGGACCTGATGGACGCGCGGCTGACTCGCGCCAATCTGGGGGGTTCGAATTTTTTCGATGCCGATGTCACCAATGCCTGTTTCGACGGGGCCAATCTGGCGAAGGTGGATTTTACGGAAGTGAACGCGGAAGGCGCGCGGTTTGCCGGGGCGGATATCGGCCACGGCTCGATTCTGATGGATGCCAACTTCGCCGGCGCGGATTTGTCCAACACCAGCCTGCAGGGGGCCAAACTGAAATCCGCGAACCTGACCGGCGCCAACCTCGTGGGCGCCGATATGCGCGGCGTCGAAAACCTGACGGTCGAACAGCTCCGTTCCGCCCGCATCGATAAAACCACCCGCATCCCCATGTACATCAAAGTCAACTGGATCAACGACAGTGAATACGAGGCCCACCACAGCGAAGAATAACCGGCGAAGCGCCGCCAGCGTGCCGCTGGACCCAATGGGCTGACCGTTACCTGGCTACGCTAACCGTTGGGCGCGTTTCCCGGTTTTAAGATTTGCTGCGGGCCACGCCCGCCTGGCGGGGGAGTCAGGCTTTTTGCAGGAAGTCGGCCTGTTTCATCATTTGCCGCAGGATGAGCAGACCTGCGAGAAACAAACCCGCAATAACTCCCAAAGTGGTTTTCCCATCGGAAATTTTCTGTTCATAAATTTTCTTCATCTTGTTCTGGTAAGCAAAGAGATGAAGCCGGTAGGCCTGATCGCAGCTGATACGAAGGAATTGGATGAGGTCTAACAGCTTCTCACGGTGATCCCTCTCATTTATCCATTCTTCCCGTAGATTATAAATTCTCATTCCAATGCGCTTGTAAGCCTTCGAATACATGGGATCCCGGTTGTTACGATGAAGGAGAACCATGGCATTGAAATCGTTGTTCAGTTGAGAAATCAGTTTCATGGACCTATGCCCGGATTCGGAATTTGGGTTGCTGAAATTCCTGAGAGAATGGAGTTCTTCCTTCAGGAGAGACCGCTCCAGCAAATCCGCTTTCTCCTTAATCTTCAATGCCAGCTGAGAGGCGGAAAAATTTAATTGGCTGGCCGTTTGCACCTGATGCCGAACCTTAAAATCCATAACCCGGGAGTAATATACGGCAGCCAGTGAAAGGGCGGCCAAAACCAGCGTTAATAGGCTAAGGTGTTTGATAAAACCCGGGTAAGATTTGTTGGGAATCATTGGGTTTCTTTCCTCGGAATATGTACCGACCTGTAAATACGGATTAAATTTTGGAACTCACTGGCATTGGCGGGCAGAAAGTATTCCGCTCCCAGAAATTCCAAAATGGTACGGTGATCCGGCTGATCCAGACTTAAATCCAGGAAAGCGTTGATTACCTTCGTTTGAAGGGCCTGGGGCATTTGATTATTGACCGCCCAGACATAATCTGAATATGGAGGGGTTTCCCAAAGCACGCGGATTTTATTTTTATCGAGCTCCCCGGATTTGAGCATGGCGTCGACAATATTGGAATTGGCGACGCCAACATCCACTTTCCCATTTTGGACCCAAAGCGCGGTGAGATCGTGCTTTCCGGAATACCGGATTTCTTTGAAAAAATATTCGGGAACAATGGACTTCTGTTCCAAATAATAGCGCGGCATATAATGTCCGGAGGTGGAAAATTTGGAACCGAACCCAAGCACCTGGGTCCGGGTCTCTTTGAGGTCTTTCGCGGGATGATCCGCCCGGACCAGAAAATAACTGGTAAAGCGGGTATCGATATTTCTCATCACCAACGGCTGAACCGCCTTTTCGACATAAGCCTGGACAAACGTTACCCCGCCCAGAAAAAATAAATCCAGCCTCCCGTTACGGATCTGAGAAAGCAGGTCTGCATAATTGTCGGATGGAATAAACTCTACCGGAATACCGGTTTCTTTGGACAGGAAATCAAATAAAGGCTGATATTTTTTGATTAATTTGTCTTTATGTTGGTCCGGAAGAACACCCACCCGAAGAAGGGAATAGGTTTGTTCGGAAATCCGTTCCTCTGGGCCGCAGGCCGTCAGTAGAGCAATTAGAATGCCGATCAGGAATCCAGGGAAAATCACGTTTATCTTCATACAAATATTTTTTCCAGAAATAGACTTATTGCTTAGGATAAAGTCTTTTTGGACTAAACTGAACGAAAATCGACATACCTGAAAGGGTTGATATAAAGAGACAATTTTTTCATTTTAAGATGCGAGAAAAATCGGGAGGATTTATTTAACATCACCTCCTCCTTAATTTTTAACGCTCGAAAAATTTTAAAACTTGACCCTGTCCAGGACGTCCGCGTTCAACGGACAGAGGCAAGGTTCGGATCTGGGATGAACGCGCGGGACCTTGATCTCCGGGCGCAACCGGCGAAGCACCGCCAGCGTGCCGCTGGACCCAATGGGCT
>JABAHQ010017918.1_pt2 | contig 25310 bp, 23 predicted proteins | sample 7062091 | NCBI WGS metagenome assembly JABAHQ01 (sample SAMN14534359, study PRJNA622989) | marine sediment metagenome | biome: marine biome [ENVO:00000428]; feature: marine pelagic biome [ENVO:01000023]; material: deep marine sediment [ENVO:00002113] | place: India: Gulf of Kutch | collected...
CCCGTGGCATAGATACCTTCGGGAGGCGTCACTCTGAAATTGGAGGCCAACGTATTCAGAAGGTCTTCGTCAGGTGAGTCGGACTCTGCAACAAGCGAGAGCGACAGATTCGCTCTCAGGGTGTCTATGTCTTCTTCATCGGACGCTGCCCGGATGGCTGCCGGCCGTATGACCATTTCGTAGAGCAGGCTGCCCTGCCCCCACTCATAGTCCGGATACAGCTCCCGGTAGGCGTCTATGAACTGCGCCTCATAATCGGACAATACTTCCCGATCAATACTATCTAAATCTATCATGGGTTTCTCCTATATTGAAATGGCGGCGAACAAAGCCTCTCCGTCCACGGTTATCACGGCGACAGACGCTTCGACGCTATCATCGCCCACAGTCAGCTCATTGAGCCTGAGGCTGCTAAGCGTTTCGGAGTCGTCCAGATCAAGGCGTGCTCCCTGGTCTTCTCTTATGATCCCCAGGATGTCCGTCAATGCCAGTGTAAATTCGTTATCAAGATCGTCGTTTGCGGAGATGTTGGACCTGCCGACACGTTGAGACAACCCTGTGTCGTCAACCCTTGCCGGATCATCCGTCGACCGAAGGAGCATAGTTATGACGCGTTGCGCCAGCTGTGCACGGCCCTCACATACGGATCCGGACAGTTCCATGGGGATCGGTACAACCTTATTAGTGTCCGTGTCGAGGAAACATAGATCCTTCATTGCTCCACCTTCCTTATGCCGGTACGCAGCATTCCATCACTCTTCGTCGGGTCTTCCTGGGAGTCCGCTTCGTGAAGCGCCCTCTTCAGGTACAGTGCATACCCGGTACATTGCTTCAGCCTGGAAGACGTAGCTCCGTAGTTGTCTCTGGCGAGGGACAGCAATAGATTTCCCTGACGGCTGACGCCGCGGACTTCCTTACGGGTATTGTTCTTGGCGGCATTGGACATGCCGTCGTTCGTTACCTTGATTATCTCGTCCACGTTCTCCACGTCAAGTGCCTTGGGTGCCGCGAAACCCTTGCTGGAAGCGCCGTCCTTCAGGTAAGCGTTCTGTCTGTCCTCGAAGGATTCTTTGAGATCATCATGGATCTCTTCAAGTACGGCACCTGCAAATCTTGTGGAGTCTTCAGCCATTCTTCAGTTCCTTGCCTTCTTCTATCCTGGCCACGATCTTGTTCACCCGCTTGCTTACGGCAGGCGCACTGATCTTCAGCCGTTTGGCCATCTCGGACTTTGAAATCTTCTTCACGCCACCGTAGCCCGTCGACCATTCGAACACCTTCTTGTCGATCGGGTCCAGCTCAAAGTAAACGTAGTCAAGCCACAGATCATTGGGCTTTGTACGCCGTTCGGTCATGGTATCACCCTTGTCGGACTGGAAAGACGATTCCGGGGCAGTGGGGTCATACTTCTCGATACGTGCCAGCTGCTTTATGCTGAGGCCCGTCCTGTCCGCAAGCTCCTGCCTGTTCGGTTCACGGTCATATAGGGACTTGAAGTCTTCGACGGCGTCATTGATGCGTGCCTTCTCGGCATGGACGTTCTCCGGTATATGAAGTGCGCTCATACGCTCCTGGCGCACCTGCGTAAGTTTGTGAAGGCTGTTGTTGATATGGGTCCGCACGGAGGCACCCTTGCTGGGGTCGAAGCGTTCTGCGGCCTGCAGCGCAAGGAGGTTTGCCTGCGTATAGTACTCGTCGTCGTTGTTACCGTAGTTCCTGACGGCCTTCTCGATGTCGGGCTGTAATGTGTCCAGGAACGGCTCTGCAGTCTCCGGGGACGGGTTCTTCTTCCATGTCTCATACGCCTTCTCGACGTCCGACTTGTTGAAGGATGCCTTGCTGCCCGTGGTCTTCAATGTATCCACGGAAGCCCAGGGGGATGTCAGCTTCCCGGAGTTCTTGCCGTTGTCTTTATTCTTGCCTTCCACTCATCAGCTCCTTGACCTCATCCAGGTAGCCGTCGTACGTGTCTCCCTGGAGTGATATTTGGTCCGCTCTATTATAAAAGTTCACCGAGCCCTCGACAGCCGCGAAGTTGTCCCGGAACGTGTCCGTGACTTCCCAGAACGGATGTCCGTCGAAGGCGTTTTCGTTTGCCTCTTCCGACCTTACGTGCGAAAAACCGAGCTTCAGCTTGGCACTGGAACCTCCAGTGGTACTCGAGATAGTCAATGCGGCGGAGTTCAAATAACCGTATAAGTCCTTCTCTTCCGTAGCGTTTTCACTAGGCCGCTCTATCTTTATAACATAACCCAATGCCTCCAAAAACTCAAGCCGGTACCACGGGACCTCGACCTGTAAGCCGCTGCCCGAGCTCTGTACCCGGTTAAAGCCCATCTTGGCCAGTTTCTGTGCCAGTGTGGTGGCAGTTTTATTCGTCTCGTCGATGTCGCTCTTTGTTTTCTTAACTCCGGACCGGTTCGTTCCCGTGAAATCGTCATCATCGGTTTCCTGTTCGTCACCTCCTTCTGGGGATGATATTCCGGCATACGGGGACATCCACGGAGGCATGTCCACCACCCGTGATACCCCGGACAATCCGCCCTTTATGACATCTTCCGGATATATCTCGAATCCGCCGGCTATACCGCTCGAGAACCCGACCGGTACATACACGGCATCCACAAACGCCACATCACCCATATAGTTGTTGAGTGAGTTCAACGCCAGATAGTCTCCCCGGTTCAATGTGGTAAGCGGATTGGCGTCCCAGGGAAATTCCGGTATTATGTCAAACGCCCCCGCCGTGGTGGGCACCAGCGTCATATACAGCGGGCCGGAAACCAGCGCACGCCATGCGGACAGGGCATCCGTTCTCTTCAGAAGGTTCTTCAGCTGCATTACCAGGTAGAACTCCGGGGTAAGCCCGTTTATGGGCCCGTCGGCTATCTCCGGGGCCGGTTTGACGTCTATACCGCGGCTCATCTTATGCACGATGGCTATCTCCTCCGTGTAGAATCCGCGTGATACAATCTTAGAAAAGTGACCAAGGATCTCGGTTATGTAGTCTCCGACATTCGTTTTGAATATGGTACCGTTGTAGGTGGGGGCTCCGACACCTCCATAGGTGTATGCCTCTTTGCTCAGATTACCGAGTGTCTCCGAATCATCGAGAAACAGTTCCGGTGCAGGTGACGGTCCTTGGCCATCCGTCTCGGTGGCCCAGAACCTGTACCCCTGTATCCTGGCTGCCTGCAGGGCAGACGGAGCGGCTACACAGGCCAACACCGTTCCGGCGAAAGACCCCTTGGCGTTCCTGGACGCCTGCTTGGCAATATTGGCGACGAACCCCCGGAACAGGACTATAGGTTGTTCCTGGTTCTGCATGGTGAGCTCGACCGTTATCGTCGTAAAAGGCTGCTCAAACTCGTCGGGGCTGTTGAATTCATAGGTACGGCGCCTGTTCATCCCCTGCGCAAGCACAACGCTACAGGCAGCTGGAGTGTTCAGCGCCAGGTTCAGCGTGAACGACTTCACCCTGTAGGACTTGCCGTTGACAATGGCCCTGAGCTTGTTCAGGTCTACTTTGGTGCCTACGTTCATGTGGTTTCTCTCTTGAAAGCATTAAGCGTGAACGCCGCAATCCTCTTTGTCAGGAGGGTGGCGTCCCGGTAGGGTTCAAATGTGTCGTCCCACTCGGTCTCGGCGTAATCATCTATGGATGCAGCCACATCTATCAAAGCACGTTCCGGGTGCCTGGTAAACTCCAGCCTTCCCGTGAACGGCCCGGAAGCGGTACCTTTGAAGGTTATGTTGAACCCCTGGTACTGGATCGTGCCCGTGCCATCATTCCAGGCATAGGCTTTTCCACCGAACGTGAGTGTGTTCACCCCGTCGTATGTAAATCCGAAGCTGCTGTTCACGAAATTGTACGCCAGCCTCTTGTCGAATACGGTGACAGTGACGCCATCGGGTAGTCCATAGGCGACAGTATCATTGGCTGGGACCCCGGCGGTCGGGTAGGCGTAGGAGTTCTCCGGGTCGAGCTTCCTCAGCTCATCAGGCAGGACCTCAGCGCAGAGCCGGCACAGCTGGTCCGCACAGAACTGAATATACGCCTTCTCTATAGAGTTCGGAGTAAGCGCCTGCACGGCGGAATCTTTTCCGAACTGCTGCCGGGTATTTCTGAAATAGTATTCGGACGAATCAGGCGAGTCCGTCAAAAATCCATAAAGCTTGTTCATTGGTTACCTCACAGTTCCTGAAGGCTGCCGGCCACCGTTAGGGTGTACTGCAGCACGTCCATGTTGCGGCCGTCGCTTATGGTGTACGGGGACTGCGTCAGCCCCACCAGGAAGCCTTTGAACACGGCTCCTGCATAGGTCACGGAGACGATGGGCACTGATTGCTGGCCATTGCGCTTACCGGCATGGTATTTCAAATATAGCTCCGGTAACGTCCCGACACCTGCCTGGTCCCCGGTAACCTCCGTCGCGTTGTCGCAGACCTCGAGGTTACTGTCATTCAGAGAAACCCCCGCCAACTGCATGTTGGTCACAGTCTGCCCGAATGCGGTCACCAGCAGATCATCGTCGAACGAACGGTCTATCTGTACGTCCGATGCGGCGGTCATGCTGTTACTTACGAAGGTGAAGGCCCCGGCTATAACGGTGCCGTCCACTTTCACCGTTATACGCGCCTTACGTCCGTTACCGTCAGGAGCTCTTCCTAATTGTGTCTTATCAAATAAACTCATGGTCCTTGATTACTCTCCAGCTTGTTCAAAACATTGACGAGCTTCTGAAGCACTTCGGTAAGGTCCGGCTTGGAGGGTTCGGAGCCTATGGCCAGGTTGAACCTGTCCAGATCCTTAACGATAGACTTCTGTGCCTCCTCGCTGACACCTGCCAGTTTAAGCTTCTCTTTTATGTCGGACAGGGACTCGTCGTCCTCGAGCAGGAAGCTCTCCAGCTCCTTGGTAGTCTTGAACTTAGTGCCTTCCAGGGCCCCCGCTTTGTTGACAAGCGACGCCTTGACTATGGCATCCCGTTGACGCTCCTCGGAGGTCATATCGAAATCTTCAAAGTCTGCGCCCGCCGTGTCCAGTCGACCCTTCAGGTCCTCGCGTGCTCTGAACTTATCGGTACCCAGCAGGTAGGACAGCCTCTTTATGTTCTTCTCTCTGTCGTCACCCGGGCCTATACCGGACCGTATCAGTTCGGCGGCTTCCTCCCTGTCGTCCTTATTGAGGTTACGCAGCTGGCTCTGGTCCGAGAGCGCGTTGAATATTACACCGAGGCGTTCCTTCGTAACGGAATCAGTGTCGTCGTCATTATATGCATTTATGGCTGACGTCACGAAGCTGCGGGCATCTATTTCGTTCTCTTTCCGTTTGGAGCTGTCCGGATCGACTCCGCCGAGGAAAGATCTGACGAACCCGCCTACGGTCTCCCTCTTCTGCGTCAGGCGCTGCCGCTGCCCGACATCAAGACCCTCATACCGCTCCCTGGCCATTTCGGACATATCGTTGTAGATGGCCGTCTGTTTTTCGACTTTCTCAATGCGGCTCTCCGGTTCCTGTGATCTGTACCGCTCCTGCACCTCCGGGGGAAGGCTGTCATATACCGCTTTCTGTTTGTCGGTTAAATCTTCGTAGTTTTTGCCCTTGAAACCTGCCATAGCGTCCAGCTGCGCCTTGTCGAGCCCTTCCAGCTGGTCGGCTTCTTCACCGAAGCTGGCATCGGACAGGAAGTTCATTATGCCCATGAAGCCTCCAGGTCCCGCAAATTCGGCCATATCGGTCTCAAACTGGGCCTGCGCCTGGGCAAGCTGCCGGAGACGTGGTGCGCCCACCTGCTGGCGCTGCCGGACGGCGAATTCCGAGGCGTTTATCCGAGACCCCGTAGCTACACGGGCGCCTTCCTGTATGGCGCTGTTTACGACACCGCTCAAAGCTTCCTGCTGCACTACCGTGAGATCCTGGTTCTCTTCCCTGGCCAGAACCCGTTCTATTATGTCTTCACGGCCACGGACGATGCGCTGCCCGTCCACCTCTTCAAAGATGTCCGCCTCTTCCACGGTAATGTCCATATCTGCCCGGTTACGCAGGGACTGGAACACTCTGTTTCCTACCATAGAGGTTTCACGTTCAATGTCACCCCTCCCTGCGGCTCTCATGACAAACTCGTTGTCGGACATAGCGATCTGAGCGTCTTCGCCCATTCCCGCCAGTTGTATTTGATTCCTGGTAGCACCCGTTACGTCAGCCAGGCCGCTAAGGGTTCTGACGCCGCTCGTCAGATCGAAGAACTCGCGTGACAGCTCTTCGTCGGTGGCGTCCTCCCTGCCTTCGGCACGCTGCTGCGCCATATAAATCTGTTGTGCCCCGGCATATTGCTGGGCAAACGGGCTTGTGCCTGCGGCTACATTGTTACGCAACGCCAGGGCACGTACACGGCCCATATTGACACGCCGCATATTGAATCCCGAGCTGTCCACGTTGACACCGATCTGTGCGGTGGTCTGCATAGCGGCCGCCGTCCCTATACCAGGGTCGAATCCGGCCTGCTTAGCATACTGCTGCCCCACCTGGATCATCTGCGCCGTAGCCTGTATGGACTGGCCGGATACCGAGGAGAGCTGCTCCAGCTCCCTTACGCGGCTTTCGATCTCCCGCCCGCCCATGGCGGATGCGGAACCACCAAATACGGCGTCCAGCTTGTCGAACACCTCCGGGATGCTTCCTCCGAACAGGTCCTGCATGGCCTCAACGGCTCTGGACATCTCCTGAACCCTGCGTGTGGTCTCCTGGATGCGTGTCTCATTGGCACTGCCGTCGACGTTGGTCAGATTGCGGATATTAAGCGTGTCCCGGGAAGCCATCTGGGCGAATACCTCACCGGTCTCCCCATAGGTCAGGTTTCCGAACTGCGAAGGATCTGCGGCATATGTCCTCTCCAGCCTCGTGGAGAACTCCCGGGCCGCTTCCTGCTGCCGACGCTGCCTGGCCACATACTCTCCGCCCATCGTCCTTTCGTCTATGACACCCGGAGTGATGGGCGTGAGGTTCATTTCAAGAAATCCCTGCGTCAGATTCTCCCGTCCTGAGTCAAACTCAAAGCTCTTCATGGCGAAGGATGAAAGAAGGCCGGTAGGGCTGTACCGTTGCTCAGCACGTTCCCTGGAAGTGTCGCTGTCGAACCCCAGGACCCTGTAGTACCCTTGAAGCGCACTCTGGCGCAGTTCTTCATCAGCGTCAGCGTCGAGTGACAGTTTGAATGCCTTGCGGGCCTCGTGCATCCGGATGTCGAGCATCGAGTTGTTCCCGCCCATAGCAGACTGCTGATACGCATAAGGGCTTCCGGCAAGGGCGTTCCATATATCCCTGTCCGGCTTTATGTTCATGAGACCGAGAAGCCCCGTAGCTCCCGGGAACAGCGCATCAAGCTGCTGTCCTATGAAGCCCTGGCCCGGGTCATTCAGATAATCTGGTCTTCTCAGTGGCATCGTGTTCAGCCTTCATCTCTTGATACTCGTACCACAAATTTACCAGTTCTTCAGCTTGTTGCTCCTGTGAGCTCCGACCATCGTCAGGTGTCGCAAGCCATGGAACTGCATTCTGCACGAACTTCTGTTGAAATGCCCGGTCACTTGGGTTGGTGTACGCCAAGTCGAACGTACCGAACGCCGTCGTGAGCATCTCTCGTTTGATGTCCCGGAGCACCAGGCTTTCCCGCATTATGCTCCAGGTATCATCTCTAGTTGTAATCGAGTAATCTATGGCACCAGTACGAGCAGCCCGAGTGGCTAACACGGCCCAGCGCCCTTCCAAAAAGTTTCGTCGAAGGCTCCTTCGATCAATGCAGACTCAAGACTGCGGAAAAGCATCAACGACTGGGCGATCATCTGAACAATACCCTGGTCAAGGTGCTCTATGCGTTCACTGAACAACTTGTTGGCGGCGTCAAAGTCACCGGGAGGGAGCTCTTCCGTGGTAGGGATCGGTAGCTCCACCTGGTTACCACCAATCGTATACTCACGAAGCAAAAACAGTATCCGATACTTCAGAACCAATGCGTTGTACGCTATGGCATCATCAAAGTTGTTCATTGAAATGATGATGTTATTCAGATGCTCACTGGCCCGCCCGTCGAGGGTACTGAACGTCAGAACGATCTGGTTAGTCATCAGCCGGTATGTCTTCGTGAATTGACGGCCTCCCAGGATAGCACGGGCATATTCCTGGATGTCTTCGTCGTTCGGTCGGTTGGCTTCGTCCTTGCTGTAGCCACAGCGTTCACACGGTGGAGCGGGCTCAGGCTTGGACTGCTGTACAGGGTCCGGCTGCTGTTCAGCCTTTTCCGCTGACGGTGCTTCCTCCAGCGGTACTTCCTTGTCCAGCGCGGCCAGCGCTTCGTCCATAGCTTTTTGCGTTTTCGGGTCTGCCTGTCCCACACGAACGGTCTGTGTGGCTGGTTGTTTCTCTTGTTCTGCCATGAGGGTTACCTTCTCGTTGTGTTAATGGAGTCGCTTATTCAAGCTTTCTTATTTACAATATACCCGTTGAACGGCTTTTTGCCAAGTTTTCCGGCATTGATTGGACCCGCTTCCGTAGTATCCGGCCCATGTCCCGGATATGCGTAAGTATCCTTGTTGTCAATGTCCTTGACGGGCTTCTGTGCCCAGGTCACGTCGTTACCCCCTGCCGACAGCATAAGCTGCCAGCGCATAAGCTGCATTTCAAAGTTTTCGGTACTGACGTTCGGGGGCTTGTCAAACTCAAAGTGTGCACCGAGTAGCCCGGCGTCTCCCCATAGTTGCGGGACTGCCGCCAGGAACTTGCCTGACGAAGACGCTATGGCCTTTGCATTGAAAGGCTCTATCTTAATGTTGGGATTGTAAGCCACCGCCGTATACAGTCCGGAGGAATCCGGATCGGCGTTCTCGAAGGCACCGTTCTTGGCGTTTACCGACTCTGCTGCCACGACACCGTTTATCAATACGGACCCGGNNCCCGGTGGCCAGTATGTCGCCGTCGAGCTTCAATGTGGGGTTCTGCGGAGCTTCTATGAAATCTTCTTCCTGACCGCCGGATGCAAAGTATCCTCTGGGGACCTGGGCAGCTCCCTTGATCGTCGACATCTGCAGCGTACCCACGCCGAGCAGCCCGGTGTTCGCTATGAGGGTGGCATTGTTCCCCTGAAGCCCGAATACGGATCCTGTAGACGACAACGTCATCTCGTTCCGCATGTGACAGTACATGGTCTCGCCCATCATACCTATCTGCCCCTGTCGTGCGTCTATGGCTATAGTGCCTCTGTTCTCCCTGGCAAAGCCTCCGGCGCCTTCCTCGACGTCTTCAGGCGGGTTAAGGCCCATATAGATGTCTTCCCCCGTCATATGCAGGGAAGCCTGCGTCTTTATGTGAACGCCGGTCTTCTCAGGCTCTGCGAGTTCCGGGCTCCGCGTCTCGATGAGAATGCGTCCCTCATTATTGTTGGCAGCCATAATATCCATGTCCGTCTCAGCCTTGATACGAACCTTGCCCTCGTTGGATACTATCTGTACTTCTTCGCCGGCGTTGACCACCTTCTTCCGGGGGACCAGCTCGTAGCAATCCCTTCCGGGCCGGAGTTCGAGATCCGCTGCGGGACTTATACTGATGCGTCCACGATACATACGGATCTCGCTTCCGTGACCGTCACTTATAACGACAGTCCCGTCCGGCTGTTGTCTTATTATGGACTCAAGCGCATAAACCTTACGCTGGAGTTCGGTGACAGGGTCCGTGACCTGTACTGAGGGCGGTTCCTCGTAAAATGAATCGGCATCTCCCAGAGGGTCCAGCTTTCGCGGTGCGTCTTCTACCTCAACGCCTGGGTAGTGCTCCTCCAGGTCTTCCCTGGACAGTGTGCGCCAGTATTCCTCTCTGGACCTGGCCACGCTGTTTCTGGTCTGCGCAGTGTCTTCGTCGAACTCGGTGGCTTCCTCGGCGGCGGCGAACGGCGAAAAAGCACCGCCAAGTTCGGCGGCACTTCTGCGCTCGTATGCCTCTACTGCCTCCGGGCTGGCGTCGAATGCCTCAGCGTCATGCGCCTTCGTCTGCTCCGGGACTGGAATGAACAAAGACTTAACATGGTCGATACCACCCGCAGCTCTCGTCTCGTGGCGACCGTCATACGTTTTCCTCACGCTGACCATGCCCACCGGGGCATCCTCAGGTGATTCAGCGGTATGTATCTCGCCCTCCTCCACTGGACGGAGCACTGCCTCAATTTCACCGTCGGCTATTTTACCAGCCAGACCGGTGTGCCTAAAAATCCCAAGCTGCCCTGCTTCCTCCTCAACGAGCTCCAGAGTTCCGTCGTCCGCCTCCTTCATGGGTGCGGGACCACCCGGTGCCACACCCAGCCCCTCGCTCTCCGAGATGGCCAGGCGACTGTAGTAGTTCNNTTTCCGAGATGGCCAGGCGTTTGTAGTAGTTCACCGCATCTTCGTCGATCTCGCGGCCCGACTCGACAGTCGTGCTCCGATCTTCCACGTTTCTGGCGGTGATGCGCACTTTGTCGTGAAAGGTGAATGCTTCCACCATAGCCATCGGGGAAGCCCCTATGGCTGTCTTGGAGGCACAGACGGTAAGAAAAGTGTTCAACGGCCCGTGTTCATACATGTCGCCTGCAAACACGTCATTGGGGGAGCCGTAGCTTATGTCTCTGAGTGTGTCCTCAAGCTCCTTGGTGGACGCAAAGGCGTCCGTCATAGTCTCCTTGAAGACATCAAGGGTAGTGCTGTGTATGTTGGACCCGGGATACCCCTGCGCCGTGGCCATGAAGTCAGGAGGCGCTGCAGACAGGATATACCCTATATAGGTTATGGAGCGCCCGTCGATGTTCAACGGGTTGTCGAGCAGCTTATACTGTGCCACAAGGACCTGGTCGCCGGCCTCGTATACATGGCTGCCGCGGACACCACTGCGGCCGACGCTGCCGCTCAGTGAGCAGGCAAGGGATAACGTTCCCGTTACCTCACCCATCTTGGGAATGAGCAGGTAGGTTCCAAGTGCCGGGTACACCATAAAGACCTCAGCCTGAATCAACTCCAGACTGAGGCCTTCAAGTGTCTTGGCAAGGGAACCCGCCAATGCTGACGGGGTTCCACTACCTACAGTGTTCTTATCCATGCCTATGCAAGCTGCGACGCAGCATCAATAGCGGCCTGTGTCGCACTAGACGACTGCGCGAGCTGGTCGCCAGATCCTTCATTGACCGTCAGTGACGTAAAGATCAGGGAAAGCGACGTATTGACTACGGACAGCTCTCCAATCTGTTGAACGCCTAAAGACAAGTCCTGCAGTGCGCACCCATCCAACTGGAATGAGAGCGCCGTGTAGGTTCTGGCATTACCGTCTTTACACTCGCTAAGACCACCGGGGTTGATGGTCATGGAGTTCTGCTCGCCAGTAGCTTTGCACAGGTCACCGAACTGATCCAACCATTGCTTGATAGTGGACGAAGGTCCCACAAGTGCCTGGATAGTTGCCTGTCCGATACCGCGGCCGCCTACAAGGTAGGTCCCCTCGATATTGATCGGACGGAACGGGGTGATCTGGCGCGAATACCGCATCTGGAATCCAGTTGCGATGAGCGTGCCAGCACCCGGTGTGTCCTTACCGGTGTTGAACTGGACAATGGCTTTGTCCATTGACCAGGATCCAGCAATGTTTGAATCTTGTTTGAAAATATCTTGTGCCATTAGTGACCTCCTTAGAAGATTCTGAATTTAAGACGCAGGTCATTGAGCGGCTCTGGGAGGTTCAAACCGGCCTCCACGATGATCCTGTCAATGTTGACGGGATCGATCTCCAAGCGTTCAATGTCGATACTTTGAATCTGAGGCCCGAGCTGCGGTGCATAGCGACGAGCGCTAATACCACCGGAGGCTCCCAGCAGTCGCGTCTTCACGAGCGACAGCATGCCTTCCGACACATTTCCACGACCATAAAGGTCGCTAACGGAGTCACGTAGATCACGCACGATTGAATCGGCGTTGGTAGTGACACTGTTTTCACGGTGACGAACGTCCTGCATGTCCGTAGTGAGCTGGTGCCTGGACAACGTCGTTCCGGCGTTGTCTTCGTAGACGATCCAGATACCGTTTTCGGCCATGCTGTTGAGGTTCGCTCCAGTGAGCTGCAGCGTGTCCTCAAGATCAACTCCACCGAGAGGGTAGTTACTCAGGGGCTGATGCGGCGCTACGGCGGCACGGAGGCCGGCGATGTACGCAGCGAGGAATGCTTTGCTGATGTCAACTTCACCGGCAATGGTAAGCTTGTCGCTCCAGATAACACTGACGCGGCGGCTCACATACTGCTTGGCGATGTCACCGACGGCGTCGGCGTATTCGCTTCCGGTGAAGGTGCGCCATACCTCGAACTTCACGTCAACCGTGAGTGCGGGGGTAGGTGCCTCTTCGAGCTCCAGCTCGGTCTCGGTGGTAACGCTTGCCACTTTGTAGGTGTCGTACGTGGTTCCACCCTTGTTGTCGGGCTGGTAGTTGATGCTGATCGTATCACCGGCACGGATGCCCTTGGTGATGAACTGCGCGTTCGTGCTGGTCAGCGTGGTTCCGGACGTGCTTGCCAGGAGCGTGTCGCCAGAATCAGTCTCAGTGTAGAACCGGGACGTCTTGGCCACGTCGGCGCCGCGCATCATGATACGGAAGAGGGCCCGCTCAGGGGAGCTGGCTTCTTCAACGCTGGCAAAAATGGCGTCGCAGATTTCCTGATCAGTGCTGTGAGGCACAAGCGTGTATGGCTCAAGCCTGAAGTCCTGAATACCGGCCGCTTCTTCATACCCTGCAACATCGTCCGAGGCTACCTGGATGTAGTAGACGGCAGTGCCGTTTCCACCGATGAGCGCTGACTGCACCATAAGTGAAAGCGGGTTGGCCTCCACTGCGGGTCCCAGCGTATCTTCGACGTCGGCCACATTGTCCAGACTGTTCATGACGTTGGCGCCTGTGGACAGGAGCTCACGATAGTCGATGTATAGATCGCCTAACAGAACATTGAAGTTCTGTGAGGTACCAAGGTAGGTGCCCGTGTACTGAGCAGCTGCTGCAACCGTGATTTCATTGGCTGCTGCTGTCCAGTAGGACGCACCGAGGTCGATGGTGTCGTAGAGGCCCAGCGTCACGTCGAGCGTATCAGTACTGAGCGCACCGTCGAGAGACGCTGCCAGTACCAACGTACGCACGGCTCCTTTGCCTGCGGCGGTAACTGCAATGGTGAATTTGTCACCTTTCACGAGCTGGTCACCGGTGGCGAAATACAGGGTCACTCCCTGAGTGCCGATGAAGTTTGCGGCGTCTGCCGTAACGGCGGTAGCCGACTGAGCGTCCGAGCCGTCGGTTGTAATGACGCTGATCTTCGGAGTGTCTGTACCGACCACACCGCCTTCCTCAATGGTAACGATGTAAGTGGTATCGACAGTTCCTACGTAATCACCAGCCGCTTCCAGATCACCGGAAACATCGCTGTAAGCCGTGTCGATCGTGACGGTGAAGGTGTCATCAACCGCAACGGTTTCAGGATCAGTGGCGGAATCCCAGTCGAAGGTGACTTTGGCACCATAGGATCCTAGATCTACCGCTACGCCGTCATCGGCGGCTCCCAGTACGAGAGTGCCGTCGTCGTCGCCGTTCTGTGCGGTAACTGCAAACGTTACGCCGCCATCGAATTTTCCGGTGGGAGCGTCGGTAACCGTGAGGGTGTAGACCTCCTCGGTATACCCGTACTTCTCACCCTTGAACCCGGAGTCATCGGCGGTGACTGTGGTGCTGGTCCAGCCTGCGGGGAGTGCAGACGTGCCAGTGTCCAGACCGTCGGTATCCGGTGCGTTGCCGGATACTGCGGTGGTTGCACCTACGGTAGCGTCGACGATGTCGGCAATCAGGCCCGCGACCTTGGTCTCGAGCTCATTGCTTCCGCCCCAGACTACTTTGATGTAGTCTCCGAGGGCAACGTCACGGTTTCCGAAGACCGCGCTGCGGTCATAACCGTTGGCCGTCTTGAAAACGTAGGACGACATACGGACTTCGTTTCCGCCGTCTTCGAGCAGACCGTCCGTGCCGCCGTCACTGACGACGGAGTCGTTGAAATATTGGAGTACGGCATCCTGAACTTTCAGAATCGAAGATGCCAAGTCGATGGTGCTTCCGGTCACGCGATCGGGCCAAGCCGTAAAGCTGTTGCCGTTATCTACGTCGTAAGCACCTAGAAAAGCCTGCTCTTCCTCCACGCTGTACCGGTGTAGCCCGTAGCGGGGTGCAAGTATGCAGGCATGCAGAGGCAGTGCGTTGGCGTCCGGTACGGACACAAGTTCCTGCTCAACGTACAGAGACGGAGGGGTATAAGCCATGCCAGGTCTCTCCTGTTTTAGTTAACGTTACTATTCCGAATTAAAACCTATACTCTTTAATATAGGTGCTAAAGGTTTCAAAGTCCAACTATGGGCCAGCATCCAGGCACACTGGACACCCACCATATAGTTCTCGTGATCCTCGTCAATCTTCTCGATGTCGGTCATTCCAGTGATTATGAAGTTGCTGAGATTCATGTCTTTACGAATCGCCGGATGGTACTCCAGGAGGAAATAGAAGACTTCCTCTGCGAGCTTTTCGACCGCCATCTCGCTCTTATTTCCGCATACGATTACCTGGTGCTGACCCTGCAACATGCGAATGTAGTCCTCACCTTCGTAATCGCCGCGGCGGGTAAGGTGCGTCAGGACTTTGTCCGAAATGGCCATTCGTGCACTCTGCACGGGTCCTCGGCTTACATACAGTGCGGGGCGCTGCTCTAAATGGGTTATGTCATATGAGTAGGAGGGCTCTATATGTATCCTGGACTGGTCCGACTCGTCGTCGGAGTCTTCAGTCCACAACAGCCGGCGCAGCTGCTCGTTGTCAATGTTGTTCGGCAGGCTGAAATGCTCCTGAAGCAATGCCTGCAGGTAGCCTGTTATCCAGCTGGGCCTGTTCTGTCCTGCGTCGAAAGCCGTCGGGTTGCACCCTCCTGCGAGTTGCGCCTCGTCTACCGGGCCCCATGCCGGTTCTGATAATGTGGTAGCCATTAGAAATCCTCCTCACATAGATCGGCATACCAGGTGTGTTCCGTGCCCGTCGGTTGCTCCGCCGGGACCTCGGTCGCCTTGTCAGTTCCTTCCGGAGCCCTGTAGATGATGTCGGTCATCGGTATGAGTTTGAGTGTCAGCTGGTATACAAGCGGCACACCCTTCAGCTCGGCCACGGGTTTAATCCCGCGTATGCTCCAACGGGTGCCGTTCTTGTCGTCCAGCCATAAATCGTTTTCCTTGATGAGAGTCGGGTAGGCCACGCACCTTACGCCACGCTGCGTATCGTCCTTCATGGCGAGCTTGGACGACTGCATCTTCAGGGCCTTGTCCAGGGGCAGCACCGTTTTCGGTATAGGGGAGAAGTAGCCACCGCTTATTCCGGTGCCGAAGCACTCGGGACACTGGCCGTCCGTCGCCTCTCCTGTGTCGAACTCAGTACATAGGGTGCACTCTGCGCCCCAGTCCCGCCTGTTCAGCAAAACGCCCGTAAGGCCGTACTTGTTGTACTGCAGGAGCTCCTTACGGACAATAGTGCGCATCAGAGCGTAATCGGTGCGCTCCCAGCCACCGATGGCCCGTACAGGCACTGAATACACCCACTCCGAGATGCCGGCATCATACCGGATGCGGTAGAAGGTGTTCATATCTTTGTTCCAGTTCCAGCGGACGGGGTCGATGTATAGACAATCGTCGGTAATCGGACCTGCGATCTCTTCCCACTCGCCGCCCGACCGCGCCTTGTCGACGTAGAAGTCGACGGGGCCGTCCGGCTGGAAGCTGGAATCCATCTGCCAGGTTATGATCTTCTGCATTTGAAGATCAGTGGTAACGTATGTCCATTCAAAGCTCACTAATAGACCCTCCATCCACCGAAGGCGGGCGAACCGATCTGCCTATAGCATGCCTGTGAGTTGAGGCGAACCTTCTCCGCCTTCATCCACTGGCGCCATTCATTTATCAGATCAGCCCCCATCTTGGTATAGGCGTCCCATTTGCGCTTGTCGTTCACCGACAGGCCGCCTGCGCTGTAGTTTAGGTCGTCGCGGAGGTACTTGCGACCCGCCGTACGCATCAGATAGCCTATGGTGGCCTTGCGCCAGTGTTCCCTGTACGGGAAGGTGGTCGCCGTGTACTTGACCACGGGAGGAAGCGCTTCATTCCACTCATCCACTGGGCGCATGATGGCGAAAGCGATCTCCGTGTCATCAAATTCGTAGGTCAGCAGCAGTTCGTTGGCGTCCGGGTCCAGATCACGATTCATCAGCCTGATCTCGGCAATGGTGATCGGGGTGTTCTCTTCTATCTTGTGGTTGAGGCCTTTGCGCACCTCCAGGAACATCGGGTGTTCGGCAATGAGGTCGTCCTCAGCGTCGTAAAGCGCCACAGAAGCATACCATATGCCGGCGTACGGGAGATCCTCCGGAATAAGGTCCAGCGTGACGATACCGTCCGTCAGGGGCGATTCCATCGTGATGTCCTTGTCGATGTAAAGCGCGGTATGGTGCATCATCTCCTTGGCCATGAATCTGGCCCGGGTGACCCCCGTAAGGTCCCTGGTGATCTCACCTGTCAGATCTTCGAATAGCTCGAGGGACAGGGTCTTTTCCTGTTCCGTAATAACGGACAGCGTAGGCCAGCCTGACCCAGAAGTGCCGCCGCCGGTGTCTCCACCGCCGCCACCGCCGCCGGGACCACCGGTGCCGTCGCCTGATCCTACACATAGTTCTGGTATGGGCATGTTAGCCTCCTTATAAAAAGGCTGCGGGTTTTACCCCGCAGCCGGCAGCAAGGTCGGTACGAGGAACCCTGTCACCTTAGTTGAAACGGGCGTACGCCTCGTCGAACGCCTTAGAAAACTTCTCACTCATCGACTCAACGATGGGCACCAGTTCGGGTTCGTCCATCTTCCAGGTCGGCTCCAAGACGACCGGGTCGAATATCTCGATCTTACCGAACTCCATCTGTTCTCCGATGAACTGGGACCGCAGCTCGTTGGCCTTCACGGCCAGGTTAATGATTGGCATGATCCATTGGAACTTTGACCACTTCCGGACCTTCCGCATGTCGTGCGGTATGGCCGGGTACTGGCCGGTTCCTATGACGAAAATGTGCATATCCTTGTATGGGATCTTCATCTTGTTCTTCACGGCTGCAGCCGCCTCCATGATGGGTACGTTGGCCACAAGGCCGCCATCGATAAAGCTCTCGAACGGCGGGAAGTATGTCGGAGCGGCCGCAGTGGCCATCCCGATCTCCCAGCAGGCTCTGTCAGCGTCGGCGTCCTTGATCAAAGTGTCGAACACTTTAGGCTTCAGAAGCTCGAAGTCCATGGATGGGATAATAACCGGCTTCAGGAGATCTCCGGCGGTGGTCTCCAGGAATATCTCCCTGAGACCATCCTGCAGGCCTTCCCCTTTGTAGGAGGGCTTGAACGGGTTGATCCGATCAAGCCATGAACGCCTGGGAAATGCCCTCGGTGCCATGATCTTGAAGTCATGTAGGACGTCCTCGGCCACCCGGCCGTTGGCATACATCATGGAAAGGATACCACCGATTGATGTTCCTGCAAAGCAGTCGAACGCACCAACCAGGTTCTTATCCTTGAAATGTTTCGCAAGAAAGGCTGCCGGGATTGCCCCGAAGCAGCCTCCGCCTGCAATAACCAATATTCTGTAAGGGCGCTTCTCAGCGGTCATACAATCTCCTCAGGCTGTCACGGTGTCAGATCCAAAAACGCCTACCGGGACCTCCTTAATCTGCATATTGGCAGCCAGCTTGCGTAACAACGACGTCGCTTTCCGGCTGCAGTTGATCTTGTTCTTACCGCCGCAGACATCACATGTGTCTTTCTTGGATGCGAACTTATAGAGGCTTTTATCATCAGCCATCAGAAACGGAATCGATGCCCGTTTCGCCACGCTTATAAGTTCCTGCTGCGGAAGGCTTGCGTCAAGCACCTGGTCACAGATAATGAATGCCACATCACCATCTTTTTCAAACAGCTCACAGATAGCCTCCTGTATGGAACCCACCTTGACGATAGACACCTCCCTGGACGGGATCTGCTCAATCGTCTCCGAGAGCTTGTCGTTGTGGATAACGTGGCCTTTCACCCATATTATCCTAGTCATTTGTTACCTCCTCGTCGAGGCGTGCCAGGGTCAGACGGTACAGATTCGAAAACTCTGTATCGACCCGTTGACCTGCGGCTACCTCATTTGTATGGATGGGTAGTACTCGTTCAAGTTCCTTGCGTATGTACGCAAATTCACCCAAAACCAATAGACTGGACAACGCGGTATCCATATACATGAAGCCCTGAAGCCTCGAAGACGTCGTATGGAATTCACTCCGTATCGTCTGGTCTATGTCCCACTGTCCACCGAAATTAGGCTGCCCCGCCCGGAACCACTCAATCACCCAGGCACGGACATTAAGCCGTGCCGTCTCAAACAATGTCATTTCCAGCAGGTTCACTGCCTGCTCGTGCGTGACGTTCATCTGAAAGCCGTCAGCGATGGTCTGTAGGCATTTATACACCTCCGGCACCACCTCCAGGTTGTCCTCTATGTCGTCGAGCCTGCAGGCCAGGTCGTCTCTCTTCTGGTTGTCCCCTCTCCTGAGGAAAGCGAAGACGGTGGTTAGTATGGCTGTCACCACCGCCGCAATCGGCGTAATTACCGCAGCCATCTGTTTCAGGATCTCAGTCATCTATCATCACCCGTAGTTCTGCGTGAATTCAGCGTAAAAGTTGGTCCCGTCATACGTCATGACAAGCCTGTCTATGGCGTCGGCTCCCGTAGACAGCGAAAGAGTCGTCGGAGCGGTCCCGCCGGGGAGCAATACGTTGGACGGAAGCGTGACGTTTTGAGGCGTCGTCGGATGTTGCTCGAAGTAGAGCTCGTACCGGTGTCCCGTCAGCGGATTCGAGAACGTGAGTGTCTCGGTGCCCGTGGCGTTTACCAGGTCGATCTTCTGAATGGGGCCATTGTTCCAGTCGACGTCGGTCGTTCCCGGCGTGGCGTCGGGAGTCAGCGTGGTGGGAGCAGGCACCGTGTGCACCGAGCTCACCAGATCATGCTGCGTCGGAGGCGCCGCCGTTTCGGACACGAGGAAGTCCTGATGTGGCGTCTGGACGTCGGAAAACGCGGTGACGCCCTGCTGCGTGATGATCTTGGCCACGAGAACCGCCGTGGAGTACTGGTCCAGGTCGCTGGGCAGGTTCGTCGGCTTTCCCGCCGCCTGTGCTTCCGCCAGTGTGTTGTACTCGGCGGTACCGTAGACCATCTTGTAGGTCCCCGGCGTATTGATCAGTGCGTAGAGGTACGATGCCGAGAACTTGTTGTTGCTTACGGCTGCCAGGGTTCCCGACCCGTCGTCGTAATTGGCGTTGTCGACGTCAGTCTGTCCTTCGACGCGGGTCCACCCGCCGACACCGTCTTTGTAAATGTATTCGAAGGTATCGTAGCTGATGGTTCCGTCGGCCGTGGCGTCGGTGATGTCTTCCTCGACGGTTATCACGGTATCCGTGCCGTACGTCGAGCTGACCACGGTGTACACGCCGTCGTTGCCCGTAGATCCTTTGACCTGGATCTTGGTTCCGGCGGTGTAGTTGGCCGTCTGGTCACCCGCAACCGTGAACGTGTCGGCCACGGTGTCGACTGCGGTGATGGCATGCGTCAGCGATGTGTTCAGAGACGGCATGCCATATTTGTTATTGAGTATGTAGTAATCGCCTTCGGTGACGCTGAACTGCAGGGAGCCCTCGTCGGCAACGAGGTTGCCCCCGGCGTATTCGAACCTGTGTACCAGGTAGTCCTTTACCGAGTTCTTGTAGGAGTAGTCGACGTTGTTGGCCCTGATGTCGATGACGTAGAGCTCGGTACCCAGCCTGTTTACGGCATACACCAGAACGGAGGTGCGATCGCCCAGAACGTCATTGGCCAGGTCGGTGCTCACGACGATCGTGGGAGATCCGGCGTTGTAATCCACCAATATGTAGTTGGTGGCCAGATCGGTAAGCGCCAGATTGGTGGTACCGGGTACGGAATACCCGTTCAGTTCACCATGCGGTGAGTTGGTGCTGCGCAGCACCACGGATCCGGCGGCTACGTCGACCGTGCCGTCGCCGTTCTCGGTCAGTGCGAACCCGCTGGCGCACGCGCCCGGGCTCCAGACGTGGTTTATGACGTCCTGTACCGTGTTTACATGATCGTGGTCGGTAGAAAAGTTGACGCCTTCCGTGCTATGGGAATGTAACGCCGTTTCGCCGCCGTCAGTGAGATCGGTGGCGTTGACGTCGCTGATGTTGTTCACCTCGGCTCCGGGCTCTATGCCGTCAAGCTTGGTACCGTCAGCACTGACATCGCGGCCGTCGACATTACCGACGTTAGTGATGCCATACGTACCCATATCCAGGGTCCCTGTCATGGCCCGCGTACCATCCGCCAGCAGGTACTGGGTGTGGTCGTCGTCGGCCAGCCCGAGCAGATCACCGTGGTCGGTTGCTGTGGCCCCCGAAAAGTCGGTCGTGAACGTACTCAGGGTTTCGGTGAACGTGGTATCGTTCTTCTGAATGATTATCTTGCCTATGATGCGTACGTGGCTCTCGTCGAAGAATGCGGGCACGCTGGACGGAGCCCCTGCCGCCTCAGCGGCGGACAGCGTGTAGTCTCCGCGGCCGTAGAGGACGTGAACGTCGCCGTCCGTGTCGAGATACACCCAGTGGACGCCGTAGAAATTGTTGGACAAAGTCGCCAGGGTACCGGATCCATCATCGTATTGCGTATTGTCGATCTGGGAGACGCTCGTAACTTCGGTGAATCCGCCGCCACCGTCGCGGTAATAGTAGTTAAACGTGTCGGCGCCGCTGCTGTCGAACGCAGGGGTGGTGAAGCGCGTGAGTCCTTCCCAGAACGTTCCGGCCGTCACAGATATGTTGAGCGTTCCCGTCTCTCCCAGGATGGCGCCGCCGCCGGCTTCGCGGGCGAACGGGTCCAAGGCCTGCATGCGGGAGATCATTTGTAGAGCGTGGTCTCCGACGATGGCACGGGTGGCCTCGGTGGTGTGAAGCACAGTGGCTTCTCTGTATACCGTGCCGAGGAGTAAATTGGTCTGCAAGTCGGTACGCTTGGTCGTTGTGGCAATGACACGCGGGACACCGGCATTGTACTCGACGTAGATGTAGTTCATGTCGTTGTCAACCAGTGCGACGTTGGCCCCGCTTTCCGCTGCCCAGTCGACCCATCGGAGCGTATCCGTCTGATCGTTCGTGGCACGCAGCAGACCGGTACCTGCAGCTACGGTGATGGTCCCGTCCCCGTCGTCGGTGATGCTGCCACCGGTGGTGACACCGGCACTGTGAAAGATGTCCTGCATGTGCTGTACAGTGGAAAAGGTGGAACCGGCTATTCTCGCGGACTCTATGTCGGACGCGGTCTGGGCGTCGACGTATGCCTTGATGGACTGCTGCGAGGCGACTTTGGCCGCGTCGTTGCTGACCATGTCGTCTTCGTCCAGGAAGTACCCGTACCCGGCCAGGGATGTGTCAGCATTCATAGTGGCGCCGGCCGCATCGACGTTGGTGGCGTCCGTGACATCGGCGCCATCCTCGATACCGGCGAGTTTAGTCTCTTCTGTGGCCGTGAAGAATTTATTAGTAGCACCTTCCGTGACATTATCCAGATTGACGTCAGCATCATTGATCATTGACGCATCAACATTACCATCAGCATCCAGCTTAACCAGCTTTCCGGCATCAGCCGCGCCTGCAGAAACATCCAGTGCCGGTGAATCAACAGCGCCCAGAGACGCCGTGACATTTGTCTGGTCCGTGACGTCTGCACCGGCTTCGACACCATCAAGTTTCGTACCGTCAGCACCGACATCCCGGCCATCAAGTAATCCTGAACCGTCGAGCTCTACGAGTTTCCCGGCGTTCGTGGCACCTGCTCCTGTATCCGTGACGGCTGCGGCGATGTCTGCGGTGTTCGCAGCTACGTCTGCATGGTCTGAGCCGTCACCTGTACGGTGGGTGTTGTTAAGCGCAGTATCGGACTCAACCGTATCAAGATTCACTGCCTGGGTAATTGATATGTACCCGACCTTGGCCTGCTCTGCATCGGTAAATGCATTGGTGTCCGCATTGCTTTCGTAAAGTGATTTTATCTTGGCAGAATCCAGATCTTTACTGACCACTGTCCAGTCAGCTTCTACTGCGGGGGAGTCAACCTCGGCTATAATAACATCTCCGACCTCCAGCGCACTGGTCCAGAACCCTCCGCCGTCTCCAGCCACGGTAACTGTGTACATATTACCCTTAGTAGCGGATCCATCGGGAGCACTTGTAGAAGCATCATACGAACCTGCATATTCGACAGAAGACGCAACCTTACCGTCAACATAGGCTTTGATACTCTGCTGCGAGGCAACCTTAGTGGCATCATCACTGACCATATTGTCTTCGTCGAGGAAATAGCCGTTTCCTGTCAGACTGGTGTCGGTGTCCATAGTGGCGCCGGCCGCAGCCACGACTGTGGCGTCGGGCCATGCTGCCCATGCTGCGCTTTCATATCTGTACACCTGATCATCCGATAGGTCATATAGCATCCACCCACTTTTGGGGACATAGTAAACCCAGGCCCCATCTACCCACTCGGCAATCTGCCCTTCCTTTCCTGCCCAGTCACCGACTGCCGTGGCGATTATCCGATAGCGGTCACCATCGGCGGGGGTAACTGGTGGTGTGTCCAGAGTACCCAATATGGGCCTCAGCCAGGCATTTGCTACCGAATTGCTTAGGTCCAGCGCCTGTTGTGGGGACATCAGTCCCGGTGATCCAGGAGTTGCCGCCGGGATCTGGTCGGTCCCGTTTACATGTTGTGCTCCATGTGTATTTTGGTGACCCATAGTGATGTACCTCTATATTTAGTGGGGCCCGCCACTCGACGGACCCCTTGACTCAGCCTCAGCGTCAGCCGTCGAGGACTTGGCAGATCTTGCCTGCAACGGCAGCCTGCGTATAGACCATGCAGACAACTTCCTGAATCATGGTCGCTTCCTTCGAAGAGAATTCGACCTTTACGCCGCTGTCCATGGCGTCAAGTACCTTGTTGGCGATCTTGTACCGCTCACGGACGTTCTCCGGCTGGGGCGCCTGCCCGTCCACCTTTGCGGCCGCCGGGTGTAGGAGGGAGGCTGAAATGACACTGCCTACCGTCATGTCTCGCATTTCCGGTGCGTTGCCGGATTCACGAAGTTTCTGCAGATCCTGTCCGGGAGCTGCTTCCTGCATGTTCTGACCGCTGATGCGGTTCACGATTGTTTCATTGACATCAATCTTCATTGGTGTCTCCTCGTACCTTTTTGTGTTAATATGGACGCATCCACCGTGGATGCCCTTCATAATAAGATAGCATATATAAAGCTATTCGTCAATGGAACTGACCCTGGCGCCGGTCAGCTCCCAACCACGCTCACGAGCGGCTGTCCTCAGCAAGCTTCTATGGCGGGCGTCGAACGACGGACCGCTCAACATCATGCTCGTCGTAAATGTATATGGGGAGTCCGTGAGCGGTTCTAAACCATTCGCAATGGCATCTGCATCAACATATCCCTCATACTTAAAAATGGCCGTCTCTTTGAAGAAGTTGAGAATGGCGGCAGTGCGCTTCCATATGGTTGCTTCCACACCTTTATCCAGCATCACGGGCTTCTTCCTGTATGCTCCGGGCGCCCGGAGTTTTATGGGATACGCCGCATTCAGTAGACCCTCCTCCTCGTTGAAGACCTCGTCCTCAAGGTCTTCCAGGAACAACCCGTAATTCCTTATATCGTCAAGTTCCAGTTCAATGCTAACCGCCCCCAGGTTGTATTCGGCGTCGGGAGCCGCCTTACCTTCCAGGCTCAGCGTAGCCTTCTCATTATCCTCACCGATCGAAAGTGATTTTGGAACCCACAAGTCCGCAACGGCTTCCGAAGGCATCGTTATTTTCTTACGGAGTATAATAAGCATATATCAGGCCCCGACCTGTTTGACGACGCCGCCTTCGAGAACGGTTCCCGTCATGACGTATGTCAGAATCTCATTGTAAAGAGCGTCATATGTGGATATGTCGGCCAACGGGACTGTGACACGGAAAGGCCGCAGGCCGGTAACTTCCGGTTTTCCCTGACTAAAGGACTGCTGGTCCTTATAGCCTACCATGTGCATGTCCGCCACGCCCTTCTTCAGTTTGACCACCAGCTTACCGCTACGCCAGGCCTCCGCAACCGCTCCGGACTGGGTTTCTACCGGCTTCTTGATTATCCTACCGAGTCCCTGCTGGGCGAGCGTAACGACCTGGCCGCCGTTCCACTTGCCAGGCTCTTTCGTCGGGGGTTCTCCTTCCACCTCGCTCTCCACCTCGACCTCCTGGGTCAGAATCCAGTTGGAGAGCTCATTGAATACGTTCTCATAATTGGTAAAGGCTCGGACATCTTCTATCTCAATGTCCAGCGCTTTGAGCAGCTGCCCGCCTTCCACCATGGTGGCCTCGTCAGCATACCCAGCCAGCGAGACCGTAGCCTCCCCGGTCTCAAGATCGGCAACGAGAATGGTACCGTCCCAGACCAGGGCGACAGCACCGGATTCAGTGGTGATGCTTTTCTCGATATATTGTTCAGTCATAAATCACTCCTTCATTAGATCACTGTTCTAGCAACTTCCCGCCAGGTTGTTCCGTCGTAGACAAGTGTTAGCGTGTCTCCGGCCGACGCTACGAAGTTGGCAGATCCCGACAACAGAACTGAAGCATATGTTGCTGCGACGTTGTGGGCCACAGTGGCCGCTGCATCAAACTGTAGGACAACAATAGATCCTGGTGTCCAGTCCGTAGCGTCAATACTGTTGATAGTCGCGGTGCCGGTAATATCGAAGTAATTGCCATCACCTAATGTGATGTCGGCGGCACTGGCTACATCTGCGCCCTGGGTGCCGGTCTTACGGCCGGTGGCCGTGTTTATGGTGGCATCAGCAACGGCTTCAAGGGTGACGTGGTAGGTGTCGGCAGCGATCTTCTGAAGAATGGCCACTTCTCCCGGCTTGATAGCACTTACGCCTGTCATGGTAACACTTCCTGTAACCACAAAATTGATATTCGTATCAGGGCCTGCATTGACAATCCGTGTAGTGGCGTAATCGGGGTAAGTATCGAGTGCTCCTTCAGCTATGCTGATGTCCTTAGTGCCGGAGGCATC
>JABAHQ010002437.1_pt2 | contig 25284 bp, 24 predicted proteins | sample 7062091 | NCBI WGS metagenome assembly JABAHQ01 (sample SAMN14534359, study PRJNA622989) | marine sediment metagenome | biome: marine biome [ENVO:00000428]; feature: marine pelagic biome [ENVO:01000023]; material: deep marine sediment [ENVO:00002113] | place: India: Gulf of Kutch | collected...
ACAACATAATTTTGCCTTAAAAATAATTTAGAAAAATTTGAGAGTCATTATTCCAATGCAAACCATACCCCCCAACCAGCCGATTCGCATCGCCTTTGTAGGGTGCGGAAATGCGACGCGGATGCATAGCAAAACCCTGAAAGGATTCGGCGCTCAAATCCAGCGCTATTACGCCAGCCGCTCCGCGGAGAAGGCTGCTGACTGGAACGCCAGATTCAAGGGCAGCGGTTCTTTCGGTTCGTATCAGGAGGCCATCCACTCCCCGGATGTGGATGTCATTTTTTTAGCCACCCCGCCGTCATCCCACCTGGATCTGGCCTTGCAGTCCCTGCAGGCCGGGAAACATGTGATCGTGGAAAAACCGCCCTTTCTCCACGCAGCCGATATCGATCAAATTGAGGATGCCCAACAACAAAGCGAACATCAAGTCTTCGTCGCCGAGAATTATTTTTATAAATCCATACTGATAAAGCTGCGTGAAATCATTCAAAAGGGACTGATCGGCGAAGTGCTGTTTGTCCACATCAACGCATTAAAAACTCAGAAAACCGGCAACTGGCGAGATGATTCGGAAACCGCGGGAGGCGGCGCGATCTTTGAAGGCGGCATACACTGGATCAATTTTATCACCAATCTGGGTTTAACCGTCGATTCGGTGAACGGCTTTTCTCCCTTCCAAAAAACCAGAGACGAGAAAAGCATGATGGTCGCCATCCAATACAAAGAAGGCGCGGTTGGCACATTGTCCTATTCCTGGGAAGTGCCCTCCCCGTTAAAGGGCTTGCGGATTTCCAGGATTTTCGGCAGAGAGGGATCGATCACCTTTGAATCCAACGGCGTTTTCCTTTACTTGCACGGCAAAAAAAAGCGCTTCTATCCGCCGCAACTTTCCGACATCGCTGGTTACAAAGGGATGTTTAAAGATTTCTTTCAATCCCTGCGCAGTGGTTCCGAGCCCCAATTTACCTTAAATCTTGCCAGGCACGATTTACATATCATCGAACAAATCTATGCAACAGCTAAAACGACTAACACAGGAGGAAATGAGTAAAATGAACTTTCTGATTGCGATATTTATTGGCCTGTTAGCAGGCGCCCACTCTTCTACCTGGGGAATGTACAAAGATTCCCCGCACGAAGGATTCACCTATCCTAAATATTTTCGTAGTATCATCGTCGGGGGCATCTGGGGATTGATTATCTGGTTGATCAGTGCACTGGATTTAAGCCAGGCCTCCGGCTGGCTGATTTTATTCGGCGCCACCTACGGCATGGAACGGATCACCCTGGAGTTTTATAAGACCTTTTTGCGGGAAGAGGATCAAACCAAATATTTCATCCCCATGCAATTGCATGTGTTTGGTACCGTGGTCAAAAGCCGGGCAAAGCGGCTAAGCATCGGGGCGGCCTATATTCTGGCGATTGCCCTGGTCGGTCTGGGCATTTACTCATTACAAACCATAGATTTCCAGCTTTCCAGCCTGCTGCTTATTTTCATTATCGGTAGCGTGGGCGGTTGGATTTCCGCATTTGGCGGCGCCTGGAAAGATGCCCCCCTGGAAGGATTCCAAATCTTCAAATTTTTCCGCAGCCCGGCCATTGCCTTCTTTTACGCTATATTGATTTCCTTTTTTACCACCAGTTATTTGTTCGTTACCCTTTGCGCCATCGGTTACACCGTTGCGACCATTGAAACCTACAAAACCTTTTTCTTCCCCAGCAAACCGCGCGGAAAATTTGCCGGCAAACCGATTGATTACCCGGACATGTTACAACGACGGCAACGGTTTGTGCCCCTTTATGTGGCGATCTGGTTGGGGATTATTGTGACATTTGTGGTGGCGTTTACCCAACCGCATAGTGGAATACTCTAAGAACGCAAATAAGATTGGGCTTAATATTTGACCGGAAGTTTTTAGATGAACTTAACTCTCGGTCAGTTGTGGGAATATTTTGTTTGACAACCCCCGATAGAATTTGCCTTGAATTGATGTGCTTGCTTTTTCTTCACGTGTTGCTTATGAGTCATTTTAAAAGTGTACATTCCTTATTGGATTAGTTACCCTTTCACTATTTAAAATATTTAGATGTTTCTGCTGTATGTATTGTTTATTATTTTTACGATACAAACTAAAACAGCCAGGAGGATGCCATGCAATGGATTCTTCAACACAGCACAGGGGGCAAAAACCTCTTTGGCATCGTTATGGTGTTACTGCTCACCTTGACGATCGCATTTGCCCGCGACCTTACTCCAGTCGTAACTACTATGCCATCCAAGGGTGGTCTGGTGTTACTCACCCGAGCCATACTCCATAACCCGGCCAGGCATTACCTTCCATTACGGATGCCCCTATCGCAAGGCAAGATTATGATTACGCTATTCACACATTCCGGGGTGATGATCCGACAAACGGTCGTGCAGCCGGAAGCATATGCTGATCGCATTGCGCTGAAGGAAATCTTAGGTACGCAGGCCGCTCGGATCGCCGCCGGATATTACCTTTATCGAATCGAACCTCTTAAGGACAAAATTCACGCTCCTACGAGGCTGCTCAGCGATTCCCTGCGCTTTGAGGAAGTCTCCACGACCCATCTCCAGTACGATTCCACCTACGCTGGATTCACCGATTTTAGCGATTTAACCGGCGAAGGGCACCCGGATATACTGCTGGGAGTGTCTACCATATTTCGCCAGCCACGGCTGTTCGTCAACGACGGCAGTGGACGTTTTCAGGATGAAACAGGTATACGCCTGCCTCAGTTTTCATTAGCAGTAGCGGATCTGGTCACCTTTGATGCGGATCGTGACGGCGATCGCGATATTTATCTTGCTGCCCAAGATAGCCTGGGAATGTTTGATCAGCGAGGCCGGTTGCTTTTGAACGACGGCAGCGGGCTTTTTACCGACGTCACCTTGACTCACCTCCCCGATTTGCCCACGATGCCCATTAATGTGGATGCCGGTTACATAAATGCCGACACTTTCCCCGATTTGCTGATCACCGGGCTGAGAAGCTTGTTTAATCCAACTATTACGCCGTTGTATGTGCTAATCAACGATGGTAATAGTCATTTTCTGGATTCCAGCGCCGTTTACCTGCCGCAGACCTCCTACGGTGCATTCGATGCCATCCTGGTCGACGTGAACAGCGACAGCCTGAACGACATTGCCCTGGGCAATATGGAGACTGTCATCACCGATCCCAATGGTGATCCCATCGATACACTGAGCGGGCAGAACGCACTCCTGGTAGGCCAGCCGGAAACTGGATTCGTGGATGAAACCGCTGCCCGCATGCCTTTTGATAATGATTTTACCAAGTTGATGAAGGCTGCTGACATCAATAATGACCAGGCACCTGAGTTGTACGCCATCAACGTCGGGGTATTTTTCAATAACCCGGTGCATACCCTCTACCTTAACGATGGCGGTGGACTTTTCAATGACGTCACAGGCAGTCACTTCCCTTCATCGATTCTGACCTTTCTCAACGACGCAGAATTTCGTGACTTCAACCGCGACGGTTCACTTGATCTCTATTTGGTCAATGTAATGCTTGGCCAGCCAGCGCAAGATTTCTTATTGCAGGGGAATAATGGCTTCTTCAGCGATGCCTCTGCGGGGCTACCAAACCGGATCGGTTTCGACGTCTCTGTGGCAGCAGCGGATATGGATGGCGATCAGGATGACGATTTGTTCAACTCGCAGGGGACTGGTTCTCTGGGCCGGATGTCTGATCGGCTCTATCGCAACCTGCATATGCCAGTGGGAATTGGAGATGCTTTAAGCGCTGCGCCGCAAACTTTTTTCCTGGAGCAGAATTCTCCAAACCCGTTTAACCCGCAAACTACTATTCGCTACCAGCTTCCCACTGCCAGTGATGTTCAGTTGACCATCTACAACCTGCGCGGTCAGATGGTGCGGATGCTGGTAAATCAGACTCAGCCTTCCGGGTGGTATCGGGTAACCTGGAATGGGAAAAATGATAGCGGCTTTCAGGTCGCTTCCGGGGTGTATTTTTGCCGACTAACCACCGAAAATGGGTTCATTGCCACCCGGAAGATGATGTTACTGCGGTAATTTGGTGATAAGTATTGGGTGGGTGGCAAGTCCTTTATTACTTAAATCCGTTGCGGTAGCCGTTTCTATTCAAATTCTGATGGCATTTCATATACCTCTCATACTGCTTCCAAGTTCCAACCTGCAAGGATTTTGATAAGTGAATCTTCTGCTTCAAGTTTTAAATAAAAAGCCAAAACTTCGCTTTCGATAGCTTGCCCTGCGGGAGTCTCGCAAGCTTACGAAACAGAAAGCTTCTTATTCACAGTTAATTCCATTGCATAAAATCACCGTCAAACCTGATTAATCTCAATTCCCTCCCTGATATATCTCATTGAATTCCTATTTTTTCTTTTTTACGCTTTGGCTATTATAAAAAAACTCAATGAATATCGGATTGGCCATATTCATTTTATGTAATCAATTAGCCATAGGGTTCTCGTGAAGTTATTCATTTCGCAAGTTATGATCATATCAGGAATTCTATTAACCGGCCCTCTTTTTTGCCAAATTTCTTCTGAAGATATAGAAGCCAATATGATGCTTGCTAACCATTATTCTTATCCGTATAAGCTCTTTAAAAAAGGTTACTTAGTGCAAACACCCGACACTTTGGATTCATTAGAATTGCCCGTTTTATCTAAATCGAAACCCGACTCAGCTAACAGCCATATTAAGATAGGGAAAACTATCGGATTTGCCGCGATGGGATTCATGTCGGGATTATTTTTCGGAGCTACTATAGTAAATTTCGGTATGTTTCAGGGTCCTGCGTTTCATTTAAAACCAGCCTTAATTGGAATGAGCGTTGGAATTGTTTTTTCTTTTATCGTACCGGATAAAGATAAAAATAAAGCAAAAAATAATAGACAAATCTCTACTCGTCCCACTCCCCCAAAATGAGATTGATAAAATGATTAGTATTATCAAATGTCTAATCACCACTTTATTTTATATTTTCCACCACAACATTATTCGCCCAGCATTCTTTCACATCGCTGAATTTTCTAAAATGGCCAATCGATCCTACATCCATCGGCCATGGGGAGGCCGAAACCGCTGCTGCCGCCGGCCTGCAGTCGCTCTCTATGAATCCGGCTCATATCAATCAATTTCAACGCTGGGAGATTTTTTATAACCGGCAGCCCTTCGGAGAAGCTTTAGCTGATGATTTCAGCTATTTTATGAGCGGCCTCAGTTACCGGCTTAAGCAAAGACACAACCTGGCTGTGTTTTACCGCAGATTTGGTTTCGGAGAAAGGGAGCTCATAAATGTCCTGGGGGAGATGGAGGGAATTTCCAATCCCTACGATATGTCCCTCGGTCTTACCTACGGTCAACGGTTTAGCGATCATTTTCAGGGCGGAATCACCATCAAATTCCTGAGAAGCTTTGCAGGTAAGATTGGTGGTGAAGATATATCCGCCAATAGCTGGGCAGTGGACCTGGGCGTCAACTGGATCAATCTGTTTCCTTCCTCAACCTTTCAACTCCCTTCCCGGAATGAATTGATTGGCAAAGACTGGCGTAAACAAATCGATAACCGGGGGATCAATATCGGTGTCGCTTTACTCAATGCCGGACCAGATATCGCCTATATAAATGAAAGTCAGGCAGATCCCATTCCCCAGCGGTTGGGTATTGGGGTCGCTTATCAACTACTTGCTTCACCGGTGATCGGTCTGGGCGGGCTGTTCGATTTTGAAAAAGAACTGGTGCATCGGGATGAAGGCGACACGGACCCGTTTTACCAGGCCTGGGTTACCGGCTGGCAGGGAAAAACGTTTAAAGAAGCGATTTATCACTTTGGCGCTGAACTCCAATTGGTCTCGGTCATCAGCTTTCGCTACGGGTACCGCTATGCCCCGTTTCAGGGAGTGTTCGATAATGAAACCGGCATTTCCACCATTGGCCTGGGCCTGGATTTGAAATATATTTCCCTGCACTACGGACAGTGGATTGACAAAGACCAACTTTCGGTGCTGCGAAAAAATACTTATGTGATCGGATTGAGCATGGGGAATATCGAATTTTAACGAACAGTGAGAAGATAGGTTAAGTAAATATGCATTATTTCGAAAGGAATAATTTGGGCGGGTTTAATATTAGTACTTTTGAATTAATTCGAGGAAAGTTTTGGTCTCTCCTATCGGTAAGTGTTATCCAGGCGCCTGTATCCACAAAAATCATTTTTTCGACTCTATCCCATAAATAATCGCGTCATGATTTTCAGAAGCATCTCTCCTCTCAGATTCACAATAACCGACCAATTCATCAGGAATTGAATATCCTTCATCAAGCTTTTGTTGATCGATAATTTCAATATCTAACACAATTTTAAAACGGCAGTGGCTCCCCTTGGTTTGCCGTATGCTCGCCATACAATTTCTGCAAACGTTGCGTCATCGGGCCGGATTTGCCTGACCCGATCGTCCGCCCGTCCACTTCCAGCACCGGCGCTAACTCTCCCATGGTGCCGGTGGTAAACACTTCATCGGCGGCATACACTTCAGTCAGGGAAATATTTTTTTCCACAGCCGGAATGCCCGTCTCGCGGGCAATCTCCAGGATCAATCCTCGCGTAATTCCCGGCAGACAACTATCCGCATGGGGGGCGAATAACCGATCCTTCCTGACCACAAAAATATTGGTTGCGTTGGTTTCCGAGACAAACCCATTCAAATCCAGCATAATGGCGTCATCCACACCGGCCAGGTTGGCCTGGATTTTGGCGAGGATGTTGTTGATCAGGTTATTGTGATGAATCTTGGAATCGATGCACTGTGGCGAATTACGGCGAATGGCGGAGCTAATCAATCTAATACCCTCTCGATCATAGACCGGCGCCTTCCATTCCGCCAGCACGATCAGCGTAGGGCCGTATTGATTGAATTGCGGGCTCATTCCCGAAGTGACTTTTTTACCGCGAGTCAGGGTCAGGCGGATATGCACTTCGTCGCGCATATTATTGGCTTCCAATGTCTTAAAAATCGCTTCTTTGACTTCCTCTCGCGACGGCACTTCGGAAAACATCATCGCCCTGGCCGACGCAAACAGGCGATCCAGATGAGCCTCCAGTTGAAAAATGCGATTGTTATAGACACGCAATCCCTCCCAGACGGCATCACCGCCCTGCACCGCACTGTCAAAAACCGAGACCTTTGCCTCTTCGCGGGGATACAGACCATCACCAACATAGATCAAAATATTTTCATTTCGGGAATCGGGTAATTGAGGAGACATTTTCTGAAACTCCTGATGCTTTATACCTTTTATATTTAAATAATGATTTCACCGCGGAGCACGCGGAGAGAGCAGAGTGTTTTTTTGAATATTTTACTTTGCGTTCCTCTGTGTCCTCTGTGGTTAAAAAAGCCAAAATTAATTCTCGTTGAGTATAAATAATTAACACAATCAGTTGATTGCTAAGAATTCGCCTCCGCTTTGATGGCCTGTTGCTGTAAATAGTCATAATGGGGCTGACATTCCTGTAGTAAGGGCAACAATTTGTCAGGAAAGGGATCACGTTTTTCCCGGTAAGGTTGAAATCCGGTCGATTTATGCAGATTGTGATACCAGTGTTTTGCCCAGATGCCGTCTTCCGGTCGCGGACCGGGCGGCCAACTGAGCATCGACGATTGAAATGGGATGTCGAGTTTCTCGCACAATTGTGTTAAGACGTCACGCGGATCGAGCAATAATTCCCGCGAATCCAACACCAGCGGGATTTGTCCCCACGATTTCAATTGATAGAATAGTTCGCTCTGGATGCCCAGACCGGTATCCCGCAAAGTGGGTCTGGGTAACTGATTGATCAGCGAAGGAAGCATTTGTCGAGGATCACGAATAAATAACACATTGATGGTTTGCTTCAAAAAATTACGGTCTAAATTGATGAGATGGTGAGTCATGTGTTTCATAAAGACGACCGGATAGTGATATTCGCCAAAAACCACCTCCCGGATCACTTTCTCAGCATCGGTCTCCATAGCAGCCATTACTTCTTCCCTGCCGGGATGCGGCGCCCCGGAGGTTTTCAGATAATAGCCGTAAAGAGGTTCATCAATGACCAGTGTATCATCTCGCCGGGCAAAAGAATACATTAAAGCTGTCGAAACAGTTCGCGGCCCGGACCAGAGACAGATACGTTTTGTCATATTTAAATTCAGTGTTTTTATTTGTAATCGTTCAGGATTATTTGCAGAGATGTAAGGTTTGTCAAGGAGTGTCCAACTTCAGTTTGACCAGCGGTATAAGGAGATGAACTGCGAAAAATTAATTGTGCCAAAATAAATTTTGGCACTCCGAGTGCAAATTTTAAAAAGGTCTGCCTACCATTCACGCGGCTTGAAATTTTCATCATTTAGAATTTCGACAGTTTCTCCGCTTTGACCGATGACAAACAGGCCTGATTTATATGCAAAACGATCCGCGTTTTCCTCGATTACAATGCCGGCAATAGCACCGATTAATTTATGTTCGCTAAAGCGTGGAAAAAAATCCTTAAATTTGCTCAATCGTTCCAGGTGTTCTTTCACGTCTTCAACTGAGAGAGAACTCTTCACTTCAATCGCTACCACATATTCATGGTCAGAGGCTAAAAGATCCACTTCCATTTGCGCCCCATTTCGTCTGGTTTTGGCACGCTGATAGACCTCATCTACCTCAATGCCTCTTTCTGGAAAAAGGCGGGTGACGGCAGGAGCGAGGAGGCCTTCCACAAATTGGCCCCACTTACCGGTTAAAGCAGCCACGGATTTACTGACTTCAGCGACTTCATGGCTTACTCTATCCAGTACTTCTTTTGTTTCCTTAAATCCCCGGTCCGTTTCTCTGAATAACTCCCAGATTTCTTGAATATTTTTTTCAATATCTTTCTTTGCCATCTTCAAACATCCAATGATATTTTGATACAAATCTTGATTCAATTTAGGAAGATTTTCCGGAAAAAACAATTCTCGCTAAAATCGCAGCGTAAATACGGTTTTGACATTGGGTTGGGAATGCACGCTGATGGTTCCCCGGTGCAACCGCATAATCTGTTTGGAAAGACTCAGCCCGATTCCCGATCCGCCCTTCTTGGTCGTATAAAAGGGGATAAAGATTTTTTCCTGAACCTCCCTGTTCATGCCAGGCCCATTATCTGAAACTTGAATGACCACCTTCCCACGCTCATCCATCCGGGCCAGCAAATTTACACACGGCTCTGCCTGCCCTTCCACCGCCTGGACGGCATTCTGCAGCAAATTGATCAATATCTGCTCCAGCAATTCCGGGTCCGCAGTCAATTCCAATCGGCTTGGCTTTACACCCGCTTCAAATTTGATTCCTTTCTCCTCCACCTGTTTGCGCATCAACATTTTTATTTGGTCGAAGAGATCGGCGATGGGGAAAATTTGGAAATTGGGTTTGGGTATACGGGTAAGATTGCGATAAGCATCTACAAAGGTCATTAATCCCTTACTGCGACTTTGGATAGCCTGCAACGCATTGCGAACATCACCGACCGTATTGGCATCGTCTTGCGAATCGCTCACGGAATCATCTAAGATTTCATTTGCGGTATTGGCCAGGGAAGAAATCGGGGTGATGGAGTTCATAATTTCGTGGGTCAGAACGCGAATCAATTTTTGCCAGGCCTCCATCTCTTTTTCTTCCAGTTCGCTGCCGATGTTTTGAATCGATACCAAGGTGTAATGCTGCTGTTGCATTTTAAACTCGGTGGCGTAAATCATCAACTGCATCTCTTCGGTGCTCTCATCAACTCTCATCAATTCTCGCTGGCCCGACTTTAATTCGAATAATTTATTCACAAATTCTTCATTCCACGATTTTAAAGCTTTGATATTTCTCAGATACGGTACCCTGAAGAGCCTCCTGGCCGCCTTATTAATTAAATTGACATTCCCCTGGCTATCAAAAGCAATCAGACCAATGCCCACATGCTGTACCACCGTTTGCAAATAGCGGTAATGTTCTTCCTTTTCGGCCCGGGCTTCCTGAAATTTTACGATCACCTCATTGAATGCAGCTTTAAGATCGTTGAAAGATGATCCCAGACCGGTGGTGATAAATGTTTGTGAAAAATCCGAATGTTTAATCGCTTCCAAAAAACGGGTTAAATCCCGGTTGGTTTTTTCCACATACTGAATTAGGGTATAGATTTGATAAATGATCAGGAATCCTACAATAAGGGTAGCAGCATAATAAGAGGTGTTAAAGATAAGAAACAAAAAAAGAAAGATGAAGGCGCCCAGGATGAGCACCCGGAAGACGACTATTGTTCGAAAATGTTTATAAACCATATTTTTCCAATCGCCGATACAATGATGCCCTGGTCAATCCCAGCTCACGGGCGGCCTGACTAATATTGCCACCATGCTTGGTGATGGCTTTGCGAATGACCGTTTTCTCCACCTCTTTGAGGTTGTAATTGTCAAATACCACGCCTTCCTGCTCTTCAAAGAAAGCTTCTGACATGGTAAAAAAGAAGTCAGAAGGCTGCAACACTTGTGATTCGCTCATAATGATTGCACGCTCAATAGAGTGCTGCAACTCGCGCACGTTTCCCGGCCAGTGATAGCGTTCCAACTTCTTTAACGCTGCAGAACTTAAACGCTTTTTCAGTTGGCGGTATTTTTTGGAATACAGATCCAGAAAATGATCGACCAGCAGGGGCAAATCTTCCTGTCTTTCCCGGAGCGGCGGCAGTTGGATCTCAACCGTATTGATTCGATACAACAAATCCTGGCGAAATTCCTGCTGAGCCGTCATTTTTTGAATGGACATGTTGGAAGCGCAGATCAGGCGAATATCGATATCTCTTGGTTTGTGTGACCCAACCCGGACCACCTGTCGATTTTGTAATACAGTCAGTAATTTGGCTTGGAGGGGTAAAGAAATGTTGCCAATTTCATCCAGGAACAAGGTGCCGCCGGAAGCTATCTCAAACCGACCGGGCCGATCTTCACGAGCACCGGTGAAAGCTCCTCTGATGTGGCCGAACAATTCGCTCTCAAATAGAGTTTCACTCAATGCCCCCATATCAACGTTTATGAAGACGTCATCCTTCCGGTGTGATCGCCGATGTACTTCCCTGGCAACCAATTCTTTCCCGGTGCCGTTTTCGCCTAATATCAAAACGTTGGCATCTGTTTTGGCCACTTTTTTGATGGTCGCGAAGACCTGCTGCATGGCCGAGCAATTTCCAACCAATGTATTAAACGGTTGATTCAGCTCCTCACTAAGCACCTTCTGACGACTACGCAGATTCTCTGCTTCCACCTTGGAGCGACGCAAACGGATAGCCGCAGAGAGAGTCGCCAGGAGTTTTTCATTCTGCCAGGGCTTAAGGACGAAGTCAGTCGCTCCTTCCTTTATGGCGCGAACCGCCAAATCCACATCCCCATAAGCGGTTATCAGGACGACCACGGCCGACGGATCTATTTTGAGAATCTCGTTCAGCCAATGAAACCCTTCACTACCGCTGGTAACATCTGTGGTAAAATTCATATCCAGCAAAATAAGATCAAAATCTTCCTTCCTGAGTAATGCAGGCAGCAGCTGGGGGTCTTTTTCAGTCTGAACCAGGATGGCATGTTTCTTTAGAAGCAACCGCGCGGCCAACAAGACATCCTCATCATCATCGATAACTAAAATTTTTCCTAAATTTTTCTCCATATGGTTCCCTTAACAATTTATAACAATACTATGTTGAGTCTCACAGTTATGCAATGTATGTAACTCACGGTACTAATCCGGCTATTTTAATAATTAAACGTAAAAAGTAATGATTCTTTGGAAAGAAAAACAAATTTTTGTTTCGCAATTGGCTTTTTCTCAGAACTGAATAACGCAAGCATAACATCTACTACGAAAGGATGTTTATAGAAGTTACGGAAACGGTACAATAAAAAAGGCTCCCCTGATTTGGAGGAGCCTTTCGTTTCGAACAGGTTAAATTGATTAATACATTCCGGGCATTCCGCCACCCATACCAGCGCCTGCACCTGGTGCGGGTGCTTCCTCTTTTTCAGGAATATCAGAAACCACGGCTTCAGTCATCAGTAACAATCCGGCTACGGAGCTGGCGTTTTCAATAGCAGTTCTGGTCACTTTAGTGGGATCGATAATCCCGGCTTTGATCATGTCGTCTTCAAATTTCTCCGTTGCAGCATTGTAGCCAAACCTGGTATCACCGTCTTTCACTTTCTGAACAATGACGGCGCCTTCCATTCCGGCGTTCACCACAATCTGGCGAATCGGTTCTTCCAGCGCTCTGCGCACAATGCTAACGCCGATATTCATATCGCCTTCCAGGTCTAATTTTTCCAGCGCCGGAAGAGTACGTAACAAGGCAACACCGCCACCAGGCACAATGCCTTCCTCAACTGCGGCACGAGTTGCGTGTAATGCGTCTTCCACACGAGCTTTCTTCTCTTTCATTTCAACTTCAGTAGCGGCACCAATCTTTAAGACCGCAACACCGCCAGCCAATTTTGCCAGGCGTTCTTGTAATTTTTCTTTATCATAATCGGAGGTGGTGGTTTCGATTTGCTTGCGAATCTGGGCGATTCGATCTTTAATATCTTTACTTTCACCCGCGCCTTCAACGATGGTGGTATTGTCTTTGTCAATCACCACACGTTTCGCGCTACCCAGATCCGATAATACCGCATTTTCTAATTTAAAACCGGCTTCTTCGCTAATAACCCGGCCACCGGTTAAGATAGCAATATCTTCTAACATCGCCTTGCGACGATCACCAAAACCAGGCGCTTTAACCGCGGCAACTTTCAGAGTTCCGCGCAATTTATTAACCACCAGAGTCGCCAAGGCTTCGCCTTCCACATCTTCCGCAATAATCAACAAGGGCTTGCCGGTTTGAGCGGACTTTTCCAGAATCGGTAACAGATCTTTCATTACCGAGATCTTTTTATCATAGATTAAAATATGAGCATCTTCCAATGCTACTTCCATGTTCTCGGAATCGGTGACAAAATAAGGAGAAAGATAGCCGCGATCGAACTGCATGCCTTCCACAACTTCCAACAGTGTTTCGGTTGATCTGGCCTCTTCAACAGTGATAACGCCATCTTTACCTACTTTTTCCATGGCGTCCGCAATTAAATCACCAATGGTTTGATCCGAATTGGCAGAAATTGCCCCGACTTGAGCAATTTCAGTCTTGCCTTCAATCGGACGGCTTAATTTTTTCAACTCCTCAACCACAGATTTCACTGCCTGATCAATTCCGCGTCTAATTTCGGTGGCATTTGCACCGGCGGTAACATTCTTTAATCCTTCATTAAAGATGGATTGTGCAAGCAGAGTAGCAGTGGTAGTACCGTCCCCGGCATCATCACTGGTTTTGGATGCCACTTCTTTTACCATTTGTGCACCCATGTTCTCAATCGCATCTTCTAACTCAATTTCTTTTGCAACAGTGACACCGTCTTTGGTGACAGTGGGTGCACCAAATTTTTTTTCAATCACCACATTTCGGCCCTTGGGACCGAGAGTCACTTTAACCGATTCTGCTAATTGATCGATTCCTTTTTTTAATTTGGTTCGGGCTTCAGCACTGTATTCAATACTTTTAGCCATAATTCATCTCCTCTTTTTTCTTTATTTTTAACTTATTTTTCAATGATTGCCAAAATATCACTTTCGCGCATGATGAGATAATCTTCACCATCAACATTTATCTCAGTACCGGCATACTTGCCATAGAGAACCTTTTGACCGGTTTCGACTTCCGGCTTAATTCGTTTGCCATTCTCATCCAGTTTACCCTCGCCAATAGCCTTAATTTCTCCACGCATCGGCTTTTCTTTTGCCGTATCCGGTAAAATAATTCCCCCGGGTGTTTTGTCTTCTTCTTCCAGGGGCTTAATCAACACGCGATCCGCCAGAGGTTTCACCCTCATAATATCCTCCTTTAACTTTATGTTTTTATGACGATTAACTACTGTTTTTAGCACTCCTGTTTTAAGAGCGCTAATAATATAATTTTTTGAATTGCATGATCAAATAAAAAAATGAAAAAATTTTGTATCTCCATGAATCGTTTTTGAGTGTTGCAAATAAATTCGATTTTATCTAAATTTTTGTCGGTAAAGATGGTTTATTAATAAAAATATTCATAACGTTGAATATATAGCAGATGCATCCACTGTTATAGGTCGTTTTAGCAGTTCTGATATATGCCACTCACCAAATGATGGTAAGCTTTTTGTCAATCATAAAGATTATGATTTTCCACATATAAACGATTGTAGGAAATGTGAGATTTGCCTTAATGTTAATTTAATTGGGTTTTATTCTAGTCAATTAAAAAGAGGGCACTTATGAAAGCCTTAATCACCAGCGGGGGCAAAGGTACTCGACTGAGACCGATTACACACACTCAAAACAAGCATCTGATTCCCATTGCCAATAAACCGATCCTTCATTATGCCATTGACGCGGTTGCCGAAGCCGGGATCAAAGAGATCGGCATTCTTGTGAATGCGGATAGCGATGAAGTTCCTAAGGCGATCGGTAATGGTGAGAATTGGGGAGTAAATATCACTTATATTCCACAAGAGGCACCTCTGGGGCTGGCACATGTGGTTAAAGTTTCTCAAGATTTTATTAAAAATGATTCTTTTATTTTCTATTTGGGCGATAATATGGTTGTTGGGGGGGTTAAGCGCTTTATCGATAAATTCCAATCCGACCACAGCAACTGCCACCTGACCTTGGCCAGAGTTAAAGATCCGAGCCACTTTGGGGTCCCGGAATTAAAGGGTTCCCGAATTGTTAGTATTGAAGAGAAACCCAAACATCCCAAAAGTGAATTTGCAGTGGCCGGAATCTATCTCTATGACACCTCCATTTTCGAGGCGGTAAATGCCATTAAACCGAGCGCCCGTGGTGAATTGGAGATTTCAGATGCTCATCAATATTTGCTGGAAAAAGGCAAGAAAATTACCTATTCGGAAATTACCGGATGGTGGAAGGATACCGGAAAGCCATTCGATCTCCTGGAAGCCAATCGTCTGATTTTAGAGAATCTGCCTCCCAGTCTGGAGTACACGGAAGTGGACCCAACCTCCAATTTAGCCGGAAAGGTTCTTCTGGAGAAAGGGGCAAAAATTATCAATAGCAATGTGCGTGGACCTGTAATTATCGGAAAGAATAGCGAAATCCGCGATAGTTATATTGGGCCTTATACGGCCATATACCATGATACATTGATACAGAACAGCGAGGTCGAATTCAGCATTATCATGGATCACTGCAAAATAACCGATGTCGGCATACGCATTGAAAGCAGCATCTTTGGCAGCGAAGTTGAGATCGTCAGAGCTTCGGATAAACCGAAAACGCATCGCTTTATCCTGGGAGCACAGAGTCGGCTGGAAGTTGTTTGATCATAATTGTTATATTGTAGAATTCATTTTTGATATATCAGGAGGCTCTACATGGAAACACAGAATTTAAAGGTGGAAAAATTTGACAATTACGCGATTATAACTTTCAATCGTGAGAAAAAATTAAACGCGCTTAACAAAACCACTATCGATGAACTCGAACATACCATGCAGGATCTTGAGAAGGAGGATTCCATCAGAGCTGTCATTTTAACCGGTGCCGGTGAGAAAGCATTCGTAGCAGGCGCCGATATCTCGGAGATTTCTGAATTAGACCAAACCACAGGACAGGAATTTTCTCTGCGCGGCCAAAATGTGTTTCGATTAATCGAAGAGATGACCACCCCCGTAATTGCTGCGATAAACGGATTTGCATTAGGTGGCGGTTGCGAGTTAGCGATGGCCTGCCACTTACGCTTAGCCTCCTCAAATGCGCAATTTGGTCAACCGGAGATCAACCTCGGAATTATCCCCGGCTATGGCGGGACGCAACGCCTCTCCAGGCTCATCGGACGCACCAATGCACTATACTTATTATTGACCGGGGAAAGAATTGATGCGCAGAAAGCACTCACTTTAGGGTTGGTAAACGACGTTGTGGAACCAGGCCAATTACTGGATCGTGCCAGGGAGTTAGCCCGTGCCCTGGCCGAAAAAGCACCAGTTGCTACCGAAAAAATTTTAAATGCGGTTGACCAGGGATCGGATGTGCCGTTGGAGGAGGGATTAAAAATCGAAGCCATACATTTTGGTGAAGTTTGTAACACAGAAGATAAGCAAGAAGGAACTGCGGCATTTCTGGAAAAGCGGAAGCCGAAATTTAAGGGACGCTAAGCGAACAGATTCTATGAACGAGAAAAACATAGCCCTGATTATATCCGAAGCGAAAAATTTTGTTGAGTTTTATTCAAAGCTTTTAAAAGATAATGATTTTAAGATTTTAAAAGCCAAGAATTTAAACACCTGGTTGCATAAAACCGAGGCAAGCAGACAGGTTGAATTCGATATATGTTTCGTTGACAACCGTTTGGGTGGCTTTCAATTCGGAGCGCTTCTCAAGCACTTAAAACAGTATAAACCTCAGGCTATTGTTGTTAATGTTTCTCAAAACCATCATTACGAACCACCAGAATATATACAGTTTTTTAATCTTAACAGCCCAACCAATAGCATCGACGCAGAATCATTCATTCAATATTTGGCCGAGCTTTTTAAACAAGCCAAGTCAAGAACGGAACTGGCTGCCTTGCTCATCCATGACATACGGTCTCCTATCAATAGCTTACTCGCTTATATCGAATTACTTTTGAATCAAACCTTTGGTGAATTAAATGAAGGACAACAAAGTTTTTTAGAAAAAGCAATGATCCTGGGTGATCATTTGTTAGATATTTTAGAAGACATCAATGAAATCTATCGAAGTGAACAATCTGTCTTTACTTTGAATAAAGAGCCGTTTTCGCCTAATAAAGTTATTGATGAAGCATTAGTAAACTTGTGGGCACAAGCAGACGTTAAAGATATTCAGATAAAAAAGAATGTTCCGAAGAAGTTACCCCAGTTAGAAGGCGATGCGTTCCAGATTCAGCGAGTTTTTACGAACCTTATTCAAAATTCAATTAAATATTCTCCCCAGAACTCTACCATCATTATTCACGTTGATACTTCCTCAAACAGAAATATAAAGTTTTTAATCATGGATAATGGCGGGGGAATCCCGGAGGAATTGATCTCAAAAATCTTTCGAAAATCTTACCGTGGGAAACAGGATTCGCAGCTAAGGAAGGGGGAGGGCCTGGGTTTGTATATTTGCAAAATGATTGTAAAAGCCCACGGAGGCACCATTCAGGCAGAGAACAACGACCTCGGCGGTATGTCATTTACTTTTACGTTACCACTTAAAAAATAAATAATCTATCTATTCAAGATACAGACAGGAAAGCAGAGTGGCAAATTCTTCCATTATTATCAGAATTGACGATCGTCTCATCCATGGCCAGGTGCTGGTCGGTTGGGGAGCTCATTATCCATTAAAATGTCTCATTGTAGCGAATGATGAGATTGCAGCAAATGAGTGGGAAAAAAATTTGCTCTTAATGGCAGTGACATCGGATATCGATGCGAAAGTTCTCTCTCTGGAAGATGCGCTTACCTATATTGATGAACACCGCCAATCTGCCACGATGAGCATGATCTTGATCAACTCTCCCGGGGATGTTAAATTAATGGCAGATAGGGGATTGAAATTTAAAAAGANNGAAGGTAGAAAACAATACTTGCCATACTTATTTTTAAGCACAGAGGACGTCAAGATTTTTAAAGAATTACTGGATATGGGTTTTGAAATTGAGTGTCAGGATGTTCCGACCAGCCCCAGATATAATCTCAACAAATTATTAAGGAAGCCAAAATGATAGAAATGATTACCGAATCGCTACCCCTTTCAACAAATGGCTTCACCGATATTATTGATATTAGCTCCGACTTGCAGCAATTGTTATCTAAGCACTCATTTATCGAAGGCCATATGTTAGTATTTGTATCCGGCTCTACGGCGGGTTTGACAACTATTGAATATGAAGGGGGATTAAAAAAAGATTTAAAGGAGTGGTTTGAAAGATGGATACCTATGGAGGCTCACTATCATCACAATGAACGATGGCATGATGGAAACGGGTATGCGCACATTCGGGCCTCGATATTAAAACCTTTCTTGACTATCCCATTCACCAAACAGCGATTAAATTTAGGCACCTGGCAACAGGTAATTTTGGTGGACTTTGATAACCGGCCTCGACAAAGAAATCTTGTTGTCCAAATGTTTGGAAAAACCGCATAAGCAATCACCTGGTGGAGAGTGTGATCCGATAAACTATTAATTATTCCATCACCATGGATTGTTTTTTTAAATATTCTTCTCGAAATTTTTCAGCCGGTCCATCTGTGAACCAGGATATGATCGCATCAGTCAAAGAAAGCTGGTCTTCGTCTTTCTTGTTCATTTTATTGTAATAAGACTGGATCGCTTCCAACTGAGAATTGGTGTAGTGTTTATTCCATTCCATTATAAACCTCCATATGAAACATTACCGAATTAATGCTTTTTTTGATGAACGATTAACCTTTCGATTAAAACTTTCTGAGAACCAGAGGGCTATCGCTTCAGAAAAGGAAATTGTTCTGTTTAATTCCTGGGATTTCTTTTCACGAAATTCCAGTATTTCTTTAAATTGCTCGCTTGTTTTTTTCATCATCTTCCTCCTGTTCTCACCCATCAAAATTCGCAATTATAATGCCACAAAATTTATTACTTGAAAATTTCGTTTGAGTTACAGTTATAATTCATTTTCTTGGTACTTTTCAGATTAATGGCGTAAAATCAATTACTTTCAAAGTGTCGAATTTTTATACGCTAATTTGAGGAGCTGTGTTGGAATCCTCGACAATTAATTTAACCTTATTCTCTTTTACCTATTGAACTTTTTAACAGTTTTTTTGAATACTTTCTATTTGAGTATACCTCACTCGACTTTATAAAGTTCTTACAATTTTTTCACAGACCGATCCCGGATGGCGTGATTCAATAAAAATGCAAAATAATTGATAAAAATATTATTGAAGGCAGGGATATCTAATAATGATGTTAATCAAATACAGAAAATTATAAATTTAATAATTCGCTTAATCGTTTGGCATTGCGGAAATTTTCAACTTGAAAACCAATGTTATGATGCAGCTGAAGCTTATCTCCACTCTCTAATTCATCAAGAGTAACCCAGGCAAAATCCTGATGCTCGCTGGAAAGCTGAAGATCACCCCCAACAAGAGTTGCCAGATAATCGATAGAGAGTAAGAAATAGGCATTCTTCCAGAATCCAAACCAGGTATTGGCTGGAGCAATTACGCGTATATCTAAGTTCGTCTCCTCGTTAACTTCCCGGCAGAGTCCGCTAATCGGATCTTCATCGCGATTTAGCCGCCCGCCCGGAGGGGCCCAAATAAATGGTTCGGTATTCCGTTTCAGCAGCAGAAATTTATCATTACTCAACAAGTAGGCATTGACCGCGACTTTATGGGTATAGTGATCTTCATGTTTCATATTTGTTGGAATGGCTAACGCTTGTATTCAACTTGATCGATATTAAAGGCATCCCGAAGAATTTGCGGTATCCTGAGCGGTCGTCCGTTCAAATCGGTAATCACCCAGGTGACATCCGCCTCAACGACAACTCTTTCGTCACTCTGCTTGAGGATTTGCTGATTAAAGGTTCCACTACTATTTCGATGGGATTTCATATAAGTTCGGATGACCAAAACGTCATTAGCGGAGGAGGGAGAAAGATATTGAATATCAATACGGTGGATGAGAACCATAAAACCCAAGCGTTTCAACTTTTCCAATGTCAGATCCTTGGCTTCCAAAGTTTCCATCCGCGCAAATTCCAGATAATTCAAATAAGTGGCATTGTTGACATGCCCGTAATAGTCGCATTCAAAGGTTCGGACTTTGTGATACGATTCGAAAATTTCCGGCTCCATTTTCAATCTCCATTTAACCATTAACAAATGGCTGCTGTTCAAGCCGATACGCCTTAGAACTTAAATTTAACTCTCATGCCAACAAACTGCAAATCCAGATAGTTTGAACGGTTAAAAAAAGCCGATTACCAGGCTTTAGCCTGTTAAGCCAGAGACGCTGGATCAGGCTGAAGCGAATAAATAAACACTCTGAACCGTGGTAATCTATTATCATTTAATATCCAATTTATCATGTGCTTTTTTTCTTCATATTTTTTTTATAAGTTCGAAAGCTTTGTTATGAGCCGAAATTCATTTGGGGGTCCAGAGTAGGTCTGAATAAGCATTTGTATAAATATTACAGTTGTTGACGGAGGTAAACGATGAAACAAATTTTAGTCTTAGGAGCAGGGCAAAGCACCACTTACCTGATTGATTATTTGTTAAAGGAAGCCCCAAAAGAAGATTGGTTTGTTACCGTTGGAGATCGAGATCTAAATGCCGCCCAAAAGGCGGTAGGTGAATATGCCAGCGGTTCGGCCATTCCTTTCGATATTAACGACTCGACGCTTCGTGCAACTCAATTCCAAAAAGCAGACATCGTTGTAAATTTGCTGTCCCCTCTTTTTCAACACCTTATTGCTCTGGAATGCATTAATTACGGAAAGCCGATGGTTTCAGCTTCATACGCTCAACCCCGGGTGAAGGAATTGGACCTGGATGCGAATCGCAAAGGAATTATTATTCTTAACGAGATGGGATTAGATCCGGGAATCGATCATATGTCGGCAATGGCACTAATCCACAGTTTGTATAAACAGGGGGGGGTTATTACCACCTTTTTATCGTACGGTGCGGGACTCCCGGCACCGGAAGTTAACAGTAATCCTCTGCGATATTGTGTCACCTGGAATCCTCGCAATGTGGTCAGAGCAGGGGAGGCGGGTGCTCAGTACATGGAAGACGGAAAAATTAAAGTACTGCCTTATCATAACCTATTTAACCGTACCTGGACGGTAGATGCGGAAGGCGTGGGAACATTGGAAGCTTATCCGAACCGAGATTCCCTTATTTATCGGGAGATCTTTGGTTTGGATGATGTATCGACTATGATTCGCGGGACATTGCGCTATCCGGGTTGGAGTGAAACATGGCAACAGCTGGTCAAATTGGGACTAACCAATGAAACCATGCCGATTCCCAATTTACAAAAGATGACCTACCGGGAATTCACCCAACTTTTTCTTCCACTTCATATCTCCGGTTCAAAATTGACCAATCGGGTAGCCAATCTTCTAAACCTGAGTCCTACCGGAAAAATTATGGAGAATTTAAAATGGTTGGGACTTTTTTCTGATACAGTCATTAACGGGGAGGCCACATCCGCATCAGATGTGCTAACCGAACTTCTCAAAAAAAAACTAAATCTACCCCCGGACGCTCGCGATATGGTGGTTTTGATTCACGAAATTGAAGTCAGGTTTCCGGAAGAAAACGATCGTAGAGAAAGGCTTAAGACAACCCTGATTGAGTACGGCGATCCTGCAGGTTTTACTGCGATTGCCAAGACGGTGGGATTGCCTGCTGCTATTGCCACCAAATTAATCCTTAAAGGAAGACTACCCATGACCGGTTGTCATATCCCCATTAAACCAGCTATTTATACCCCTGTTCTGGAAGAACTCAAAAAATCGGGATTGAAATTTAAGGAAGATGTTACGCCACTATAAAGGAAGTATCATGAGACGCATTGTTTTTATCTGTTGTAGCTTTTTACTCATCACCCAGGCATTCACCCAAACTGAAGAATACTATTTCCGCCTTCCGATCCACGAACTTTCAGAAGTGGATCTTCTCAGTAGACAATTTTCCATTGATAAATTGGATAACGGGTTCGTCTACGGCTATGCGAACGACATGCAATGGAAGAAGTTACGAACAATGGATTATGCGATTGAACGCCTGCCCCATCCCGGTGCCTTGTATGACCACAAACTGAGCGAGGAGCCGGAAGAAATTCAGGGAGACTGGGATACTTATCCAACTTATGGCGCTTATGCTAATATGATGGTGCAATACGCGGACAGCTTTTCTCACATTTGCCGTCTGGATACCTTTGGGTATTCAACTCAGGGAAGATTACTATTAGTTATGAAAATAACCGACCAGCCTGCGCTGGAAGAAGACGAGCCGGAATTTTTTTACACCTCGACCATGCACGGCGATGAAACGGTTGGCTATGTGTTAATGCTACGCTTAATCGACTATCTGCTTCATCAATACAACCAGCCCACGCCGGAAGGAGAGAGGGTTGGTCGTCTGGTTAACAATATGGAAATCTGGATCAACCCCTTAGCCAATCCCGATGGCACCTATCGCGCCGGAAACCATACCGTAACCGGCGCCTGGCGATATAATCCCAACGGGGTGGACCTGAACCGTGATTTTCCGGATCGCATTCATGATCCCAACAACACTGGTCAGGGCCGAGAAATTGAAACTCAGGCAATGATGCAGTTGGTCGCCGCTCAAAATTTTAATCTGTCCGCCAATTTTCATGGCGGTGCGGAAGTCGTCAATTATCCCTGGGATAATGGCGCCCCCAGCGGTGTTTACTCCGCCTGTCCCGACGATGCCTGGTTTATCGACATCTGCCAGCGTTATGCCAGTCTCAATCCGGATATTCTCAACGGCGGTTTTCCCAACGGCATTACCAATGGATGTCGATGGTACGCCATCAACGGCGGACGCCAGGATTGGATTTACTGGTGGTATGGCAGTCGCGAGACAACTATTGAATTGTGGGATATCAAAAATCCACCGGGATCGATCCTACCGGGTCGCTGGAACAACAACAAAGAGTCGTTTTTAACCTACATGGAAGAAACCTTCAAAGGAATTCGAGGGATCGTACGTGATGCGGTCACCGNNATCTTTGGGTTCCCTTCTGTTTCAGTTTTTACCGATTCGCTGGTTGGCGACTATCATCGATTGCTATTGCCAGGCGCCTACGACATGGTTGTCTCCGCCGATGGGTATAACAGCGACACATTGGTAAACGTTGCGGTGTTCGACAGCGGTGCAACCCGGCATAATTTCCTGCTCCAACCGGCAAATTTTCAGCTTTTCAGCAAAACGATGGAGTTGCAGGTTGCCAGCTATTCCGGTTCTGTGGAATGGGGAGATTATGATCGGGATACCGATCTTGATTTATTAACCATCGGGGCAGACACGACAGAGGTATTATCTGTAAATTCAGCAATCTTCAGAAATGACGGCGACAGCATTTTTACGGAAGTCAATACCGGATTGTCTGATGTTTGGCATGGGGCCGGGCGATGGGGAGATTTTGACAACGACAATTATTTGGATGTCCTCTTAACCGGCGCCTTCCCTGACGACGGAACGGTTTCTGCTATCTACCGCCAACAGAGTGGCACATTTACCGATATCAACGCCAACATCACACCGATGGGTCACAGTTGCGCTGCCTGGGCTGACTACGACAACGACGGCGACCTCGACTTTGTGATTATCGGCAACAGTGGTTTGGCTTCAATTCCTTACACAAAGATTTATCGCAATGATGAAGGGAGTTTTACCGATATCCAGGCAAACCCGGAACCCATCCGTTCCTCAGGTTCGGTTGCCTGGGCGGATTTTGATAATGACAGCGATCTGGACCTTTTGCTGACTGGGGTCAACGGCGCTTCAGAGCCTGTGAGCAAAATTTACCGGAATGATCTCTCAGTCGCCGGCCAGGATACCGCCTTCGTGGAAATCAATGCCAATCTTCAAAATCTGTCTCGTGGATTCGGTGAGTGGGGTGATTATGATAATGACGGTTATTCGGATATCCTCTTCGGCGGACGAGATTCCACTGGAGCCGCAACTACACTCGTCTATCGCAATGAGGGCAACGGAAATTTTACAGAGGTTCAGGCGGGATTAATCGGCCTCACCTCCGGGGCTGGTGCCTGGGGAGATTATGACAACGATGGCGATCTGGATATCGCTATCACCGGGGCTCAGAATATAAGCCCTCCTTATCATCCGGTTACCAAACTGTATCGGAATGATGGCAATGACAGATTTATGCCGGTTATGATTCCACTGACCGGCTTGCGCGAAAGTTCACTCGCCTGGGGAGATTTTAATAACGATCAACGGTTAGATCTGATTGTTTCTGGTCTGGATAGTAATGATCATCTGAAGACTCACATTTATCGAAACAATTTCGGGTCGTTCAATACGCGTCCGCTTTCGCCACAGGGGCTAACGGCATCAGTCGCTGGTGATACGGTTCATTTAAGCTGGAATGCGGCAACCGATAATGAAACGCCCTCCCCTGCCCTCACCTACAATCTGCGAATGGGCACTACGCCCGGTGGCACCGATATCATCTCGCCAATGGCAGATCCGAGCACCGGCTATCGGTATCAAGTAGCGCAAGGTAATGCCCATCACGATACAGTCTGGTACATCTATAATTTATCAAGCGGCACTTATTATTGGAGCGTGCAGGCTATCGATCAATCATTTGCGGGCTCCGAATTCGCAACCGAAAACAGTTTTGTGGTGAATAATACCGGCATCCCCAATAACAAGGATCCGGTTCCGCAAAAATTTGCGCTGTTGCAGAATTACCCCAATCCATTTAATCCGCAAACCAGGATTCAGTTTACATTGCCAAAAGCAACTGAGATCAACCTGACGATTTACAATATGTTGGGACAACCGGTAAGAACATTGGCAAAAGGAAGGCGCTCCGCTGGCGTTCATGAAATATTATGGGATGGGAACAATACACGGGGGGATCCTGCGCCGTCCGGGATTTACATGTATCGATTAAAAACAAAGCGGGAGGTTCAAACCCGGAAAATGTTACTGGTGCGGTGATTCGTTACCAAACCCATAACAAATTACGGTGTGCACAATGGGGCGCCTTACCGCAGGCATCCCCGTGGGCTACGGATTTTACACAAGTTTACAGGGTGCAGAAAATTCGCTCATAACCTGCAATTTCAGAACTCCTGACTTAGTCGTAAAATCGAATTGGCTCTATTTTGGATTATTCATAATCTTCAGCACACAAAGCATAAAAGTTATTTGCAGCCTTCCTCTTAACGCACTGCGTAGTGGTCGCCGTGTGAGAGGCACTTTTAACGCAGAGGCGCAGAGTACGCAGCGATGGGCAGCGTGGTTTAAGTATCACTTTGACGATTCTAATTTTTTCTCTGCGTGTTCTGCCTGCTGCAACACTGTGGCCACCATGTGGCAGGCAGG
>JABAHQ010001738.1_pt1 | contig 25248 bp, 17 predicted proteins | sample 7062091 | NCBI WGS metagenome assembly JABAHQ01 (sample SAMN14534359, study PRJNA622989) | marine sediment metagenome | biome: marine biome [ENVO:00000428]; feature: marine pelagic biome [ENVO:01000023]; material: deep marine sediment [ENVO:00002113] | place: India: Gulf of Kutch | collected...
CGTGGCGTGGGCGGTGTGCCCCTCCTGCCATAGAAATTCCATGGTACGCAAGAAAAGACGCGTCCGCATTTCCCAGCGCACGACATTGGACCATTGGTTGATGAGAACGGGCAAATCACGGTAACTTTTAATCCACTTGGCATACATATAACCGATAATGGTCTCTGAGGTAGGGCGCACCACGAGCGGTTCTTCTAGCTCTTTACCGCCGCCGTGGGTAACAACAGCCAGCTCTGGAGCGAATCCCTCAACATGCTGGGCTTCTTTTTGAAGGAAACTTTCCGGGATCAAGAGGGGGAAATAGGCGTTAACGTGGCCGGTCTCCTTAAAGCGCCGGTCCATTTGGGCCACCATATTTTCCCACAGGGTATAGCCATAAGGTCGAATGACCATACTCCCGCGCACGGGGGAATAATCGGCCAGTTCGGCCATTTGCACAACATCGGTATACCAGCGAGAAAAATCTTCACGCTGTGGCGTGACTTTTTGGGCCATTGATCAAAACTCCAACTTCGTGCTTAGGATTTCACTAAGATTTCAATTGCCTCTTTAGGGGTTTTGGCCGTCTTAATCAGGTTAATGTGCTCCGCTTGAACGTAGTCCGGAGAGATGAAAGCATTGAGCGTCCGGGCCCACAGCCCCCCCACAGCGACGATGGGCCGCGGCGGGAGTTCGCCCGTTTGGATGAAGCACCAGATTAGGGCTAACTCTGACAGGGTGCCAATACCGCCGGGCATGGCTATTGCTCCATCGCATTTTTCAACCAGATGAAACAAACGCTCACGCAGGGTTTGATATTTAACCTCCTCGGCCACCCATTCATTGGCCGGCATAGGCCGGAAAGTCTCAATTTGCGCGCAAGTGATACCAATGACGTGTCCGCCCACCTCGCTGGCCCCACGGCTGGCCCCGGCCATAACACCACTATAACCGCCAGTTTGGACAACAAAGCCAGCCTGAGCCAGCAGCGTCCCCATCTGTCGAGCCGCTTCGTAATCGGCCGAACCGGGTTTTGGATAACCACTGCCAAAGACACTGATGACTTTCATTAAGATTATATTCCCCTGGGATAAGAACCTAAGATGCGGAAGTAGCTCGTCAGTTCCTGTAAGTTATTTAAGGCGTTCTGACAGTGGAGTTCATGCTGGCTGCCAACAAAATCAAGGTAAAAAAAATATTGCCAGGGTTTGCCTTGCAAAGGACGTGATTCGATCTTCGTCAAGTCAATATCCCGCAAGGCAAAAACGGCCAGACTCTTAAAAAGAGCGCCGGGCTGGTTGTGCATGGCATAGACGATAGAAGTCTTGGCCTCCCCTTCTGGTTTAACCGGCTCACGGCTGATAATCAAAAAACGGGTGTAGTTTTGGAGATCGTCCTCAAAATTTTCCTGTAAAATATCCATTTCATAAATTTCGGCCGCCCGAGAACTGGCAATAGCCGCACCCTCACGGATATTTCCTTCGCGCAGCATTTTAGCACTACCGGCCGTGTCATAAGTTGCCACTCGTTCTGCATGGGGAAAATGGGCCTGAATAGACTGCCGACATTGGGCCAGCGCCTGGGGGTGTGAATAGACACGTTTGACCTCCTCCGCCTTCACCCCGGGCAAGACCATCAGTTGGTGAGCGACGCGATGTTGAATTTCGCCAATGATAAAAAGCTCATAGCGCAAAAGTAGATCGTAATTGTGGTGGATACTACCAGCCAGTGAGTTTTCAACCGGAATGATCCCTCGATCTACTTCATCCCGGATCACCCGCTCAAAAATCAGATCAAATGACCCGCAAGGAACGGAATCAATGTCGTCGCCAAAGTAGTCGACGGCGGCGGCTTCGCTATATGCACCGAGCTCTCCCTGAAAGCCGACTGTTAGACGGGGTTGGGTCACAGTTTTATTTCCTTCCTACGTATAGCGGAACATGGCGCTGACACATCCGATCATCTCTCAATGCTGGTGGAAGCGCGCCTAATCTAAGTTCAGATTCAATATTTTATATGGATAAACGTTATTCACAATAGTCTGATAATAACAGGTGACTGTCTGTTCGGTATGGCTATAGACATGATGATGTCCATGAAGCAGGTAGCGGGGCTTAAACTTTCTCATCAGCCATAAAAAAGAGGCAAACCCCTGGTGAACATAGTCATTGCCATTGTGAATGTTCAGGGGGGGAGCGTGGGTTATTAAAACATCTAAAGCTCGCCCTTTAAAGATCCGATTGTAGAATAAGCGAGGCACCATTCGCAAAACCTTCAGCCACATCTCAAATTGGGTATGCTGAAAGCTGCCCTCCTGTTTGTAGCGAATCGAGCCCTGCAAACCGGCAACAATCAGACCATTCACCTCAACCACTTTAGTATCCAGGTCAACACCGCCGCCAGGGCCGGTCATTCCCTCACCACCGGGGGTATATTCCACTTGAGGATCATGATTACCATGAACATAGTAAAGGGGAACATTGAGGACCGTCAATAAATACTCCAGATAATAATAAGGTAAATCGCCACAACTGAAAATAATGTTGACATCCCCAGCTTTGGTTACTACTGCCGGGTCATATAGGAAGTCGACCACTTTGTCACTAACGCAAAGCGCTTTCACTCACTTTTCCTCAAATTGCTTCATCGATCATCAGTATATTTTATTATACCACACTCATCCCGGAACGGAACAAACATCCTCACTCACTGCAAACGATGGAAGATATGTCTATCCAGCCAGCCCGTTAACTGGTCTTTCACCAAATACCCCAAGACCACAATGCCCAAAATTATCGCTATCACCAGCCAGAAAATCCAGCGGGGGGCCTGAAGTGAAGTCGCCCCTGCCCAGGAGATTAAAAACGAAAAGGGACCCCGGCTGATGAGAATAGCCAAAGCCAGGATGCCATATTTCACCCGGCTGAGCCCAGCCACATAATAGGGAAAGTCCCCCAGAGGTACGGTCAAAACAACCACCCAAACCCACAATGATTCCAACTTGGCCAGATTTTCGTATTTCGTCAATGTTTCAGGGCCAATCTGTTTTTCAACGAAGGGACGCCCCAATGTTCTTGCCAACCAGGTCGAAATCAGTCCACCCGCCGTCATGCCCACAATACTGTAAATGCCCCCTAACCAGGTCCCAAAGAGGGCTCCCCCTAAAATTTGGACCGGATATCCTGGAATAGGCGCGCCAACAATTTGAACGATGTTCAGCGCAAAAAATCCCAAGGGCGCAAGAATGCCCAGCTGAGCCACCTCGCTCTGAAGTTTAACCGGGTCTCGCTCTCCCCCCAGCAAAACTGTAAGAGGTTGCCATAGGACGGCCGCAATACCGATTAGCGATAAAATCACCAACCCAGGCAGCCATTTTGTAAGTGAATAATTGGGGCTCGATTTATCCATTACCAAGCATAATAAACGCAAAACTCACTTCATAAATACAAAAATTGTAACACAAACAAAAGAAAGGGGCGAAAGCTATAGCAAAGTTTGTTCAGGTTTGACAACCGTTTCCCATCGGGTAAGCTATCGCTCACCAATACAATGAGGTGCTGCTCAACTGTTGTCAATGAGGAGACGCTTTATGATGGAAACGCAAACATACATTCACCTGGAAGAAACGTATGGGGCGCATAATTACCGCCCTCTCGACGTGGTGATCGAGCGGGGTGAGGGGGTTTGGGTCTATGATGTGGAAGGGAATAAATATCTGGATTGCCTCAGTGCCTATTCTGCCCTTAATCAAGGTCATTGTCACCCGCGTATCGTCAATGTTTTGATTCGACAAGCCCAAAAATTGTCCTTGACCTCACGCGCCTTTCGCAATGATCAACTCGGCCTATTCTACAAGGCGCTGGCCGATCTAACCGGGTATTCAATGATTCTGCCGATGAATAGTGGCACCGAAGCGGTCGAAACAGCCTTAAAGGCGGCTCGCAAGTGGGGCTATACGGTTAAAGGGGTCCCGGCCGACCAGGCTGAAATTATTGTCTGTGAGGGGAACTTTCATGGTCGCACCATTGCCATCGTCGGCTTCTCGACTGAAGAACAATATCGCAACGGTTTTGGCCCTTATCCGGCCGGCTTTAAAGTCATCCCCTATGGTGATGTCCGGGCCTTACGGGAGGCAATCACCCCTAACACTGTTGCCTTTTTAGTTGAACCGATTCAAGGAGAAGCGGGGGTGATTGTGCCGCCGGTGGGCTATCTCAAAGCGGCACGGGATCTTTGCACCGCACATAATGTCCTCTTTATGGCTGATGAAATCCAAACCGGCCTGGGGCGTACAGGCAAAAAATTTGCCTGTGACCATGAAGATGTTCGTCCTGATGTAACCATCGTCGGCAAAGCGCTGTCAGGGGGACTATATCCGGTTTCAGCCGTTTTATCAACGCCAGCCATTTTAGGCGTTTTCAGACCTGGCGACCATGGCAGCACCTTCGGTGGCAATCCCTTAGGGGTTGCCGTTGCCCGCGAAGCGCTGGCCGTATTAATCGAAGAAAACTTGATCGAAAATGCCGCCACCCTGGGCGAATACTTTCAGGAACGCCTGGTCGAAGTCCCCAGTCCCCACGTTAAAGAAGTTCGTGGCAAAGGGTTGTTAATCGGGGTCGAGCTATATCCCTCCGCTGGCGGCGCTCGTCGTTTCTGCGAAGCCTTGAAAGACCGGCATATTTTGTGCAAAGAAACGCACCAACACGTCATCCGTTTTGCGCCGCCCTTGATCATTACCAGAACAGAAATTGATCAAGCTCTGGAGCCAATTACAGAAGTCTTAAATATGCGCTAAAGGGGTAGTCCGTTGGGTGTCGGGCGTAAATATCCTCGCCGCGCGTTCCGTACTACACCTTATGGGCATTCTGCTAACAGTCCGCGACACATTGAGCATTTATCTCTCCAACGATATTTTTATCTTGACGATACATCCTTTATGAGTTACCATAAGCATGAAAGGATGCTCAAGTCTTCCTCTATTTATTGCGTTAACCAGCCCAACCCAGGCTCAACACGACAACAAAAAATTAAAAATTCCAACTAATGAGGAGAAGCCAATGAAGCAAATACGAGTTCCCGCCGCCATTGCCATCGCCTTTGCTATTTTGGGCTACGTGTTGGGCACATTGTTTGGCCTGGGTAATGTTCAGGGACGAGCTTTTTTATTGGCTACTTTGGCTTTTGGTATTGTCCTGGGCATGTTATTTGATTGGCTTCTGGAAGAAGCGTCCCGTCGCAACCGCGAACTGATGAGCCAACTGGAGAGTCGTGCCTTGGAAACGCCCCAGATCGAGCGGATTCCAATCGAACGGCTACAACGACAAATTTCAGCGCCGTCCCCCCCCGCCAGCCTGCCAGCCAGTGCTGCTGGTTCCCAGAGCCAGGAAATTGCTGCCCAGACTCTGGCCGAATTTTTGCACCAACGCGACAGCGACCTTAAAGCGCTGCGTGAAGAGATCAATGACATGCATCAACAGATGCAAACTGTCCGTAATAAGGCCAACCAAGAAATTCAGGCCATCCGGGCTGAATTTGACGCTTACGTCCAGACCCACCCTGATAACTTAACCGTTATTAAAGGAATCGGCCCTGTTTACCAACGAAAATTACGCGACCTGGGGATTAATTCCTTAAAACAACTGGCCGAAACTGACCCGGACAAACTACGACGCCAACTGGATATCAAGAACTGGCAGAAGGTCGATATCGAAGACTGGATTGCCCAAAGCCGCGATTGGCTCTAATGAGGTTACGATGACTTATCGGGACTGGCTGCATGAGGCCGGCAGACGGCGTAAAAAGCGACGGCTCATTCTGAGCGGTTTACTGATAGTCATGGCCATCGCTTCTTTGACCGCCGGTCTGCTGAGCGAAGAACCGGTGACTGCACCGACAGCCCTTGCCCAGGTCACCCCCACTCCATTTGAATCCCATCAGGTTTCACCTACGATTGCCGTCACACTTTCCCTCCTTCCCCTTACCTCGACGGTCAGCCCGACCGAAACACCCACCATCACGCCCAGTCCGATGACCAGTATCGCTACCAACGCCCAGGTTACCGACATCATAACCCCAACCAATTCAGCCTCACCGACTGTTATCGCCACCCAATCCCCTCTATTCAATACGCCAACACCTGCCTTAATATTGCCGACTCATACCGCCACCACCGCCTCAATCATCCACACCGTCACGCCAACCAGTTCAGTCTCTCCGATTATTGCCGCCACACCATCCCCACTTCCTGGTACCCCAGTGCCTGGCCCAACGCTAACACCCACAGCCACGACCTTCAGTCCTAAACCACCGAGTGACACAAGCACTCCCAGCCCCGAACCACCGACCAACACGGCCACACTTACCGCTGGCCCGGCTGTTGCAGCTACGACGGCTACATCTTCTGCTCAAGGCACAGTTGGCATAGTTGGCGATAAAACCAGCGATCAAACGGGCCCTGGCCCTATTACTGATACACTGACTGATATATTGACCCGCACAACCACAGCCAGCCCTACAAGCCCCATTACTCCCACTAACATTGCTCAGCATATCACCCCCTCAAGCCCCGGTGAGCAAGCTGAATTACCGGCCGAGAGCGAGACAACCGGCACAACTAAGCCTACTCCCGCCATCCTTGATATTACCGCCACCCACGAAGCCAGCCCCAATACCGCCTCTGACACCTTAGGTCCTCAGGTGACCGCTACGCTGGAACCTGACGACTTCCTGCCAACCACGGGCCAACCGCCTACCGCAAAAGCCTGGTTCTTCGTATTAGCCTTTATTTTGCTTTTACTCTCAGCGGGGATTATGGCGACGGAAAAAAATCCGCGGGTTTGACAGAATTCTCCGCCTGATTTATCTTAAAGTAACTTTGCCAAACTCCACAATCAATACCATACTATTTGTTTTCTTTTTCCCCTACTGGTTGGCCGACCTGCTCCCCGTCTCGGCCGAAATCAGCCATCACCTGGGGGAGGCTCAGATTGGTTATGGAGAGCTATTAGCCAGGCAAGCTGAAGGAGCCTGATCCAGTTTAAAGTCCCGCTTTTTTACAAACCTCCCTCTTCTGACGTATAATGATTAATCTAATAAATTTATTGAGTGAGGCAATTAGACCAGCATCAATCTTTGATGAACCGGATACTTGATACTTAACCATGACGCCCCTCTCCCACGCGAATATTGACCGAGCAATTGAAAAAGGTGTGCGATATTTACATCAAACACAGCACCCCTCCGGGGAGTTTACCACCTACACCTCGCCCAATCTTGACCTGAGCGACAGCGTTCCCTACCCCAAATCGGTCTATATGACTACCTTTGTGATGCATTCTCTGGCTACATTGCCAGCCAACACATCCATAATCTCCCTAATCAAGGACATACAAGGACAAGGGGCTGCTTTTTTGGAGCAAGAGCAAGAGGATAATGGGGCCTGGAATTTCGAGGGGCGGGGAGAGCCGCGCGTTCCTCCCGACCTGGACGATACCAGTTGTGCTATGGCCGCCCTGGCCGAGCTTGACCGCCAACCTGAACTCTCCTTCTACGCCCTGTTGTGGCAAAACGAATCGGCCCCTAGTGGCCCTTACTATACCTGGCTAGGCATCAATGATCGAGACGACGACCCCCGGGCGCGTCAAGTTGATGCATTGGTTAACGCTAATATCCTCTTCTGCTGTGGCCTACTTAATCTCTCCTTACCGGGTACGGTTTACTATCTGGAACAAGTGATTCGGGCTGAAGCTTACCAAAGTGAAAGTGTATACACGGCTTCGCCTCATTTTTTATTTTACGCCCTTAGCCGGGCCTACGCAGATGGCCAAGTTACGGCTTTGGACCCGGCCATGTCAATCCTAGAGGACTATATTTTGAGTAAGGTCCCTCCGCCTCACCCTGATACGCCCATTTTTGAGATTGCCTGTCTGGCTGCTACCTTGCTTAACCTGCGGATCCCCTCCATTTTGATTCGACCTTATCTCGTCCCTTTGCTGACAACCCAACATTCCGACGGTAGTTGGCCTGGTTGGGGGGCTTACGCCAGTTTGGCCCCCAATTACGATGGTAGCCCGGCTCTCACCACGGCCCTGGCCATTGAAGCGTTAGGCAAATATGTCAAGGCTTAGGGTCATGACAATAAGATAATCCTATGGGTGTTACAGATCAAAAATTGTCTCGCATCACAACTTTGGGGGGTGAGGTCCGAAGGGGATCTTATATCTTACGTATCAGGGTGCATAAAGTTCTGAATATCGGCTTTGGCCGTTTCCAAAGAGGCAAAATGATCCCCATTCCTGCCGGAGAGTGTGTTTATATTGGCTCCGCCCTGGGACAAAAAGGGGCGATGCAGTTAGGGCGGCGCCTGGTTCGGCATGCTACCCGAACCGGTCAACAATCACCCCACCTTATCCGCTCCCATTTACTTGAAACATGTAAAACCATCCGCCTGGGAGAAGGGGATCTTCTCCCCCAAAAGGGGAAAAAGCGCTTTTGGCATATTGATTATCTCCTGGATCACTCCGACGTTGATTTGACCCACATCATTTTAATTCGTAGCTTGAAGCGGCTGGAAGCCCAGCTCGCCCAGCTCCTGGAACAAGACTCCCATACCTTTATTTTGGCCAAGGGACTGGGCGCTAATGATCTGCCCGGCAACACTCACCTCCTGGGTGTTAAAGCAGATGAGGTTTGGTGGGCTTCTTTACCTGACAAAATCAACCAGCTCTTAACGGAATAACCGCAATTTGCCCAAATCGTTTCAAGACGGATAATTAATAACATGTGGAATTTGCTTGTATGGATCATTCCTAACTCGGCCATGGCTGAACCATGTCCTACCAGTATTCCAACCCTCGGATGACGCTGCCAGCCATGAAATGCTCCTTGAGGCTGGCCGACAAATTGGCGTTGGTATTAACCATCATCGCTTTTGCGCTGCGGCTGGCTTACGCCTTGAACAGCCACCCTTTCATCGATGAATTCACCACGGTCCTGGCCGCCCAAACCATCCTGGAACGGGGCTGGCCTATTCTTCCTTCCGGTCTCTTCTACGAACATGGCCTGACCTTCAGCTATCTAGATGTGCCTTTTGTCGCCCTGGCCAAACCCCAGTTTTCCTTTGCCATTGCCCGTCTGCCAAGCATCTTTATTGGCACAGCCTTAGTACCGCTGCTTTATCGGGTGGGGCGACGCTGGTTTTCATCCGAAGTGGGCTTAGTGGCCGCTGCCCTCTTGGCCGCCAGTCCAGAAGGCATGGTTTGGGGAGGGCGGGCCAGAATGTACGCCCTGGCGCAACTTCTCATTCTAATACTGGTAGTCCTGGCCTATGAAGGAAGTTTGGGCCGGGGTAAGGCTCGTTTACGGTGGTTAGCCTGGTTGACTCTGCTGGCGGCCTTGTTAACCCAGCTTGGCGCGCTCTTGTTTGTCCCTCCCCTTTTAGTGAGTATATTCATAGTCAGGTGGCTAACGGCTGATGAAGTTGACTTGGCAAAAGGAAAATTGTCAGCAGTTATGCGTATGCTATCTCCTTGGGAGTGGTTGGGATTGACCGGTATCGTAGGCGTGGGCATATTGGTGAAACGTCTGGGGCAGCCACTCGGTGTAGCAGCTTTGAGCAGCGAAAAAGTTCCTAACTTATTCTTAGCCCTCTGGGAAACCATCGCCTACCAAGCCGGGCCGGTCCTGGACTATGAAAACACCATCAAATTTTTGGCCCGACAATTCGGTGTGCCCCACCATCTCTGGCTGGCCGTCCTCGCCGGATTCGGGTTATTGATTCTATTGGCAGTCTTAACAGGTAATAAATCACCCCACCGACGTAATCTTCCACTCATTTTCTTGTGGCTTGTCTTTGGTCTGGTGGTGTTGGAAATGGTAACCTTGTTGAGGCCTTTCCGCCGTAACCCTCGCTACCTGGTGATGAGCCTACCTTTGTTTTACCTCATTGTGGGGGGCAGCCTCTTACAAATTCAAGACTTTCTATCGAAAATATTAACCAAAATACCAAAAAGAGACAAGCTCAAAAATGTCGCCGTCGCCGGTTATAGTATTTTCCTTCTTCTCTTTGTGATACTGCAAGCCCGGGGTTTGTGGACCGACCTGACTATTGCTTATCGCACCCCAGAACCAGCCTACGACAAAGCCTTTCAGTTTGTCGCCGAGCAAGGACAACCCACTGATGTCGTCCTGAGCATGAATCCCAGCGCGGCCGCTCTCTATCTCGATCAGACAAATTACTTCGCCATGCAGCGGGACGCTGATCAATTCTTGCTCAACCAGGAAACTGAACCGGTTGACCGTTGGTTGGGGGATCCCTGGATTGGCACGATAGCCGGCTTAAACCGGGTCTTGAATCAACATCCTCAGGTCTGGTTTGTCATTGATACCATTCGCCTGCCCGTCTACTACGGCGGCGATTGGCTGGCCTTTCTCAAAACCCAAATGGAGTTAGTTTGGGCCGAAGATGAGGCCCTGGTTTATCGTACCCGGGCCAACCGGCTTCCCTTGCCCGCCGCGCCCACCTCACATCTTCAAGCAAACCTGGCTAATCAAATCCGGCTATTGGGTTACGATGCTCGCCTCCAACCGCCCGCCGCCGAGACTGAAGGAACTTATCACCTCACCCTTTTCTGGTCCTCAACGGCATCAATCTCGGCGGACTATACCGTTTTTATCCATGTTCGCGATACAAATGGAACCATAGTTACCCAATGTGACTCACAACCATTGGGGGGAGACTATCCGACTTCGCATTGGCGACCTAATGAAACCATTATAGATCCTCACCAGATCCCGCTATCGACAGACTTGCCGCCGGGCGAGTATCAGATTTGGGTGGGCATGTACCAGCTCGAAACCCTGGAACGCCTCCCCCTGGTGGCCGATACCTCCGGCGAAAACGCGATTCTCTTGGGGAGCATGACTATCCAAGAAGCTAAATACAGCCACGCCTCAAACACTCGCCATGATTTGCTGGGTGTTGACTCTATCAACCCAGAAAAACCCATCACCTCTACCCCTTAACATTTGTCCAAACTTACCTTGCTTAGTAAAATAAGCGGTCATTGCAGATAACTTTATGTAGCTGGCTTACACCAAGTTGGCGATTCAGCCACTTATGCATTTAGATTTATTTCAGTGTGATAACCGTAAAAAAAGCGCGCAAACTCATATTCTGGGGCATTGTCCTCACCAGCCTGTTGGTCAATGCGGGGCAAGTTTTTGTTGCGCCTACAAATCAAAGCCCTCTGATTATCAACGAGTTCCTGGCTTCGAACTGGACTGGCCTCAAGGACGAAGACGGCACGCCAATTGATTGGATTGAGATCTACAACCAAGGCAATCAACCCTTTAATTTAGCCGGGTGGTCTTTAACCGATGATCCTGCTCAACCCGAGAAGTGGGTCTTCCCTGACATTAGTATAGCCGGTCAGTCATATTTAGTCGTTTTTGCCTCTGGCAAGGATCGCAGACCCACCGAACCAAATGCAGCCTTACATACGAATTTCAAGATCAGTCGCGAGGGGGGCTATCTTGCCCTTTATAGTCCCACTTCGCGCCGGTTCATTGATGCTATAACTATCAACTATCCTGAACAATTCCGTAACCACTCCTATGGACGCTACGCCGATGTATCCTACGGGTATTTTGCTGCGGCTACGCCGGGTAAACCGAACGAGGCAGAGCCGCTCTGGAAAGGGCTCACCCCACCGGTTGAATTTAGCGTAGCCCGGGGTTTTTACACCATGCCCTTCACCCTCACCCTAAATGTCCCCACCTCTGAGGCCACCATCCGTTATACCACCGATGGCAATGAACCGACAGCAGAAAATGGTCAAACCTATACCGAACCGATCGTCATCAGCCGTACGACCTTTGTCCGCGCTATGGCCCTGAAGCCAGACTATAAGCCTGCTCCTACTACCACCCATAGTTATATTTTTCTTGATGACATCATGGCCCAATGGTGGATGACAGAATGGGTTGAGGCCAACCCTAATCAGGAGCAAGCGGTTAGGGAGGCCCTTTTGAGCCTCCCCTCGCTGTTGATTGTGTCTCAATTTGAGAATTATGACTTTTATTATCGTATTGAGGAAGATTTGGAGCGCCCTGTTTCGGTCGAACTGATTGATCCAACCGGCGCGCAAACGGAGTTTCAAGAAAATGCGGGGATTACCCTTCATGGGCATACCGCCTTAGAAAAGGCTAAGAAATCATTCCGCTTATTTTTCCGAGACATCTATGGCGCTACCCGCCTGAAAACCCCCTTATTTCCCGACTCCTCGGTTGACCGGTTTAATACCTTAATTTTACGGGGGGGCGGCAATCGCAATCTGACCGGCGGCCAACGATGGCGCAAAACCACCACCTACGGTCGGGACGAATGGCTGCGCGACTCAGAAATCGCGATGACTGGCGTTGGATCGCACGGGATATTTGTGCACCTTTACCTTAATGGCCAGTACTGGGGCCTGTATAACCTGGTTGAAAGGCCGGACATCCCTTTTATCGCCTCCTATCTGGGCGGAGAGGAAACAGAATGGTACGGTCGAAATCACTGGGGATCCCTTGAGGGTGACAAGCGGCGTTATGACGAGCTAGAGGATCTGATCCACCAGGCGAACTTTGCTGACCCAGAAGTATACGAACAAGTACAAACCTACATAGATCCGGCCGCCTTTGCTGATCATCTCATCTTAAATTGGTACACCGGCAACGAAGATTGGCCCCATAACAACTGGTATATCGCATATCGAAATCCAACTGGCCGCATCAAACATTTTAGCTGGGATGGCGAAGTGATCTGGCTTGATGGGGCTGAATTGGCCTGGAAGAAGCCCGACTATTTGAAGCGAAACTACGTCAAGCCCCTCTTCGATGCCTTGATGCAAAATCCAGATTTTCGGATCACCCTGGCAGATCGTATGTACCGGCATCTTTTTAATGACGGCCTCCTGACCACGCCAAAATCCCAGGCTCGTTGGCTCGAAATTCATGAGGCCATGGCCCCAGCTATTCTGGGCGAGATCGCCCGCTGGGGAGATGAAAAAGAAGGCGCGGATCCTTACACCCTGTCAGATTGGTACAATGCTCGCGACGATGTGTTGGCCCAAATGGAAGGCAATTCGGAAAAGTTTATTGAGTTGGCCCGTAAAGCGGGCTACTATCCTTCCATTGATCCGCCACAACTCAACCAACATGGCGGCCGGGTTCCGGCCGGTTTTGAACTACGGATGAGTACGCCAACGGGAACCATTTACTATACGACTAATGGCTCTGACCCAAGATCACCTGTTAGTGGCGCTGTCGCTCCAGGGGCCATTACCTTTCGTGCTCCCTTGATCATTACAGCAGCTACTACGATTAAGGCCCGAGTATACAACGGTGAAACGTGGAGCGCCTTAAGCGAAGCGACCTTCCACCTGGAACAACCCCACCAGCAACTTGTCATCACTGAAATTATGTATCACCCCCTTGAAAGGGAGGATTACGAATTCATTGAATTGAAGAATGTAGGCTACACCCCGGCCAATCTGAGCAACATGTCTTTTGAAGGGATTAACTTTACCTTTCCTGGCGGAACCATCCTTCAGCCAGGCCAATTTATGGTTTTGGTTCGCAATGCCAAAGCTTTTGCCGAGCGCTATCCCAATGTTCAGATTGGTGGCGTTTATAGCGGTAAGCTTTCCAACCGAGGTGAACGCCTGGCTTTACAAGACGTCAGTGGCAAATCTATGGTGATTATTGATTATGACGACGAAAATGGCTGGCCGCTTAGCCCAGATGGCCGGGGTGACTCGTTGGTCATGATTGCCCCCTCCGCTAATCCCAACAATCCAGCCAATTGGCGTGCCAGCGCCGATATCAACGGCTCCCCCGGGACAGATAATTGAAGCAGACTTAAAAGATGCGGATTAAACACTTTAACCGTTACGAACTTAAATTCATTATTCCTCGCGATTTGACTGAAAGGATCGCCGAAGATCTGCGTGATTATCTAACTCTCGACACGCATAGTGATTCCGAAGGCCGCTACACTATTACCAGCTTATATTATGACACGCCTGATTACAAAGCTTACTGGGATAAGCTGGAAGGTCATCGTTTCAGGCGTAAAGTGCGGATCCGCGTCTACGGCAATCAGGTGGTCACACCTGATACCTATTGCTACGTAGAAATCAAACAACGGCTTAACAAAACTCTGCAAAAGAAACGGATATTTATCCCTTATGCGGCGGCGGTCACTTTGTGTGGCTCCACCCAATCCGTTACCTTAGAACAAGAAGGGGTGTCTCTATCCGCGGACGACCAGGCGGTCATCCAAGAAATTCAATATCTATCCCATTCCCTGGAGCTGCGTCCCAGTTGTGTAGTCAGCTACGACCGGCTGGCCTTCGAAGGGGGTGAATACGATTTAGGGTTACGGGTGACATTTGACACCAATTTAAAAGGCCGAACCCACGCTTTGACCCTGTTAACTGAGCAACAAGCTGAAAGCCATTACTTTCTGCCGCCCCATTGGTGTATCATGGAGGTTAAAATCAATCATCGTGTCCCCTACTGGCTGGTTGAATTTCTCAACCACTACCGCTGCTCGCTACAAAGGGTAAGCAAATATTGTTCGGCTTTGGAAGCCTGCAAAGGGCTTCTGGCTAAACAACATATTCTTCAGCCGGCTAAATAGCCCTGGGAGAAAAGAGACCAATTATGGACAATCCGACAGATTTTCTCAATTTTCTGTTCCGCTTTCAAGATGCTACGAATGTTTTCACACCCAATGACGTTATCTTTACCATCGTTTTGAGCTTTGTGCTCTCTTTAGTCATTGGTTGGGTTTATAAGATTACTCATAGAAGCACCTCATACACCCAATCTTACGTCCATACTTTAGTGATGATGAGCATGGTTGTGGCTATCGTGATGCTCATCATTGGCTCCAATATTGCCCGCGCATTTACCCTGGTCGGGGCGCTGTCAATCGTTCGCTTTCGCAACGCCATCAAAGAAACGCGTGATGTAGGCTACATCTTCTTCGCCATGGCGGTTGGTATGGCCTCCGGCACGCGGTTTTACCTGCTGGCCATCATCTCAACGATAGTCATCTGTTTCTTAATATGGGGCATGACCAAAATGGATTTGTTCGCCAAAGAGGTTAAAGAACAAATCCTCAAGATCAGGATTGCCAGTGATATGCCCTATGAAACCATGTTTGAGCGGGTTTTCGACAAATATCTGGCCCGGGCCGACTTGATGGCTATGGAGACGGTCCAGGCGGGGCTGTTGACTGAACTTGTCTACGGCATCGAGTTAAAACGGTCTCAAGATGCCCAAGCGTTTATGGAGGAGCTTCGCAGACTGACAGATAATAACAAAGTGGCCTTGGTCACTGGGTACCATGAGGTTGATTTATAGAAAGAATTTATGTCAGCCAAAAATTATAGTTATTGCAGATGAGATCGATTGTAGAGGTTTCAAGCAAACCAAACCCTAAGCATGTTATCCTGGCGGCCGGGATCCTGGTTTTACTCTCCTTAAGCTTGCAATTCCTCAGCATCTTCGCTTACCCCCTCTCTTTCGATGAAGGCGTTCATCTCATCACCGCCAAACTCATCCGGGCCGGCTATAAACCCTACACCCAAGTTTTCGTTGGCTATCCCCCCATGTTTATCATCATCCTCTCTTTTGCCTGGAACCTGGGTCAGTCCGTCTTGTTCAGTAAGATCATCTTCATCCTCATCAATTCATTACTTCTGCTCATCTTACTCTCACTTGGCCAACACCTTCTCAACCAACCCGCCGCGCTGTTAAGCCTCCTCTTGTTAATCCTTGCTCCCCGTTACGTGGCCAATGCCCTGGCCATCCTGGCTGACATTCCCGCCGTTTTGTTCGGCTCATTGGCCCTGTGGTCGACTTTCGTCTATCTCCGGACTCCCCGGCGCTCCTTACTTTTGCTGGCCGGTGTTTGTTTCGCCCTGACTATCTTGACCAAGCTATTGATGCCTTTTGTGCCTCTCCTGGTTGGGTTCATGCTGCTCTTTACTTACTCGCCCCTACATCGAACTGCCTCCAACAGCACCCGCTCTCTTCGGCCCATTTTGATTGAAATCGGCATTTTCGCTGTAGGCTTTGTGAGCACACTCTTGTTCTTTTCGCTTTTCTTTGATTTCGACCAAGTTTACGACTCCACAATTCGTTCTCGATTAGCTCTCCGGTCGGCTGACGGCTTCGATTTGGCAGACAACTGGGCTGAACTTCAGGAATTTCTAGTCCAACAGTGGCCCTTAGCTTGCGGTGTTTTGCTCAGTTTGTTCTATCTATACAAATTGTCTGTTCGTGTCTGGGGGTTACTCCTGGCCTGGTTGGCCCTGGCCCTGGGTTGGGTAATGGTCCAGATTCCCTTACGCGCTCACCATCTGGTCCTGCTACTCCCGCCTATGGCCCTACTAGCCGGATGGGGATTTTGGCAAACCAGCCTTTTGATGGCTGATAGCCTCAAAAGGATTGGGGTCAAGCATCCATGGCTTCTTTCATCACCAATCTTGGCCGTCTTCCTCCTCATCATCGGCTTTGGCCTCTCCTTTCATTACCATACGCTTCTCCTCCAGGCTGATTATCTCGCCGACAGACAAATACCTAAAAGGTTAGAGGAGATGTCAGGGCGTCAAGACATACTTTACCGGACTAGCCTGTCAACCTCGCCTTACGATTGTGTTATTTCCGATGACCCGGTTTTGCTCCTGGACCTGAATCGCCTGCCCCCCCCTGAATTAGCTGAACCCTCGATCGCCAGAATTGAGGCCCAGTATTTAACTACTCAAAAGGTGATTGAGGCAGCCGATCGCTATGGCTGCCAGGCCGTTATCGTGACCAAAGGCCGCTTTAAAAACTTACCAGCCCTGCGTGATCGTCTATTAAACAACTTCTTTCTTGTCTCCGAAAAAGATATTAAAATGTATAGTATCAAAAAGGATACGCCTCAGCAGCCCCAAACACGCTTAGAACAAAGGTTTGTTAACGGTGTTACCCTGGTGGGCGTGGATTTGATTGATCACTCCTTAAAAGCCGGACAACAGGGGTTTGTTTCATTCTATTGGCAGCTTGAAAATGAGGTAACAACACCCTACAAAGTTTTTATGCATATCAGAGACAAAGATGGTAAAACGGTATTTCAATTAGACCATTTCTCATTTGATAATGAGGTCCCTGTTTCGATCTGGCTTCAGCGTGCTACCCTCAAAGACACGAATTGGTTTGAGATCCCTGAGACCTTAGGACCGGGAGAGTATAAACTTTTAGTTGGTTTATACTATCCTGACACGGGGCAAAGAATCGCCCTCCATCAGGACCATAGTGGCGAAAATGCCGCCGTTGTTGGTAAAATTATTGTCCAATGAAATTAGCTTTTTTAAACCGAGATGAACTAAATATCCCTGCCGCCACTGCCCTGGTTACAAGTCACTACCGTTTGGGGGTCGTTTTGCTCCTCTTGGGGTATACCGTACTTCAAATTAGCCTCTTTCCCAGGTTATTACTAACTTATGATGAAGGTATTAACTTGCAAGTCAGCCGTCTAATAGGCCAGGGGTATGAACCATATCGCCAAATTTTTACCCTGGCCAATCCTTTATTTGTCTGGTTCATTGGCGGGTTAGCTAAATTAGGTCTCTCACTCGGTGGGTTTAGGTTTGTTTTTCTATTATTCGGCCTATTACTCTTGGCGAGCACGGCCGGTTTCACTCGTTTTTTATTGGGCTCCAAAGCCGCCCTGGCTACCCTGTTTCTATTGGCCACAGCGGTAACATTTTTGGCGGAAGCGACCGCCGCGTTGGCTGTTATTCCAGCATTGAGTATCGCCACTTTCGCCTTGCTCTTGTTAAGCCGTTACTTAATCACAAAAAAGATTTTTTGGTTGTTTGCGAGTGGCGCGGGGTGGAGCATCGCCTTAGGGTTTTCAACCTCCGTTTTTAGCCTTAGCCTGGTGACCGTGTTATGCCTTCTTTTTGCGCATTTACAGATCGCCGAGGATCATTCGATCACCTTGAATTGGCGAGCCAGTCTAAAAACAAGTTTGATCTGGCTGGTAGGCAGCTTGCTTCCGTTGCTAATTGGTCTGTTGTTGGCCAACCCAGAGCTAATACTTAACCACCATCTCAAAAATCAAGCCATCATCAGACAAAATCTGCCCCTGGTTCAGGCAGATAACTTTAGACTGATCGGGTACTTTTTGGTTTTTAACATTTTTTTGTCTTTGTTCGCCGTATATGGTTTGGTGCAGATTTATGATCAGTTTAATCACCCCTTATGGCTGATTTTTATGTGGGGGCTATTAAGCTTTGGCTGGCTTATGTTCCAGATAGCACCCCAGCGAGGTGACACAGCTATTTTATTGCCGCCGTTGGCTATCCTGGCTGGCTGGGGGGCGGCAAATCTCGGCCAGCGGTTGGTAGACTCAGGTCGTCGTTGGCTGGCAGGTTCAACTCAGCGTTGGCTGCTGCCCGGCTTGGGTATTCTCTGTCTCAGTGCCTACATCTTCATCAGTTGGCAGCAACTCAATGGATTTATCTTCCGCGATATTGATACCGAAGGAGATTTAATTCAATTCGAACAGCGTCCAGAGATGATCGCTTTCATCCGCCAAGAGACCAATCCAGATGATTGCGTGATTATTGACGACCCCACCTTAGCCATCCAGGCCGATCGCTTGCCCCCGCCCCAACTGGTGGGACTATCACGCGAACGCGTGGCCGGTGGGTTGATTAGCCAGGCCGAAGTTCAAAGACTGGTCGAAGAAGCTGGCTGTAAGCTTGCCCTTTTTTATAGAAGAGACTATCATCGCCATCTCTTAGGCTTTAGAGACTGGGCGGAAAAGTATTATTCTCACGAAGAACAACAGTTTCGGAATACCAAAATTTTTTTTTAATTAATGGGCAAACACCTCAGTGTTGAAATGAGATACCAGAAGCGGCAGCCTATTCATCATATTATCTATTGGGGAAGCATACTTCTGCTTTTGTTCTTTTCTGTCTTGTGGCGTTTGAGCGTCCTGAGTTCGTTCCCTTTTGGCTATGACGAAGGGATTCATTTGATTGTCGGTAAACTTTGGGCGGCCGATTATGTGCCTTATCAAGAGATATTTGTCAGCTACCCACCCATTTTTTTGTGGTCGTTTGGCCTGACCTGGGCGTTGTTTAATCTGGCTACAGCTTTACAATTGCTTATGGTTGTTTACACCTTGATGGGTGTTTTGGCTGTCGTCTATTTAGGCACCGTTTACCATAGCCGGCTGGCCGGCCTTATAGCCGGTATTCTGCTCTCTTTTGCCCCGCCTTACTTCATCAGTTCGTTTTCAGTAATGACGGAAACGCCATCCATCAGTTTGGCGGTGGTAGCTGTCGCTTTGGCGGAAAAGTATCGTCGAGACGGAGGTTGGGGCTGGATTTTACTATCCGGTAGTACGTTGGCCTTTGGGCTTTCTTTAAAACTCTTGCCCGTCTACGCCGTCCCCTTAATCGGGCTGATGGTTATTTCGCGCCATCTCGCCTACGATAATTGGGCCAATTTTTCAGACAGCTTAAGGCAATCAAAGCGGGCTCTGTTAGGTGATGTCACTATTCTAACTGCAGGTTTCTTAGCTGTTTTTCTGGTACCTATCCTCTTCTTTGATCTGCGCGCCTTTTACGAGCAGGTAGTGGGCATGCGTTTAGTCTCCAGAGAGGCTCAAGTCAACCTCTTCAGCTCAAACAATGAGGTGATCGTTGACTTTCTGTTCGGCAACCCAGGGTTGATGGCTTTAGCCCTCTATGGGTTTGTGTTTGTCGTCGCCCGAAATTTGAATCGTTACGGTTGGTTGATTATCTGGTTTCTGCTGGTGTGGGCTTCGATGTACCTGCACATTCCTTTGCGGGATAAACATCTCCCTATTTTTTTACCCCTCCTGGCCATCTTCGCCGGATTTGCCGTCCATCATATTTTTGACTACTTTAGAGGCATTAAAAGCCTGAAGCTCTCGCTAAATACTATGTCTATGGTGTTGGTCATAGTGGCCGTTTTGGGCATGTTGCTTTGGAATGTACCTCATATTGTGGCCGCGAATAACGGGGAAGGCATTACTAATCATGAGGATGACGATCAACAAGAAGCTATCAATTTTATCCGTCAGATCGCCACTCCTCAGGATTGCGTTATTGCTGATGACCCCGTTTTTCTGCACAACGCCCAACGTTTACCCCCCCCAGAACTGGCAGAAGCGTCGCAAACACGCATAGATACCGGATTTTTGACCCTCCAAGATGTTGTCAACGCCGCCAGGGTGCATAATTGTCACGTTGTAGCTGTGGTCACCAATCGTTTCGGGAAGTCAATCCCCGGCTTAACTGAGTGGCTAGCTACTAACTACCTGGCCGTGTATTCAAACGGTGATGCGACTGTATATTTTGCCCAAAAGGGAGTCGTTGGTGATTATGTTCCGCTATCAAACAGTAACTTTGCCGGTCTTATCCGCTTGGACGGGCTTAATTTAGGCTGGCAACCCTGGCCTAAAACGACTGGCGGCTATATTTCTTTGTTTTGGCAGTTAGAGGCCCCCCTTCAAACGACCTACTGGGAGGTAATTACTCTACGTGACCCTGCGACAGGCGAACCAGTGTATCAAACAACCAGGCTACCCTTTGAAGGACAGTTTGATCCGGCTAATTGGGAAGTAGGACAACGGGTGAAAGACACCTTTTGGTTAGCCCTGCCGTCTGACATCCTTGAGGGTGACTACGATCTATACTTATCTCTCTGTATGCCGGAAGCAAATGTCTGTTTAGCGATAAACAATATGCCAACCCAAACGGAGCTATACCTGGATCAAATTACATTGGCTCCTTGATGAAGGGAGATTAAGAAAGCGAAACTCCAGGTGACAATCAATGTCTATTTGTGAAAAATGAGCTCAAACGCCTTTAGGCCAAACAACACCAGTCCTTTGGTAATTATGACGAAATCGCCCTGGGCGAAATCTATTTTTAATAAAACTATCTTTTCACTCTTCTTGCTATTGATCCTGGTGCTGGAGATCTGGTCACGCTGGCAACGCCTCAACGCCCTCTCCTGGAACGCGGATGAAGGGATCCATCTGGTCGTAGCGCAGCTCGTTGCGGCAGGTCATCGACCTTATAGTGAAGTCTCTTTTAGCCAACTACCCCTATTCTTAGAGGCGGTACGCCTACCGTTAGCTTGGATGGGCAGTGTGACCGCTGTGCGCCTGGCGATTTCACTCTTCGGGCTGCTGCAAATTGTGGCGGTGGCTTTAATTGGGCGCGACTTACACAGCAACATCGCCGGCTGGGTCGCAGCCATCTTTTTGGCTTTTACGCCCAGTTTTTTCTACTACTCCCGGGCCATCATGGCCGATATCCCGGCCGTCGCCTTGAGCATGTGGGCTTGTTGGGCGGCTTTGCGCTATCTCAAAGGGGGCCAACGGCGCTGGTTAGTTATCAGCGGGGTTCTCATGGGGTTGAGTCTGGCGGCCAAATTCCTGACGATTTATGCGGTCGGTTGGATTTCAATCCTTGTTTTTTATTACGGTTGGATGACCCTAAAAGAAACGGCCTCACGCCGGCAGATGTTTACGCGGATCGCCCAAGATGGGCTGCTTTTTGGGAGTTGTGTTGGCCTGACCTTGTTCGGGGTCTTAGTCTGGTATGATCTACCCGCGCTGCTGCCGGCCGCCTTTGGCATGCGCGCAAGTATGCGGGAGGTCTTTGACGACGGGAACTGGGATGTGATTATTGAGTTTTGGCACCTACACACCCCCTTAATCGTGCTGGCGGGCTACGGTCTGGCGGCTCAATATCGTCGCTCCAGGGAGACATTTTTGTTGCTCATCTGGCTGGGCTTAATCAGCCTTTCGCTTTTGTATCATACGCCGCTGCACCGGCAACATATGCAGCTCTTGCCCCCTTTATTGGCTGTTCTGGCCGGTATAGGGGTGGGTAGTTTATTTGAGCAAATCTTCTCCTCGGGCTTTTCCTGGCTATGGTCCGTCGCCGGGGTTATCCTGCTTGCCTGGTATATAGCCTTCACCTGGCAGGCAAGGGATCGGGTCACCCCTTTTACCGAAACAGCCACCGGGCCCCTGGGCACGACTGACCGTCCCCTGGCTGACTATCTCCAACGGTTCACCTCACCCACCGATTGTTTGGTAACCGACGACCTAACCTTCGCCTTCGCCAGCGGACGCTTGCCGCCGCCTGGCCTGGCCGATGTCTCCAGCGCTCGCTTGCGCAGCGGTAATCTGACCTACAGCCAACTGATCTCCACGACTGAAGGGCACCACTGCCAGATTATGGCTCCAATCGCCAAACGGATCAAGCGCACCCGTCCCGATTTTGTGGCCTGGGCCCAAGAACATTTTTTGGCCCTGTGGCTCTATGATGGGGCAACAGAAGTGTTTTTAGCCCAACCCTTGACCGACCCGCACCCGGCAATACCACTTCAGGCCACCTTCTCCGACCAGGTTGACCTGATTGGCGCTGATCTGGTTCCCCCCTCTGGGGGGTTAGGGGGGGCCAGGTCAGCCCTTTACGTCTCCCTTTATTGGCAGACTTTACAGCCTTTCAGCGAAGATTATACTGTCTTCATTCATCTGCGTGACACAGATAATACTACCGTAGTCAATGGGGATCATCAGCCCTACAACAATCTGGTGCCCACGACACGCTGGCCTGTGGGGAAAACCCTCAAAGAAACGATCCGCCTCGATCTCCCATCAGATTTGCCGTCCGGCACCTACCGGCTCATGATCGGCCTCTATTCGCCTCAGACATTGGACCGTCTGCCAATTAACCATGATACCAGCGGCGAAAACGCGGTCATCATCCCCGAGGTGGTGTTGAACCCATGAGTCGCTTTTTTACTCCCCCCTCTGGGGGGCTGGAGCGCCGCCAAGATATTATCCTGGCCGGGCTCATCGCGCTGATTGCCCTGGCCCCACGCCTGCCGGGCCTGGATGTATTCTTGACCGCCGACGAGCCGAAATCGTGGTTTGGTCGCTCCATTCAGTTTTTGGACGCCCTGGCCCGGTTCGACTGGACCGCCACCTTTGATAGCCCCGCCCCCGGTGTGACCACCATGTGGGCGGGGGCCATCGGTTTGCTGCTTGAGTACGCCCGGCAGGGCTTCCCCGGGGGAAGTGTGACTGCCTTCCTGGCTGAAGTCCCTTTTGATCCCCTGGCGCCAACCATCTTGCCCTTAATCCGCTTGCCCATTGTGCTTATCGCCACCCTGGCCGCCGTTTTGACCTATCTGTGGGGCCGCAGCTTTCTGGGCAGAGCAGGGGCCTTTTTAGCCGCGGCGCTTTTGGCCCTGGACCCTTTCCTGTTGGCTCTCTCCCGTATCTTGGGCCACGATGCCCTGGTGGCCATCTTCATGTGGCTTTCCCTACTGGCCTTTTTGCGAGCAATTAACAATTATCAATTATCAACTACCAATTATCAATTCACGATTCACGATTCTCGTTTGCTAAACCGTCGCTTAATTATTATCTCCGGCGCCTTGGGCGGCCTGGCTTTCTTGACCAAGTACCCTTCGCTCTCCCTGGGCGCATTTATCGCCGTGGCGATGTTAATTCTGCACCTGCGCTCACGACAGCCCTGGCCCCAAGCTCTACGCGCCTGGGGGGTTGATCTTTTTATCTGGTCAGTTACGGCTGGACTGGTTTTTGTCATCCTCTGGCCGGTGATGTGGGTCCAGCCCCTGGCGACAGCCCAGGCGATCATCGCTGACGCTCTGCGCGCCTCCAGCAACCCCCATCCGAAGGGGAGCTTCTTCCTCGGTCAGCCCGTCCCTGACCCCGGCACGACCTTTTATCTGCTGGTCACTTTGTTCAAAACCACGCCCCTCCTGTGGCTGGGCTGGTTGTTGGCCCTGCTGAGTACAATTTTTGCTCTGCGCTCCGGTCAACCTGGAGGTAGGCGCGGGCAAGTTCTACTGGTTTTACTTGCTTTTGCTCTTTTCTATGGTCTATTGATCAGCTTGGGGGGCAAAAAGCAGGACCGTTACATTCTCCCCGCCTTCCCGGCCCTGACCACCCTAGCCGCCCTGGGATATACTCAACTCTTCTTCTCTAAAATTCGAGCCCAAAACGCCGAATCGGGCCAATCTCCAATCTCTAATCTCCGATCTCTAACCTCTTCTTTCTGGCTCCTGCCAATCGTTATTATCCTCCAACTCGCCCTGGTCTTGCCCACCTATCCTTACTATTTCACCTATTACAACCCTCTCCTGGGCGGTGGACGGGCCGCAGCACAGACCATGATCGTTGGCTGGGGCGAAGGGCTGGACGCAGCCGCCCGCTGGCTGAACGCCCAACCGGACGTCGATACGTCTGAGGTGGTGGCCTGGTACAGCACTACCTTTGAGCCCTATTTCAAAGGACATGCGATTTATAAAGTAGGTGAGGAGAAGATCTCGCGCACCCCCAAGCCGGGTTTGGCCGCCGATTATCTGATCCTGTACGTGAATCAAATTCAACGCGAAATCCCTTCAATAGGGGCCTTACAATACTTTCGCGCCGGAGAGCCGCTTCACACCATCTCTTTGGCTGGGATTGATTACGCCTGGATTTATCCCTCGGCCGGCATGCAACACGTCATCGAGGCAGAGGCGCGCCTGGTTGGCCAGGCCGAACTGTTGGGATATAACCTGTTCAATGAGACAAACGCCCTCGTGACCGAACTACCGGCCGGCCAGACGACACTGATCCAACTCTATTGGGAGTGGCAGGGTAAAGCCCCTGACGAGCCAATTGGCCTCAGTTTAATCGATGAAACGGGGCGTATCTGGGGCTGGGGCAATCCCTTAGGCACTCAAGCTCGCTTCCCTTTTGAAGCGTGGCAGGAAGGCATGGTCGCTTACGACGAGTTTGCCCTGGTCATCTTCCCCGGTACTCCCCCCGGCGATTATTATTTAAACGCCTGGATCGATCGCCCGAGTACCGGCGAGGTGGTCGGCGTATTTCCGCTCAGCCCCGAGGATGTGCGGATATCGGTGGTCCGTCCCCCGACTCCCCCGGCTATCGCTGACCTGGATATAGCCAGGGCGTTGAACGTTTCCCTGGCCGAAGGGACGACTCTACTGGGCCTCAACGGCCTGGAAAATATGCAGACGCCATGGGAACCGGGCCAGAGCCGTGACTTACTTATTTATTGGCGGGCTGACCGGTCCCCCCTAGCCCCCCAGAGGGGGGAACCAGATCTCTCTCACCTCCCTCTGCACCCCCCTCAT
>JABAHQ010009761.1_pt4 | contig 25245 bp, 21 predicted proteins | sample 7062091 | NCBI WGS metagenome assembly JABAHQ01 (sample SAMN14534359, study PRJNA622989) | marine sediment metagenome | biome: marine biome [ENVO:00000428]; feature: marine pelagic biome [ENVO:01000023]; material: deep marine sediment [ENVO:00002113] | place: India: Gulf of Kutch | collected...
GAACCGACGCCCAATCTCTAATCCCCAATCTCTAACTTTACGGCCGCCACCACACCCGCCAGCGGGTGCGCTTACGTGTCCATCGGAGACGTCGTACCGCCAGAAGCGCACTCATCAGAATCAACGAGCCGCCAATCCATTGCCATAGGGTAAGCCATTCCTGCAAAAATAAAACTGACCAGGTGACGGTCAGCAGCGTTTCCAAGGGGAGAAGCAACGCCATCTGGCCACTCCCTAAATGGCGGACACCGGCGAAAAGCGCTAAGCGCGCCAAATACGTGCTAACCACTGCCAGGATCAAGATGAACAGCCATCCCGACCAGCCCGGCTCGCGCCATTCCGCGCCCTGGCTCAGCCAAAAACTGACCGAAACCAGGCTCATCGTGGCCACCGTATACAATGTCACCGTCCGCGCGTCGTAACCCTGCAAAAACCATTGGATCAACACCAGGTGAATGGCCACAACAGAGATGGTTACAAAAACCAAACCAACGCCAATCCAATCAACCCCTCCGCGAACGGCGCTGCCCGGCCCAATCAAGAGGTAGACCCCGACCAGACCTAAGGCCAGCCGGACGAGATGACGGTGGGTGAATCTTTCGCCCCGTAAGGCCAGCAAACCCAATACGGCCAGTGGACTGAGCGAAAGAATCATCGAAGCAATGGAGGCCTCAAGCCGGCTCAGGGCCCAAAAAAAGCAGACCATGCCGAGGCCATTACAGAAACCAGCCGTGCTACAGACCAACAATCCCCGGCGGTCAATCCGCAACCGCTCAGCGGCAGTGAGCATGATCGTCCCGCCCAAGAGAAAAGTGGTGATGACCAGTCGCACCATCACCAGGGTAGTTGGGTCTAAGCCAGCAGAGATGGCCCCCTTACTGATCGGCGGGGCAATGCTAAAGGCCAGAGTTGAGGCTAAGGCCATGCCCCACCCAGACCAGAGGCTACCCTTACTCCGCTCAGCCGACTGAACAACGGTGTTACGAAATCGAGTCAATGCCGTCCATGCCATGTAACGTTTTTCCTTCGTCAAAGCGAGTGATGTCATAGGGTCCTGTCCACCCAGCCGTATATTCCACCNNCCCAGCCGTATATTCGACCTGGGCAAAAGCAGGCATACACCGAGAAATAAGCGCCTCAATCCGCCTTTAAGGACTCAATGCTACTCAGAAATAGAAAATAAGCAAAACGCACTTTGCCCAAACATTTAATTTGACAGGCCCATGGTTACGTGTTATGATTGCGCCCAACAAGTGCATATTATATCTGTTAAGGTGCGCCTCTGCCCGGATGCGGGGCGCACAATAGGGAAAGACCGGTGAGAGTCCGGCACTGGCCCGCAACGGTAAGGTGTAAGGAGGAGCAGTCAGCTTAGGCTTACCTCCCTGACCAAGTCCGAACTCCTGCCTTAACAGTTATTAATTTTCTTTGCCTTCGTGGAAAGAGGAAAGGGAAGACCGAGCTAATTTGCTCCTTTCCCCGCCAGGTGGCGGGTTTCTTATTTCTGAAGCGGCCCTTTACTTTCCAGGTAGAAGGTCGCTTTTTTATTGTCTGGCGAGAAATCTATGTCTTTACTGGAAACAACTGTTCAAACAATCAAACCCCTCGATTCGGCAGCCGTAGCCGAGGCTCAAGCGCGGCAGAACCAACTGACCAAACCCCCGGGCAGCCTGGGCCACCTGGAGCACTTGTCTTGCCAATTGGCCGGTATCACCGGCCGGCTTGACCCGCCGCTGGCCCAAAAACATATCGTCGTCATGGCCGGCGATCACGGCGTTACGGCCGAAGGGGTCAGCGTTTACCCGGCCGCTGTAACCCAGCAAATGGTCTACAACTTTCTCTCCGGGGGGGCGGCCATCAATATATTGGCCCGTCAGATTGGAGCCACGGTGACGGTGGTCGATATGGGAGTTTCGGGGTTTATCGCCGCTGACCACCCCCGCTTCCTCGACCGCAAGATTGCCCCCGGCACCCAAAATATGGCCGTTGGCCCGGCAATGAGCCGCCAACAAGCCGAACGGGCTGTCGAAACGGGGATCAAGGTTGTGGATGACCTGGCCGAAACAGATGGCCTCGATCTGCTCATGACCGGCGATATGGGCATTGGAAATACCACCCCCTCGGCCACCATCGCTGCCGTAATCACCGGGCGCGCCCCCGCCGATGTAACCGGACGCGGCACCGGCCTCAATGACACGGCCCTCCAACACAAGATCGCCGTCGTTAAACAAACCATTGCTATGAATCGGCCTGACCCGACCGATCCGCTCGACGTATTGGCTAAGGTAGGCGGTTTTGAGATTGGAGGCATTGCCGGGTTGATCCTGGGGGCCGCCGCCCGGCGGGTGCCGGTCATCATCGACGGCTTCATTTCCACCGCCGGGGCGCTCATCGCTGTCGGGTTAGCCTCCCAGGCCAAAGATTATCTGATTACCGGACATCGCTCCGCCGAGTTAGGCCACCGGGCCATGTTGGCCCATCTTGGCCTCTCCCCCCTGCTCGATTTGGATCTGCGTTTAGGCGAAGGGACCGGCGCAGCCCTGGCGGCTAATCTGGTTGAAGCCGCTGTCCGGATTCTCAATGACATGGCCACCTTTGCCGAAGCAGGGGTTTCCAGCAAAGAGGAGGACGATTGATGGCCAAGACTTTGATGGTCATGGGAACCCACTCCAACGCGGGCAAGTCCATGCTGGTAACAGCCTTATGCCGCATTTTCGCCCAGCAAGGCTATCGGGTGGCCCCATTTAAAGCCCAAAATATGGCTCTCAACGCCGGTGTGACCCTCGAAGGGCATGAAATTGGCCGCTCGACAATCGCTCAAGCAGAGGCAGCGGGGCTGCCCGCCCATGTTGACATGAATCCCATTCTGCTCAAGCCCGAAGGGGATGGCCGCAGTCAAGTCATCCTTGATGGCCGCCCATATGGCCATATCCACGCCCAAAACTGGCACAGCCTCAGGCCGACGCTGTGGGTCCATGTGACCGCCGCCCTGGAACGACTTCGCGCCCGTAACGATCTGATCATCATCGAAGGGGCGGGCAGCCCGGCCGAAATCAACCTCAAACACAGCGATATTGTCAACATGCGGGTGGCTTTACACGCCAATGCCCCCGTTTTGTTGGTCGGTGACATTGACCGGGGCGGCGTCTTTGCCGCCCTGGTTGGCACTATGGTCTTGCTGGACCCCGCAGAACGCGCCCAGATCAAAGCCTTTGTCATTAACAAATTCCGCGGGGATGTCAGCCTGCTCGGCGATGGCCTCATTATGCTGCAACACCGTGCTTTCAACACCCCCACCCTGGGCGTTATTCCCTACCTGCCCGATATTGGGCTGGCGGCCGAGGACTCGGTCGCCCTGGATGAACGGCCTGACCCAGCCGGCGAAACTGGCGCGCAGGTCGCAGATCCTAGGAGCGAGGGCCGAAGGTCAAATAGGGCGGAGAGGGTTGATATCGTTGTCATTCGTCTGCCGCGTATCGCCAACTTCGACGATTTTGATCCGCTCGCCGCTGAGTCAGGCGTGCAGGTGCGTTTTGTCAGCCGGTCCGAGCAACTCGGCCGGCCGGATGCTATTATCTTGCCCGGCACCAAGATGACCCTGGCCGATCTGGATTGGTTGCACCGGTCGGGCCTGGCTGAGCGTATCATCAGCTATGCCCATGCCGACGGCCACGTGATTGGCATCTGCGGCGGCTATCAGATGTTGGGGCAGTACCTCTCAGATCCTGAGGGGATCGAGGCCCCCCCTGGCTCAGAAGCCGAGGGGCTTAACCTCCTCCCTCTCCACACCACCTTCGCCGGAGATAAACACACAGTTCAAGTGCGTGGACACTTACACGCTACTATTGGCCCTTTTGCCAACCTGGCCGGACTGCCCCTCTCCGGCTATGAAATTCATATGGGCCGCAGCGAAGTCACCACTCCGGCTGCGACACCCCTCTGTGCGGTTGGCCTTGAGACAAATCGACATTTTGATGGCTTAGTCGCCGCTGAGGGGCGCATTTGGGGTACCTATTTGCACGGCATTTTCGACAACGATGCTTTCCGGCACGCCTGGCTACACAGCCTCGGTTGGCCTGGCGCTACCCTGGAGGGCACAGGCGGGCGCAACTTTGATCGCCAGCAAGCCTATAACCGCCTGGCCGACCATGTGGAGGCGAATTTAAATATGGCAAAACTCCACCAGATAATCTGGGGATAAATTTGAGATAAGAAAGAGGTTAGACAAATGAAAAAATACATCTTGATAACAGCTTTGTTCATTTTTCTAATGACCTTGTTACCGGGGCCAACGCTGGCCGCCCCCTCCAGCCAAGATATTGTTTGTAACGAGGAAGTGGTGGTTCAGGCCAACGATTGGTTGAGCAAACTGGCCGACAAATACTACGGGGATGTGCTGGCCTATCCGGCCATTGTCGCCGCCACCAATCGCAAAAGCGCTACAGATTTTTCTTTCACCCGTATTGATAGCGCGGACGTCATTGAAGTGGGTTGGAAACTCTGTATCGTTAGTCAGGACGATGCACAGGCCCTATTGGCTGCCCAATCAGCTACAGCCACCTATCCCCTCACCCTCATTGACGGTCTGGGGCGTGAAGTGACGATCAGTGCCAACCCCCAACGTATCATCTCCCTCATGCCTTCTAACACCGAAATCCTCTTTGCCCTGGGGCTGGGCGACCGCGTGGTTGGGGTCACTGAGTTCGACACCTATCCCCCAGAAGCACAGGAGAAAGAAAAAATCGGCGGCATCACTGTCCGCACCATCAGCATTGAAGCCATTTTGGCCCTGGAACCCGATCTCGTTCTGGCCCATGATGAACACCATCAAGAAATCATTGATACCCTGACTGATAACGGCATTACCGTTTTTGCCATCAACACGACCGGCTTGCTGGATATCTACCGCGCCTTTGACTGGATCGGCCAAATCGCCGGCATCCAGGCGGAGGCTGAGGCCCTTAAACGACAACTTCAAGCTGACGTGGCTGACATCACGGCCAGGGTGCAACAAATTCCCCTCGACCAGCGCCCCACGGTTTATTACGAAGTGTGGGACGAACCGCTCATGACCGCCGGACCCAATACCTTTATCGGCCAATTAATTGATCTGGCCGGGGCCAACAACGTTTTTGCCGATGTCAGTGAAGACTACCCTGTCATTAGCGCCGAGGAATTGGTGGCCCGCGACCCTGATGTCATCTTGGGGCCAGAGACTCACGTTGAACCTCTCACGGCCGAAGTCATTGCCGCCCGTCCCGGTTGGTCTGATATCACAGCCGTACAAAATGGCCAGATTTATCCCCTAAACGATGACATTATCTCCCGTCCTGGCCCGCGCCTTGGACAGGCTTTACAATTGGTGGTTGAAGCGCTCTACCCTGAGGTGTTTGGGCAGTAAAGAGAGACTGTCTTACGGAGCATCGCGTGCGTCCTAAACTCCTATTCTTGATTTTAGGCCTCTTGCTGCTGACCATCGCCATCATCAGCGTTGGTCTGGGGCCGGTTTCGATTCCGCCGGGACGCGTCCTGGCGGTCATTGGCGCCAATTTACTTCCCAACCCTATCCACCTCGCTAGGATCTTCGATCAGCCCGGCCAGGATCTTCGACAATCCGTCTCGACCTCCGACAACGCCATTGTCTGGAATTTTCGGCTGGCGCGCGTCTTGCTCGTCTTGATGGTCGGGGCTAGTTTGGGGATGGCCGGCTCAGCTTTCCAGGGCCTCTTCCGCAATCCGCTGGCCGATCCTTTCGTGATCGGCGCCTCCTCGGGAGCGGCCCTGGGCGCCACGATAGCCATTTACCTGGGTTCGGGCTTAACTTTTGGCGGGTTTAGCCCCGTTGCCCTGGCGGCCTTTGTCGGCTCGCTGATCACTGTCGCCCTGGTCTATCTGATTGCCGGACAGGGACATATAACTCCCGTCATCGCTTTGTTATTAACAGGCGCTGCCTTGAGTTCTTTCTTCTCAGCCGCCGTTTCATTTCTGATGACTTTGAATGATGAAACGCTGAATGTAACCTTCTTCTGGCTGCTGGGCGGCTTTGCTGGCCGAAGCTGGCCGCAGCTGCAGGCTGTCTTCCTTTATATGATCGTCGGTTGGGGCTTACTGGTCTCCCTCCACCGCCCTCTTGATCTGCTGGGCTTTGGGGAGGGAACTGCCCAGGGCATGGGGCTAAATGTTGGCCGGGCTCGATTGATGATCGTCGCCGGGGCCTCTCTGCTGACCGCTGCAGCCGTGGCCAGTAGCGGCATCATCGGCTTTGTCGGCCTTATTGCCCCCCACGCCGCCCGTCTCCTCTTTGGCCCCACCCACCTGCGTCTCTTAATTGCCAGTGCACTCCTGGGCGCGCTACTGCTGATTCTGGCTGACGACGTCGCTCGCCTCCTTTTGGCCCCGACCGAAATTCCGATTGGGGTGTTGACCGCTTTGTTGGGCGCGCCATTTTTTCTCTACCTGTTGCGAACGCGGCGTCATCTATTGATGGAGTAATAAGAGCATCATGTTGAAATTAGACCATATCACCACCGGCTATAACGGAAAACCGATCTTGGACAATCTCTCTTTAGAAGTCAAGTCCGGCCAGATGGTCGCCTTAATTGGCCCCAATGGGGCGGGTAAAACGACCCTCCTGCGCACAATAAACCGAACTTACCCGCCCTGGTCAGGTCAGGTAACCCTCAACGGCCACGATATATGGCGACTCCCCCCGCGCCAGTGTGCCCAGCAAATCGCCTTAGTTGAGCAGGTCACCAAATTGGCCTGGCCTTACACCGTCGAACAGATCTTAAAACTGGGGCGTTTTCCGCATCAGGGCTGGTTTGCCCCTCTCAACGGACGGGACTTATCCGTTATCGAGGCTGTATTGCAGCAGACTGACTTGATTGAATTTCGCCATCGTCCTCTCAACACCCTATCGGGTGGGGAACGACAACGGGTCATCGTGGCCAGAGCCATGGTCCAACAACCCAAAATTTTGCTACTGGACGAGCCATCCTCTAACCTGGACATCAGCCACCAACATCGGTTGCTCTCGTTTGTACGTGACCTGGTTGAGCAACAAGGGCTAACCGTAGTTACCGCCATCCACGATCTGACCCTGGCGGCGCGCTACTGCCAACGTCTGCTGGTGCTTCACCAGGGCCAGATCTATGCCGATGGCCCGCCCGACGCTATATTGATCCCAGATTTGCTGGCAACTGTTTTTGACATAGAAGCGCAATTATACCGAGACCCGTTTAACCAGCACTGGTCTTTAAGTGTCGTTTAGGGAGCCACTATCTTGTCGCCTCAAATCACCCTAATCTTGGGCGGGGCTCGCAGTGGGAAAAGCGCCTATGCTGAGAAATTAGCCCGCCAATCGGGTCAGCACATCCTCTATATCGCCACCGCCGAAGCCCGAGACAAAGAGATGGCCAAACGCATCGCCGCGCATCAAGCTGCGCGTCCGTCCACCTGGCGCACCTTGGAGGCGCCCACTAACGTCGCGGCCAGCCTGGCCACTATTAACGATCGTCTCGATGCCATCTTGCTCGACTGTCTGACCTTGCTGGTATCCAATATGGTGCTGGCCATGGAAGAACAACCGGAAGTCATCGTAGAGACCGCCGTTGAAGCCGAACTTGAGGCTATTATCGCCGCTCAAACAAGATTGAACGCCCCACTCATTATCGTCTCTAACGAGGTTGGGCTGGGGCTGGTCCCCCCTTACCCGTTGGGACGGCTCTATCGCGATATTTTGGGGCGGGCCAACCAAAGATTAGCTGCCCAGGCCGACCACGTGCTCTTTATGGTCGCCGGGTTACCCATGACCGTGAAAGGCTAGACTGTGATAACAAACAAGGAGGGTAAGATTTGGCTGGAAATCCGTCTCTTCTTCACTGCTTTGCTGTTTTACACCCGCATCCCGTCGCCAGCCTGGGTGGGTTACCGCGAAGAGGATGCCGGCCAATCGGCCCGCTATTTCCCCTTGATTGGCATTTTGGTGGGGGGCCTTGGCGCGCTCGTTTACTGGCTGGCGCAATGGCTCTGGCCAAACTCGGTGGCCGTAATCTTAAGCATGATAACCACTGTGGCGGTCACTGGCGCCATTCACGAAGATGGCCTGGCCGATACCTGTGATGGTCTGGCTGGCGGCTGGAGCAAAGAACAGGTGCTGGCCATAATGAAAGATTCTAGCATCGGGGTCTTTGGGACGGTGGGATTGGGCCTGATATTAGCCCTTAAGTTTTTTACTCTGGCCAACTTGCCGGTCAAACTGGTCCTTTTTTTGCTCGTCGCCGCTCACAGCCTGAGTCGTTTTGTCACCATCACCTTCATGTACACTCACACCTACGCTCGCGGTGAGGCCAACGATTTGACCCTGGCGGCGGGCGACAGTAAATCCAGATCAATGGCCCAGAAACCCTCACTTTGGACCATAGTCGTGGCCGGGATATTCGGACTGCTCCCTCTACTCTGGCTAGAAGTTCAGGTCTGGGTCCTCATTCTGCCGATGTTTGTCGTCAAATGGCTCTTAGGGCGTTACTTTGTCGAACGCATCGGCGGTTACACCGGCGATTGCCTGGGCGCAACCCAACAACTGACCGAAGTAGTTTTCTATCTTGGCGCACTGCAACTATACACCCCCCTGTCATTCTGAGGAGCGAAGCGACGAAGAATCTCCAATTCATTAGCGGCTGAGACTCTTCGGCTTCGCTTCGCTCCACCTCAGAGTGATAAGATGAATAGTTACAGCGCACTTATTTGAAAATCAACCGGAAAAAGCCGTATACCCAGGAGGGCACAGGTGAACACAAATCGAATTCCGATCCCACGCTCCGCCCTGAAAGGCATCTCCCCCTCGATTCACGGGGCCCGCGATCACGGCGAATTGGCCCGCCTCGACCTTCATCCCGACGAGGTCGTTGATTTCAGCACCAACGCCAATCCGTACGGCCCCCCGCCGCTGGTTCTACAGGCTGTACAGGCCGCCATTACTGCTGAAAACCTGGGGCCTTACCCGGACCGCGATTGTTTGGCCCTGAAAAACGCCATCGCCGCCGCAGACGGCGTTCCTACCGATCACATCTTGCCCGGCAATGGCACCGCCGAACTGATTCAAACCATTGCCCTCGCTTTTGTACAACCGGGGACAACCCACCTGCTGGTGGCTCCCACGTTTGGCGAGTATGTCCGGGCCATCCAACTGATGGATGGGCTTGTTCATGAATATCGTCCCATACCCCGGATACCTCCCCTGAGCGGGGCACAAGGGGCACAGGCAACCCCCGAGCTACGCTTCTGTATAGACGACGTGACCACAGCCATCCGAAGGCTGAAGCCGGCTAGCATCTGGCTTTGTAATCCGAACAACCCGACCGGCCAACACTGGTCGGCGGCCCAATTGGCCGAACTACGCACTGCTGCACCTGATGCCCTATGGGTAATTGACGAGGCCTACCAACATTTTCTAGCCCAACCCGAGCCTATCTCGATCCCTGCCCCCAACCAAATTATCTTGCGCTCCATGACCAAAGCCTACGCCCTGGCCGGGTTGCGCCTGGGCTATGCCGTCGCCCCACCGGCCATCATTGCGATCTTGCAGAGCGTCCAGCCTCCCTGGAGTGTCAACAGCCTGGCCCAAATTGCCGGTGTCGCCGCTCTACAGCCGTCTACCCAAACCTGGCGTGATCAAACTTTGGCCGAACTTCGCCAACACGCCCACCACCTCTGGCATGATCTCGAGGGCCTGGGGCTGACCGTCCTCCCCACCGACACCACCTTCACCTTGGTCGCGGTAAACAACGCCGCCGACTTTCGCCGTCGTTTGCTGAAGCGCCGTCTATTGGTGCGCGATGCCTCGTCCTTCGGCCTGCCCAAACACGTGCGGATTGCGGCCCGTCGCCCCGGAGAAAATCGCTTGCTGGTTGAGGCCGTTCACCAGCTACAGGAGAGGGGCTAAATGTCAAAAGTGACCACCATCTTGCTGGCCGTCATCCTTGATCTGCTCTTTGGCGATCCCCCCAACCGCTACCACCCTGTCGTCGCCATGGGCCATTGGCTCAGGCTGGGCCGCCGATATACGCCCCTCAAGAATCACCTTCTTTTTGGCGCGGGCTGGGTGCTGGCTGGCCTCGGTTTATTCGCCCTCCCCCTTCAAGGGATGAGCCGTTACCTGAGGCGCTTCACCGTGCTTGAGGCCATGCTGCTCAAACCTATGTTTGCCTACCGAAATTTACATCGGGCGGTGGCTGAGGTGGCGCAGGCACTCGCTGCGGACGACCTCCCGGAGGCGCGCCGCCTGCTCAGTTGGCATCTGGTCAGTCGGGATACAACTAGCCTGACCGAAGCTGAAGTGATAGGCGCGACCATAGAATCGTTGGCTGAAAACCTTACCGATAGCTTGACGACACCGTTGAGCACCTACGCGATCGGGGGTCTGCCGGCAACCTGGTCTTATCGCCTGGTCAACACCGCCGACGCTATGTGGGGTTATCGCACGCCGGAGTTTGAACAGCTCGGCAAATTCCCGGCTCGCCTCGATGATTTTCTCAACTGGCTGCCCGCCCGTCTAACCGGCTGGTTACTGGTATTAGCCACCTGGCTGGCCGGCGAAGATGCCACCAACGCCGCCAAGACAATGCTTTCGCAACATCAACGCACCGCCAGCCCCAACGCTGGCTGGACCATGAGCGCCATGGCGGGGGCTTGCCGGGTGACCCTGGATAAACGGGGCGTATACAGCCTCGCTGGAGGGACCGAGCCACTGACCTTACAAACGCTCGGCCGTGCTCTCCGGGTGGCCGACCTCACGGCTGGGTTAATCATCGCCCTGGTCTGCTTGCTGTCTCTGGTGTCTCAGCGACTTAGGGAGAAGTTGTCATGCAACTGAACTTTCCCGGGGTCCAGGCCACCGCCACCGCCGAAGCCATCACCCTGTACAGCCCTACCTCCCTCCAAACCCTCTCGTCGGCGGTCTGCGGCGGCGGTTTCAGCCAAACACGCTACATCGTCAATCGCTACGTGACCAAAAGCTACGCCTCCGCCGACCCCGCCGCCGATCTGAAACAGTTTACCCGAGGACAGGGAATAGCTGAGCCATTTGTCGGCTTAATGACGGCGGTCACACTGGCCAAGGCTCAGGTTGCCAGCCAGCACAATGAGGAGCTAACGGTTGCCGCCATCATCACCGCCGGCTTGAGCAACGCGACAGCCGCCGGGATCACGTCTCCGGCGACCTTGCGTCCGGGAACCATCAACCTGATCTTGCTCATCGATGCTCACTTAACCCCAGGGGCCATGGTCAACGCCATTATCACTGCCACCGAAGCCAAAACCCACACCTTGCTCAGGCAGCAAGCCCAAACGCCGCAGGGCGACGCCGCCACCGGCACTTCCACTGATGCAGTAGTTATCGCTTGTACTAACCGGCGAGAGCCACTTCCTTACGCCGGACCCGTCACCCCGGTTGGCTGGCTAATTGGGCAGGTAGTGCGTCAGGGGCTTCAGGCGGCGCTGGCGACGTAAACCGTATTGCGTATTCCGTATTTCGTATTTCGTATTGCGCAAGATGAGATGTTTACGAAATACGAAATACGCAATATAACGATAAATGTTACCTGGCTTTGGTGGCATTGGAATATAAATCTACAGCAACCAGGAGGCTGAAACGATGTCCGATCAAACCATACCCCCGGCAATGTCCGCCTATGGACGGCACGTCTTCATCTGCATTAACGGCAATTGCGCCCCACCCGAAGCGGGCGAAGCCATCCGTAAACGATTTATGGAATTGAACCGGAAACACCATCTGAACAGGATTCGTAATCCGGAGCGAGTCAAATGTACCCTCAGCGATTGCCTGGGGGTATGCAGCAGTGGCCCGATCCTGGCCGTCTACCCGGACGGCATCTGGTATCACCACGTCGACCAGGCCGCCTTGGAACGAATCTACACTGAACATATCCTGGGCGGCCAACCGGTCGAGGAGCTCATCTTTCATCGCCTTTACCCACCCGGACAAGAGCCTGGCTACGCCCCCACCCAACGCGGCGATGAGCCCTACCAGCCGCCGGAGGGCAGAAAGCCATTACTTAAATCAGAGATTCCCCAGCCAACGGCAGATACACCATCCCGGGTTGCGGAGAAAGACCGGACACTCATCCGCCGGGCCAAAAAGAAAAAAGGCCTGGTCATCGTCAACACTGGCAACGGTAAAGGCAAAACCACCGCCGCGCTGGGTGTGATGACCCGTGCCTGGGGCCGCAAGATGAAAATCGGCGTCATCCAATTTCTCAAAAACGAGAACGCCCGCTTCGGCGAAATCAAGGCGGCCGCCAGAATGGGGGACATCGACTGGATTTCAACCGGGGATGGCTGGACCTGGACTAGCGCCGATCTGGACGAAACACAAGCCAAAGCCGTTCACGCCTGGGAAATTGCCCAGGATAAGATTGTGAACGGCGGTTATGATCTTTTCATTATGGATGAGTTCACCTATATCATGGCCTATGGTTGGCTTGATACTGGGGAGATCATTCAATGGCTACGCGAAAACAAACCGCCCATGCTTCATCTGATCATCACCGGCCGTAATGCCCCGCCGGCCCTGATAGACTTCGCTGATCTGGTGACCGAAATGCGCGAAATCAAGCACCCGCTCGCCGATCAAGGGATTCGGGCGCAGTCCGGAATTGAGTACTAAAGTGATTAATTTTTGAAGCGAGAATTTGATGAAAAACCCTAAAACACGCCGAGAACGTAATTACGTTGTTCGTCCTGATGGCAAACCGATCAACGTGCCACGCCAGCGAGGGCAGCTTTTCATCTGCGAGCACGGTTGATGCTGTGGCCATACCGACCGTGGCTTTGCACCCGTTCCCCACGATCTCTACTACCAGGAGTGGACGCGACGCAAGTTGCGCAATCGGGTGCATCTCAACCACGCCGGTTGCCTGGGGCCGTGCGCCCTGGCTAATGTCGCTATGCTTATATTTGATGGGCGACCCATTTGGTTTCACGCCGTCAACACCGAAAACCTGATCCTGGCTGTCTTCGACTACATCGAGGCTATGCTAACAGCCGATCGTTATCTGCCGCCACCGTCAGTTCTGACCAACCATGTCTTCAATGGTTTCGCCTGGGATGGCACGACAGAGCGTAACGATGCTGAACCGCAACTATACCCTACCCAAGAGGCAACGATTGAAACGCTCATCGCTAGCCTGGGGTCTGAGATTCTTCTGCTTACCCACGCCGATACTGATTTGCTCACGCTCAATCAGGCTACAGCCGCTTTGCCTGACGATTTCCCGACGGTGCGGGGGATCAACCTCAAAACTTTACCTACAGAAGCGCATGTTGATGAATTTATTCGCACCGAATTGGACAAGGTACAGGTCATCATCCTACGTTCGTGGGGAGGACGGCAAGGCTTCCTCCACGGCTTTGACCGCATTGTTCAAGCTGCTCAACAACTTAACAAAGACCTGATTTGTATTCCAGGCACCGAGGGGCTTGACCCGGAGTTGACAGCTTATAGCACCGCCTCCGTCCCTGTCATCCACGACACGTATCGTTATCTGCATTACGGCGGCGTCGAAAACTTCCGCCAGCTCCTCACTTTTCTGGCCGATAACCTCTTGATGGGGGGTTATGGCTATGATCAACCGGTTGAGCAGCCGCGTCACGGCGTTTATAGAAGGCAGGTGTCTGGAGACCTGGAGGCTCAGGGGGGGGAAGATAGGCCAACAGTAGGTGTTCTGTTTTATCGCAGCCACTATTTGAGTGGCAATATAGCGTTTGTGGATGACCTGATTGACGAGATTGAAACACAAGGCGGTCGGGCCCTTCCCGTCTTTACTACCTCTTTGAAAGAAACGCTCGCTCAAACTCAAGCGCTTCAGGTTTCAAAAATCTGGGAAGTTCCGCCCCCGGCTGCTTTCCAATACTTCTATGATGACCAGGGCAACTGCTGCATTGATGTCCTTATCTGTACGATCTCCTTTGCTTTGGGCAGTATCAGCGCCGATGGGATCACCAGTACTGGCTGGAATGTTGATGCCCTACAATTGTTGGGCGTTCCTGTCCTGCAAGCCATCACCAGCGGTATGCAGGAAGAGGAATGGCGCACCAGTCAACGCGGTTTACATCCCCTTGACGTAGCTATGAACGTCGCCCTGCCCGAGTTTGATGGGCGCATTATCGCCGTCCCCCTTAGCTTCAAAGGGACTAAAGCCCTCAATAACGATACTGGCTGTGACAGTTCAACTTTAACTTGCGTCGCCACCCCATCTGACGCCCTCGAACGATATGTCCCCATCCCAGATCGAGTACAAGCTATCGCCCGACAGGCGCTGAAACTGGCCAACCTGCGTCGAAAATCTAACGCCGAAAAACGGATTGCCTTCATCTTAACCAATGCTCCTGGCAAAGCCGACCGTATTGGTAACGCGGTGGGGTTAGACGTGTCTAACTCACTTATGCAGCTCTTTGCCCAGATGAAATGTCTTGGCTACCACCTGGAAAATTTACCGGAAAGTGGTGATGCTCTGCTTCACGAACTGATTGACCGCTGTTCTTACGATGACATCCGTCTGACCGAGTCCCAGCTCGCCCGTGCCGCTGGTCAAGTCCCTGTCGAAACCTACGCAGGCTGGTTCGGCGGGCTATCCGCATCGCAGCAGAACAAAATCAGTCGGCAGTGGGGCACGCCTCCTGGCGAAGCTTATGTCCATATCAATGCTCAAGGACATAAACAATACTTGGCCCTGGCAGGGTTAAATCTTGGTAACGTTTTTGTTGCTCTGCAGCCGCCACGTGGCTACGGCATGGACCCTGACAGTATTTACCACACCCCTGATTTACCCCCGACTCATAACTACTACGCCCTTTATAAATGGTTGACCAGCCCGCTAAACGAAGGGGGCTGGGGGGCTGATGCCATCGTCCACATGGGCAAACACGGCACCCTGGAATGGCTGCCTGGTAAAGGGGTTGGCCTCAGTACAGACTGTTTCCCTGATACCTTTTTGGCCGATACGCCTCTCATCTACCCCTTTATCATCAACAACCCGGGTGAGGGCGCACAGGCCAAGCGCCGCGCCCATGCCGTCATTATTGACCACATGATCCCCCCCATGACCAGCGCCGACGTCTATGGTGAGTTAGCCCAGCTAACCCAACTGATCGACGAATATTACCAGGTTGAGCAAATGGACCCGGCCAAACTCCCCCTTATTCAGCAACAGATCTGGCAATTGATGCAACAGACCAATCTCGACCGAGATATTGCCGAATTGATGCGCTTTATTGACCACGGCGACCACACCCATGAGTGGGACGGCACTTTCACGGACGATGGGACCCCGCTCACTCTGGCTGAAATGAACGCCACCGATTTTGCCCATTTGCTCGAAGACATTGACGGCTATCTGTGTGAACTGGGCAGTCTGCAAATCCGCGATGGTTTACATATCCTGGGTCACATCCCCTCCGGAGACCAACTTTGCGTGCTGAAGTGGCTACAGCCCTGGGTTTTGACCTGGATGAGCTTCTATCAAATCGCGGCCAAAAATTCATTGTGCCTCCTTTATCTTCCACCCGCCACAGTTTGTCTAAACCCCTAGTCACGCACGCCGATGCTATCGAACTCATTGATTCCCTCAGTCTTCAACTCATCCAAAAGCTCCAGGCAGCCAATTTTGTCACTGAAACTATTCAATTGGCCATCACGGAAACATTTCTGCCTCACGGCTTACAGCTCGTAAACGACAATTCGCTTCAAACTGTTCTCACCTTCATTTGCACTACGCTCGTTCCCCTCATTCACCGTAACGGCGAAGAAATTACCAATCTACTCACCGCCTTAGAGGGACGCTATGTTCCGGCAGGCCCAGCCGGCGCCCCAACGCGCGGTATGGCCCACATTCTGCCCACCGGACGCAACTTTTACGCGGTCGATCCCCAGGCCATCCCCAGCCAGGCAGCCTGGCGGGTCGGCACTCAACTGGCCGATGAGCTGGTTGCTCGTTATCAAGCCGAAGAAAGCCGTTACCCCGAGAGCATCGGTTTGAGCATTTGGGGCACGAGTGCTATGCGCACTCATGGAGATGATATTGCCCAATGTTTTGCCTTGCTTGGGGTGCGCCCTATTTGGCAGGCTGAAAATCGCCGTATCAAAGCTATTACAATTATTCCCCTTGAAGAACTGGGACGGCCGCGTATTGATGTGTTGATGCGTATTAGCGGCTTTTTCCGTGACGCTTTCCCTCATCTGATTGCTTTGTTGGATGAAGCTGTTCAACGGGTTGCCCATCTGGACGAACCAACTGACAAAAACTATGTCCGCAAGCACTTTTTGCACAACCTGGCCCGGCAAATTGCTGCCGGGCATACGGATGAAGCAGCAGACCGTCGTGCCAGCTACCGTATTTTTGGCAGTAAGCCCGGTGCTTATGGAGCAGGAATTTTGCCCCTTATCAACACCCAACACTGGCAAAATGAAACAGACTTTGCCCAAGCTTATGTTAATTGGGGTGGCTATGCTTACGGACAACATGTATATGGCGATGATGCCCGAGATGAATTCAAAACTGTCTTAAGTGGTGTAGAAATAGCGGTTAAAAACCAAGATAACCGCGAACATGACATCTTCGACAGTGATGATTACTTGCAATATCACGGTGGTATGATTGCCACTATTCGCGCGCTCAATGGACGCAATCCCAAAAGTTATTTTGGCGATAATAGCGACCCCGCCCGAACTAAAGTCCGTACTTTACAGCAAGAAGCCCATCGCGTTTTTCGAAGTCGGGTGGTTAATCCCAAATGGATTGAGGGGATCAAGCGTCATGGGTACAAAGGAGCGCTGGAATTAGCTGCTACTGTCGATTATCTCTTTGGCTACGATGCCACCGCTCAGGTAGTTGAGGACTGGATGTACGAAAAGACCGCCCAAACCTATGCCCTCGATCCCCAGCTACAGTCGTTCTTCCAGCAAAGCAACCCTTGGGCCTTACAAAGTATCACCGAACGTTTGCTAGAAGCTGCCCAACGCGGCATGTGGGTCAACCCGAACGTAGAAACCTTAGAGAGATTGCGAGAAGTTTATCTGCAAATTGATGGCTCGTTAGAAGGAAGACAAGAATAGTCGAGCACCTCTCTTTCTTTGGCAAAAGATCATAGCTTTTTTAGGAGTTGACTAGCAATGAAATTCAAATTGCCTATTTTACTGATCATCTCTATCCTACCGATTATCAAGCCAGCCCCTGTAGCATTGACAGCACCTCTACTACAGGATGGCGGTCAAGATTATGTTGTTCAGGTCGACGACTGGTTAAGTAAGTTGGCTGACAAATTTTACGGCAATATTTTTGCCTTTCCAGCCATCGTTGAGGCCACGAATACCAGAGCCAGTGAGGATAGTAGCTATACTTTTATTACCGATCCTGATGTTATTGAAGTAGGACAAAAACTCTATATCCCCTCAGCCGATGAAGCGACCATCTTACTGGGCAACGATGTTTTATCGGTAACCGGCCATTCAGCTAATACCCAAGGCTTCCCCATCACAATTGAAAACTGCGGCCTGACGATTACCGTTGATGCGCCTCCCCAACGCGCCGTCACCATGAACCAATCGGCCACTGAAATTATGTTGGCTCTCGATCTACAGGACAAAATGGTTGGCACCGCTTATATTGACGACAAAATCTTACCCGAATACGCGGATGCTTATAATAAAATTCCTGTTCTGTCTGATCAGTACCCCTCTCAAGAAATCCTATTTGATATCGAACCAGACTTCATTTATGGTAGTTTTGCCAGTGCATTTGACGATAGTGCCGCCGGACCCCGCGAAGAGCTAATGAAACTGGGCATTGCCGCCTATCTCTCTCCCTTTTCTTGCGAAGACACATCTTTGCGTCCGACCGTAGCAACGATGGACATTGTTTACCGGGAAATTTTGGACATTGGTCGAATCTTCGGCGTCTCAGACCGAGCTGAAGCACTCGTGAATGAAATGAAAGCCGACCTTGAGGCGGTCAAAACAACGGTTTCACAGGTCGATACGCCGATGAGTGTTTTCTGGTTTGATAGCGGTGATGACCAACCCTTTGTTGGCGCTGGCTCGGGGGTGCCCAATCTACTGATCGAATTAGCTGGGGGGAAGAATATTTTTAGCGATGTTGAGGGATCTTGGGCTACGGTTTCCTGGGAAGAAGTCATCGCCCGTGATGCAGATGCCATTGTCGTCATCGAAGCGGATTGGTCGACAGCACAAGAAAAAATAGACCTGCTGACGAACACGCCCACCTACGCGGGTATGAAAGCCGTTCAGGCAGAACACTTCATTATCATCCCCTTTAGCAATACCACGGCTGGGGTTCGCAATGCAACTACAGTACGTATGGTGGCCAAGGGGCTTTATCCCGAGATATTCCAGTAAAAGAAGATAGGGCATCATACCATGTCTACCAATACTGGGGATGCTTTGCAAAGCGAAATCCGCTCGCCTAAATCAACTGCACGCAGCTTAGGCTGGGCCGAACGAGCAAAATTCTGGATCTGGATGGGGGCTCTGCTGGCTTTGCTCTTTGCATCGATCACATTAGCCCCGTCGCCATTGGTCCTGTGGAGATACCCACCCCGCAGGTCTGGCGTATTACATTTGTTCATATCTTCCCGAGCATTGAAGCCAATTGGACAAATGCACAGTTTAACATTGTTTGGCTTATTCGTTTTCCGCGTGTTTTGCTGGCAGTCTTTGTAGGTGCCGGGTTAGCAGTAGTGGGTGTCACGATGCAAGCCCTGGTCCGTAACCCCTTAGCCGATCCTTATATTCTGGGGGTCTCATCTGGCGCTTCAGTAGGGGCCGTGATCGTGTTGTCGTTGGGTATGTTTGCTTTTGTGGATCTATATGCAATTTCTCTGGCGGCGTTTTTGGGGTCTATGCTCACTTTTTCGCTCGTTTTTCTGCTGGCCCAACATAATGGGCGCTTATCAGCGACACGCTTGATATTGTCAGGCGTGGCAGTGTCATACCTGTTCTCCGGTCTGACCAGTTTCATTACCCTTACCTCCGCTGATCGTGATTTAGCCCGGCGGGTGCTCTTCTGGATCTTGGGGGGGTTATCTGGTACAGACTGGCCCGACTTAGCCCTGCCAACCGTGGCCTTGTTTATTGGCACAATCTATTTAACCCTCCAAGCGCGATCACTCAACGCTCTTATTATCGGTGAAGAAAGTGCAGCCACTTTGGGCGTAAATACGACTAGATTTCGACAACAACTATTCTTGGTGGTCTCCCTCTTGACGGGTGTGATGGTGGCGGTAAGCGGGGCTATTGGTTTTGTAGGTTTGATGATACCACACATGGTACGCTTTGTTACCGGTTCAGATCATCGTCGCGTCCTGCCAGTCTCGGTGCTACTCGGAGGCATTTTCCTGATCTGGGCAGATGTCATCGCCCGTACCCTTTTTGCCCCGGTTGAATTGCCCATCGGGGTCATCACCTCACTATTTGGCGCTCCGTTCTTTATCTGGCTAATGCGCACTCAACTCAGCACCAGAGCAGGGGGAGGGATATGAAACTTCAAATAGAGGACCTTGTCTGGAGAGTTGAAGACCAAACGATTCTTGATGAAGTCACCCTAAATGTCCAACCCGGTGAATTTGTAGGGCTGATAGGCCCAAATGGAAGCGGAAAATCGAGCCTGTTACGGACGATTTACCGCGCTCTTAAACCTGACGCTGGCCTAATCTCATTGAATGGCGATGATGTCTGGCAACTTAACGCCCGTGAAGCTGCCTTACGGACCGCTGTAGTCACCCAAGAACGCTCTAGCGAGTTCGATTTCAGTGTGTACGAGATAGTCATGATGGGCCGTAATCCACACAAAGGACTATTTGATCGAGATATAGAAAGTGATTTCCGCATTGTTGAAGATTCATTAAGCCGGGTCGATATGCTTGATTTTGCCCAGCGTAATTTTCAGACTCTCTCCGGCGGCGAAAAGCAGCGCGTACTGATCGCTCGAGCACTAACCCAACAGGCCAAGTTTCTCGTGCTTGACGAGCCGACTAACCACCTTGATATCCGTTATCAGCTGGAAATACTCGAACTGGTCGAAAGCCTGGACGTGACTGTTTTGGCTGCACTTCATGATCTTAATTTGGCCGCATTGTATTGTGACCGCCTCTATACCTTGCACCAGGGTCGCATTATAGCTGCTGGCACACCTGAAGACGTTTTAACGCCGGAGTTAATTGCCCAGGTTTACGGTGTTAAAGCGTATGTGGATACCCATCCCATGACGACCAAATTACATATCACTTATTTTCCTGCAAATTTGGACAAACATAAATGAGCCTATGCCACCTGACTTTCATCTTGCCGAACTCCATCCTCGATAGTCACAACCTTTCCAAAAATGAGGAGGCTTGTCTAAAATGACCTCAGATCGCCAGCCTATCTATCCGTTTTCCGCCTTGGTTGGACAAAAAGCAATGCAACTTGCGCTCTTGCTCAATGCAGTCAACCCGGCAATCGGTGGGGTCCTCGTCCGGGGCGAGAAGGGCACAGCCAAATCAACCGCAGCCCGAGGGCTGGCAAACCTCCTGCCATCTATCAACTCGACAGAGTTACCTCTCGAAATCCACAGCAATCAAGGCACTGAACACCTGACCGTCTCCTACCAACCGTCGAACGCCGCCGCCCCCTTTGTCACCTTACCGCTGGGGGCCAGTGATGACCGGGTGGTGGGCACACTGGACATTGAAGTCGCCTTGCAACAAGGAAAACGTCAATTTGAGTTAGGGTTGCTGGCCCAAGCTCATCAGGGCATTTTGTATGTGGATGAGGTGAATCTCTTGGCCGACCATTTGGTTGATGTGCTACTTGACGCGGCCGCTTCTGGGATCAATACGGTAGAACGGGAAGGGGTCAGCATTATTCATCCAACTCGCTTCATTATGATCGGCACTATGAACCCAGAAGAAGGCGAACTACGCCCTCAACTTCTTGACCGTTTCGGGTTGGTTGTGGAGGTAGGCAGCCCAAACGATCCCGCTATCAGGGCCGAAATCGTTCGGCGGCGCATTGCCTTTGAGGTTGATCCAGCCCGGTTTGCCACGCAGTTTAGGGATTCGGAAAATGAATTACGACAACGCATTGTGGCTGCCCAAAGTTGCTTGCCGACAGTCACTTTGAGCGACAGTATGCTGGAACTGATTACCCATATCTGTGCTCACAGCGCCGTCGATGGCCTTCGCGCCGACATCACCATGTATAAAACCGCTCGAACACTTGCTGCCTGGGAAGGACGAAGTTCTGTCACTATTGATGACGTTCGTCGCGCTGCCGAATTTGTTTTGCCCCACCGTAGACGACGCCATCCCTTTGAAGAGCCGGATTTGAACCAGCAACAGTTGGACGAGATGATTCAACAACACCAACCCCAACCTATGGGCAGAGGGGGAGATAAACGAGAGAAGAAAGAAAATAACGGTCGCGATGATGAATCGCTGGAGGGGGAGTGAAGTGGAGAACGAGCCACTAAGCGAAACAACAAATGACAACCCTTCACTTGAGCAGGTATTTATGCCCGACCAATCCTTCAGGGTCCAGCGAATGCTGCCGGCAACGATCAGCACGCGGCCTAAGTCCAACCGAGGTCGCCGCAGCCAAAGTAGGGCGACAGGTCAAGGCGGCTATTACCTTCGCCCTGTCAAACCGGCTGGCTCAGTGCGAGATATTGCTCTGGCGGCCACCCTGCGGGCGGCTGCATTACAAGGCCGGCGGGTAGAGCAACAAGAGGCCAGAGGAGAAAGAAAGGTTTACTTACCTATCTTACCACGGGATCTGCGCATCAAACTTCGCTGTGTTCGTACCAGTAACCTGATCCTCTTTGTCGTAGATGCTTCTGGCTCGATGGGAGCGCGCAAGCGGATGGCGGCGGTGAAAGGGGCTATCTTGAACTTGCTATTGGACGCTTACCAAAAACGCGACCTGGTTGGGCTGATTGTCTTTCGGGGGGAGAGAGCTGAACTGCTGGTGCCGCCAACGAACTCAGTGGAGTTAGCAGAGCGGCAACTGCGTTATCTGCCCACTGGGGGACGTACCCCGCTGACAGCCGGTTTGCAATTAGCCGACTCGGTGCTAACCCGGTATCTCCACCGTGATATAGCCTTCAAGCCGTTGGTTATTTTAGTCACTGATGGACGAGCCAACTTTGGGCCACCGCCAAAACGGGCCGCCCTATCCCTACTCCGGCACCAAGTCATCACCCTCGTGCTTGATAGTGAGCCAGGATTTGTTCGCATGGGTCAGGCTCGACAAATAGCCACTTGGTTAGGCGCAGAGTATATTCCACTTGACACCTTAAAGGCAGAGGGGATTGCCGGCCAAGTTAGACAAATCCTATGAATCGCAATTCATTAAATACTGATTTCATTTGCTACAACCTTGTTTGAGATGGCATGTGGGTCCACCTTCACCACACCGTAACTTTACCCCAGTAACACGCGTTTACGATGCTCAACGAAATCATCCAGCCGGTCTTCGAGGTCTGGTTCTATAGGGGGTTTTACATAACTTTCTAACATCTGGCGACAACGCTCGTTAGCGCGCCGCCCGGCATCTTTGGTCCCTTCTGCTTCCCATTGCTCATAAGGTTGGCGCAGGCTGATGTGAGGGATAAAGTGGGCTTCTCGGTAATGGCGCATCGTGTGTTGCGCCTCCAGAAAATGTCCGCCCGGCCCAATGGCCTGAATAGTGTCCAGAGCCAGGGTCTCTTCGGAAACCTCAAATGGCTGCACCAGGCGGCGAATCATGGCCAGCAAGTCCAGGTCAATCACAAACTGCTCGTAACTGAGGGTCAGATAGGACTCCAGAATACCCAGGCCATGCATTAGAAAATTAATGCCGCTCAGGACCGAAATGAGTAAGGTGAACATCCGCTCGTAGTTGCTCTGGGCATCAGGCAAAGGAGAGTCGGTCAGCGCCCCACCGCCGCGACAGGGAAGACCGTAGTGCCGCGCTAATTGCGCGCAAGCGGCGATGCTCATGGCCGACTCGGGACTGCCGATGGCCGGGGCCGCGTTGCGCATGTCCACGTTGCTAGAGGCGGTACCGTATAAGACCGGCGTGCCGGGGCGGACCAGTTGGGTTAAAGCGATCCCGGCTAAAACTTCCGCGTTGTGCTGGCTCAACGTCCCGGCTAAGGTAGTCGGGCCGGTCACGCCGGCCATCACAAAGGGGCTGATGAGAATCGGCTGGCTGTAGCGGGCGAAGGCCAGCAAGCTCTCAAGCATGGGCCGGTCGTAAAGCAAGGGGCTATTGGCGTTGACACTACAATGGGCCACCGGCCGGCCGTCAATGACCGCTTCACCGCCAAAAACAAGGGCCAACATGGCCAGCACATCCTCCGCCTCCGCCTGGCCATTGGCAAAGCCCGATTGGACCGGCTTGTCGGTCAAGGTCAACACCGACCGCCAACATTCCAGATGGCGTACCGTCGCCGGCACATCCTGCGCCTCGACCGCCTTGCGGGCCACCACATGAACTTCCGGCGACATGGCGCTTAGGCGGGCAAAGTTCTCCAGGTCAGCCAGGGTACCCGGCCGGCGGTTTCCGTCCAAATCGCGCACAAAAGGCGGTCCCCCACCCGGCATCACAACGCACGCCTCTCCTCCAACTGTCACACGATTGGCCGGATTACGCGCATGTAAGGTGTACTGGGCCGGGGCCGTCCCTAAACAGGCTTCAATCAGGTCCCGGTCGAGGTAGACTCGCTTGCCTTCAACCCGTACCCCCGCCTGGCGGAAATGTGTCACCGCCTCTTCGCTATCAAAGACTATCCCTGTTCGGGCCAGTATGGTCAGCGAAGCCTCATGGATCTGTTCCACCTGGCCCTCGGTTAGGAAATTTAACCTGGTCAGGCTAGAGACAAGGGGCTGGGCGTGAAACGATACTTGTCTTTCAACTTGACGAGCGTCGCGCCTCCGCCGTCGCCCTCTTGATCGAGGTTGAGATCCATCTGATACTGATGTCATCGGCTTCTGTTAATAAAGTGAAGGGAGTCCAAAGCTTCAGCTTTGTCGGCGTTACAAAACAAACCATCAATCATCAAGCCAGCCCCTTGATCAAAATCTGCCTCAAGCGTTCATGATCAATACCCACCCCTACATCCACATTGGGGGTCTGGCCATGGTGGCCGGAGATATCGGCCACTGTCCGGCCATAGGTGAATTGTCCCCGCAATTCGATGTCCACCCGCATGGCCTTAGTCTCCAGGATGGCCGGCTCAATCACCGCAGCCACCGCACAGACATCGAAAACTTGCCCCCCGATCCAGCCCCGCTCCTCCACCCAGGGGCGAATTTGTTTGGCCACAAGCTCGGCCGCCACCTGTGCCCATAGCGTGTCTAGTGCCCTCAAGCGATCAACCTCCTCAAAGGTGATCACCCCCTGAGCCGTGACCTCCAGCCCGACCATTGTCAGTGGGATACCAGCACTAAAAACAATGTGGGCCGCCTCCGGGTCGGCCAGGATATTGAACTCGGCCGAGGGGGTCGTATTCCCCTCGATATACGCCCCTCCCATCGTAACGATGCGGGGAATACGGGCCACTAACCTTGGTTCAAGGTGCAAGGCCAGGGCCAGGTTCGTCTGAGGGCCAACCGGAGCATAAATCGTGCCTGGTCCATCCGGCCCCAGGTAATGTTCGATCAAAAAATCAACGGCGTGCCCCGCTTGCGCCTTAATCGTCGGTATAGGCAGGGGGAGAATAGCCTGTTGGTGTGGGCTTGTCGGCGTAGAGTCGGTCACCAGGGCCCGTTCAGCTCCGGCAAAAACAGGCACCTGATCTAACTTACCGGCCTCCATAACACGCAAGGTATTATCAAGGGTAATCGCTAATGGCGCGTTACCGTGGGTCACGGTCACCGCCACTAACTCCAGGGCTGGATGATGCCCCGCCAGCAAAATGGCTACTGCATCATCATATCCAGTATCTACATCAAGAATAATCTTTTGTTTCTGGGTCATACAGAGATTTCCCCTCCCTATTGTCGGCCCATTTTGCCACAGAAACCGACTCCTATCAAATCACAGCGGACTTGCAACATTGTCTATTTGGATTTAGAAAATAAAAAGCTCCGGCTACGTTGAGCCAGAGCTTGTCTTACCCCTGCCCTAAAAACTAGCTGGCTGCAATTTGCCCATACATATGTCCTGTTGCGACTGCCAAATACGGACCGGCA
>JABAHQ010001517.1_pt3 | contig 25166 bp, 20 predicted proteins | sample 7062091 | NCBI WGS metagenome assembly JABAHQ01 (sample SAMN14534359, study PRJNA622989) | marine sediment metagenome | biome: marine biome [ENVO:00000428]; feature: marine pelagic biome [ENVO:01000023]; material: deep marine sediment [ENVO:00002113] | place: India: Gulf of Kutch | collected...
TTTCCAATTTCCTGCTTTGCCGTCTCACTCTTCAGTCCGTTAAATTTACCAGAATTAACGAGAACCCCCTCGCCTTCATAGGCTTCTTCGAGATCTTCTGCGTTCAACTCTGCGTTGGAGGGGGTAACCACGACTTTAATGAGAAGGTCATATTTTTTAGCGAATTCAAAGTCGCGTTGATCATGAGCGGGAACAGACATGATAGCTCCCGTGCCATATTCGGCTAATACATAGTTGGAAATGAAAATGGGAATTTCCGCTTCAGTTGAAGGATTAATTGCAAATTTTTCCGTCCGTACACCCAGTTTTTTTGCTTGATCGAATTTTCGCTTCGTAATGAGGCGTTTGACTTCTTCTTCACTGGTAAACTCTTCCGCTAATGGGTGTCGTGGGGAAAGAACTATGAATGTTGCTCCATAGAGCGTGTCAGGTCTGGTGGTAAACACTCGAATGTCGTGATCCGTATCTTTCACGGGAAAATTGACGAACACGCCCTCACTTTTTCCGATCCAGTTCCGTTGCATGTCCTTGACCTTTTCAGGCCAGTCTAACCCCTCAAGATCCTCTAAAAGCTCATTAGCATACCTTGTAATCTCTAAAAACCATTGTTTGAGTTGTTTCACTTCTACTTCCGTATCACACCTCCAGCATTTCCCATCCTCTACTTGAGCATCCGCAAGCACGGTGTTACACTCCGGGCACCAGTTCACGAAATCTTTCTTTCGATATGCGAGGTCTTTTTTGAAAAAGTGAAGGAAGATCCACTGGCTCCACCGATAGTAGTCTGGTTTACAAGTACGAACCTCACGACTCCAATCATAGTTAAACCCCATGGTTTTCTGTTGTTGTTTCATAGTTGCAATACTTTGTTCCGTCCAATCCTTTGGATGGATACCCTCATCAATAGCGGCATTCTCCGCGGGTAAGCCGAAGGCATCATATCCCATGGGATGGAGGACTTGATAGCCTTGCATCCGTTTGTATCGAGCGTAAGCATCTCCAATCGCATAATTTCTGACATGTCCCATATGCAGCTTCCCAGACGGGTAAGGGAACATCTCAAGCACATAAAACTTCTCTTTCCCTTCTTCTTCGTGGGTTTGGAAAATCTGCGCTTCCCCCCATTTCTTTTGCCATTTTTCTCTTACTTCTTTCATGTCTGGTAGGTCCACTTTTTCTCACCTATTAGAGATCTTTACCCATGTAAGCCCCAATGCGCTTGTACCCCAACTTTCTGTAGTAGTTTCTAACGCCTATTCCAGAAATGACAAGGATCTTCTCCCGATTAAATTCCTCCTTACTGATGGTTTCTGCCTTCTCAAGCAATTTACTTCCGTAGCCCTGGTGTTGCCATGCAGTGCTTTCTTTTTGATGAACGGGTACGAGCGGGCCAAAAATGTGTAGTTCTCTCACTAGCATTGTGGAACCATTTACTTCCTCTCGATGAGCAAGGTGACTAGGTTTTCGTAGGCGTAAGAAGCCGATCAAGATATCTCGCGTTACATCTTCGAAACTGAGGAAGATCTCCTTTCCTTGTGAGGCCGTGTACTCCCTACGGACAAGCATTACATCTCCTGGGTTCGGTCGTATATGGTCCTTTCGCATTCGATGTCCTACCTCTCTACTCCGTATCCCTCTTCGCTCCCATCCCTTTTGCTCCATGTATTGCCAGGCCATTTCTCGGAGGTTTCCATACTCATAATTCTCTACGAGCCAAAGGGGAATGTCACGCTGGACTCGTTGCACCCGCACGTACGGTGGAAGTTCTTTTAGCATTTTTGCGATAGTTTCGATGACTTTCTCCTCGGAGTACGGCTTGTATTCCCCACGTTTCCACATCGCATAAAGTTTTGAGCCTTTCACAATGGTAGTAGGGTAAATTTTGAGCATATCTGGTCGGAAGTGGGGATTGCTAAACATTTCTCTGAACGATTGAAGATCCTTTTCTGGGTTTGAGTAAGGAAGGTTCAGCATAAGATGGCCAACGACCTTCAGGGCAGAATCTTTTGCTACTCTAAGGGCTTTTTTTATCTCTTCCCTGCCGTGTCCCCGTTTTACCTTCTGGAGAATGTCTTCGTGTAACGTCTGGATTCCAATTTCGACTCGAGTAGCACCATAATGGAGCATTTCATCCACTTCATTATCATAGCACCAGTCAGGCCGGGTTTCAATGGTTAGGCCGGTTATCCGGTACCTTGCCTCCTCCAAACGCTGCTTTAACTCTGTTAAGCTTTTATGGGGATATTGTGCTCCCAGTAGACCGCAGTAAATACCTCGCATGAATTGCTCTTTGTACTCTTGGACGGTTGCAAGAAACGTCCCCCCCATGATAATAATCTCGGTCTTTTCCGGTTGATGGCCAAGCGATTCGTATTGCTGAATACGAAGTCTTACCTGCTTGAAAGCGTTGTAATTGAGTTGCTTCGCCCTTGCAGCGGCTGGTTCGTTTCCTGTGTAGGATTGCGGTGAAAAAAAGTCCGAATCAACTCCGCCAGGACAATAAATACACTCTCCAGGGCACGGGAGAGGCGCGGTCATTACCGCGATCGGGGCAACTCCCGAAATAGTTCTAACAGGCTTCTGCTTAATCGCTTTTCTGACTTTTTCCTCTTGTTCTTCAGAAGCTGATTGTAGGATCTCCCAATTTCTCGGGAGTTTTGAGAGGTTGTATTCACTCCCCACCTCTCTTTTGAGTTTCTCGATATCGTTCTTTGAGGGAGTGTCCATCGTGATAATCTTTTTGCGTAAGGTTCTGAGTGCAGCATCCCACTTATTCATGTCACTCCCAGATGGTTATAGGTTGTTTTGTAAATCTTTGCCCAATTGCTTCGATTCTTCGCTCTACTTCGTTCATACCTGTTCCCTTATTTGCAGAACATGTGACTATCGGAGCTTGCCTTTTAGTAAGAATCTTTAACACTTCTAGCTTATCTGCAAGTGAACGATCATCTACTTTGTCAACTTTATTGGCTAGGATCAACTTGGTTTTTTCCCATACCTCGAGATCTTCAAGGATTCTCACCGTAGCTCTTGTTCTTGCATTTAAATGGGAGAGGGGAAGGCTTATATCGACGGTAAAAATGAGGAAGTCTGAATGTTTGATATCTTCCATGTTTATTCTAAAGGAGTCGATGATGCCTGGTTCAATGCCTTTCATAAATCCAATTGTATCAGTCAGGAGCAGCTTATCTTTGATCTTGCTCACTTTCCCTTGTACAGTGGTAAACGGTCTTGAATTCACAGGTTTATCCGCTTCACTTAACCAGTTGAAGATGCTAGTCTTTCCAGCATTGTAGTATCCCACTAGACATCCATTGATGAAGCCCAGTTCTTTTCTCGATTGAATTCGCCGTAGCTTGTCTTTCCTTCGTTTTTCTAACTTTTCTTCTAATTTCTTTTTTCTCCCTCGTAAGTCCGCAATTTTCTTCTGCCACGGTATCTCGCCTCCTGCCCTGGTGAAAGGTTTTTCTCCCATATGAATCTTCGAGGTAGCTAGTCTGATGTACGGAATTTGCCGGGAGATTCTAGCAAGCTTGATCTGTAAGTTTGACACGGCGTCATGAGCATGTTCTTCAAAAATTTTCAGTATTAAGTCGTACTTATCAATGACCCTCCGTTTCACTATCCGTTCGATGTTTAACTTTTGTTTACTCGTCAAATCATTATAGACGATAATGACATCTGCCTCTACTTCTTCAACCTTCTCTTTTATCTCGTTAATCTTTCCTCTCCCAAAGAAGGTGGCGTTATCTGGACGTTCTCGCGTTTGAATTGCCTCCTCAATCACTTGGTAACTTTTCGCCTTAGCTAGTTCTTCCGCCTCTTCTAACCGAATTTTCCATCTCCGTTCACCGAGGAACTTTACCATCGCGAGTATCGCTTTAACCATTGTCTTACCAAAACCTTACGACTTCAATAATTTCTTTTTGTGATCAATATGCGAGCTAAGAAGATATAAAGTTAAGGGTATCCCTACTAGTAAGGTAGTACTGGTCAAAGTTGATTTGAGAAAGAAGTAATGCTTCCAGATTTGCTTCCGTTAATTCGAAACAGTAAGAGATAACAATGGTAAAAATTGGATACAAGTTCTGGATTGAGTCAAAAAAGGGGAAACACTTAATTGGGAAAGGGGGGAAAAAACTCCTTGAATCTATCAAAGAAACGGGGTCTATCAAGGAGGCAACAAGGCAAATAAACTGGTCTTATAAATATGCTTGGTCGTATCTAAAGCGTCTTCAAAAAAGGAGTCCGTACCCCGTGATAAAAACCTATAAAGGAGGGGAAACGGGAGGGGGGACGACGTTAACACCTTGGGGAGAAGAGCTCCTCGAGTTATATCAGAAAGCGGAGAAAGCGTTCTTTTCAACCTCAAAAAAGTTGAAAGCCATTACTTTCCTTCGATCTGGAGAGAATAAGAGGAAAGAGATCGAAAAAAAGAGCTAAAACGCGACTTAAGCGAAAAAAGAAGATTCATTAGGAAGGTAGCTGAATTTCAGAAGAGCCGCTTGATTGCAAGTTCACCCCGTTGAACTTCTATGTGATCGGCTACTGGTTGACATTTCGCCTTTAAGCCAATGAAACAAGGTATCTCTACTAGAGGCTCTATTCCTCTTCTATACTCACTGAGAGTCTCATAAGATCCCATCCCTTTGGCAATAACGAGATCAACTTCTTTTAGAGTATGTTTAAGAGGAGGAGGAGCTCGTTCATCAAGGAGTGTGCCAACAAATTGTCCAGTAGGTACTAGTTTACCGAATTCTCCGAATCCTAGAGACTTGGCCTCCTCTATCGTGATATCGTTGAGGATAGGTGCACTTTTGGCACCAATGAAGACATCTTTTTCCATGCGGTTCAAAAACTTGATGACAAGAAGATCTATCTCACTTTCTCCGCTATTATCCAACAAGTAGAAGATTTTAGTGGCTTTTTTGACTTGCTTCCAGAGTTCGCTTGTCTCATCAATTCCTATTTGAGATCCTCCTTCTTTGAGAAGTTGAAGGAAATCCTCTATTCGTGGTTTATGGCCTCGAATAAACCACTCCATAGAGTTCGCTTGTCCGGCGTAAATAAAAAGAGTACGAAACTGAGAAAAGAGGGACTTTGTCATGTCAAAGTGCTCTTCTACCTGTTCAGCCACTTTTTTGCCGATTTTATGGCTTTGATTCTTTATCTCCTCGTACGGATCTTCTATCCCCAGTTCCTCCTGTATAATCAACTCTCGAGAAGTTCCTATTAGAGCAGATACAGAGTTTTCATCAAAGTTCTCATGGAAGTACCTTAACAACTCCTTCAGAATAGAAAACAACTTCTCATCACTGATCCCTAAGTGTCGACCAATTTTCACTGCTCGCTCAAGAAGGCAAACTGAACATTCTGGTCTTACTTTCAAAAAGTGCACCTCTAATCTTTGAAGATAAACCCTCCACGGAAATACGCTTTTAAAAGTCTCTGATGCTCTTCTAGATAGATCACTTCCTTCCACTACCGCTCAACCTCCTTCAAAGAAGGAGACAGGTCTACAATACGTGCTTTACCTACAGTCCCTCGAATTTTTTCAACCGCAAAAAGTACATCATTCAAGTCATCCACGAGGAGTAACAAGCCGTACAGGGATTCAGAAGAGAGCGGGAGGAACTTAACTCCCCTTTCATCCATTAGACGAAAGAATTCTTGAGAAGTCATCGGCGAGGAATTCTTGGTGATGGGTATTCAGTTTGTGACGAGAAAAAGTTTTACATCTTCTTGGGTTAAAAGGGGGAATCGAGGAAGGCCTTGAAGGTTGTCTACAATTCCGGGCAATTGTAGAATTCCTAGGGATCGATGTTGGTGAAAAGTTCCTCCTACCAAACTACCCTACATTGTTGAATAAAATTGCTACTCTAGGCATTTTAGTATAAAGATACCCGAACAGTTACTAAGGGATAAGAAAATGGAGTGGAGGGTGGTATACTCGGAGAAGTATGAGTGGGTAGATTATGGAAGAAATCACCCCTTACAAGCCGATCGATTCAAGAATACCAGGGCTCTTATAAAAGAAGAAGTACCTGAGGCTCAATTTGTAGAAGCAAAGAAATTTTCACCTGAAATTTTACGAAAGGCTCACAGTCCTGAATATATAGAACGAGTAAAAGAAGCAGGGAAAAGCGGTCGCTCCCTCTCTGTTGATACACCCGCCTTTCCGAAAATATATGAGTGGGGGGTCGTATCAGTATATGGAAGTTTAACTGCAGGAACACTAATTTTGGAAGGAAAACAGGTAACATTTAATCCCTGTGGAGGGTGGCACCATGCGGGTAGAAACTCCGGTGGTGGGTTTTGCGTATTTAACGACATTGCTATTCTTGCGAAATATTTAATTGAAAAGGGAAGAAAGCCCGTGATTATTGATATCGACGCCCATGCTGGCGATGGGACGATGCATATTCTAGAAGAAGAGCCCATTCTCAAAATCTCTATCCACCAAGATCCTTCCACGTTTTATCCTGGCGATGGTTTCATTAATCAAGTAGGGAAAGGGCGAGGCGTCGGTTACACAGTAAATGTACCTCTCCCTCCAGGGAGTGACGATGGATGTCTCTTGTATGTGTTTGATAAGTTAGTAGCGAAACTACTAGAAACCTACGATTTTGATGTTATTCTCTTTCAAAGTGGCGTAGATGGACATATAAAAGATCCACTATCGGATCTCCGCTATACGGGGGTAGGTTACGTGAAAGTAGCTGAAAAACTCAAAGAAGCGGGAGTACCGATTGTGATGGTGGGCGGAGGTGGCTATCAGAATACCCACACTCCACTGCTCTGGCTAGGTATCCTTCTGAACTTAATAGGCAGAGAGGAAAAAGCATTAGAGATAACACAACAAGCAGATGGGTTTTCGGATATCCTGTCCGAAGGATCGTGTCTTGAGATGACGACGGAAATTGTTAAAGATATAACGAAAAAGCATCCTTCCTTTTATTCTAGCAAGAGCATTTGATCATTAGCGGCTCCTTACACTCTCTCCATATCCATGGGTTGTTCTAAGATCATAGTAACCTTCTATAAGGTGTTATTAGCGTTAGAGTTTAAGAGAACGCGACTCAATGAGTTCCTTTATCCGATCGATGAAATTGCCTAGCTTTATTCCCTGTTCTTCCTCTTCTGTTCTTTTTCTCACAGAAATCGTGTTATTCTCTTCTTCTCGATCTCCTACAATGATCATGTAGGGTACTCTCTGTACTTGGGCGTCTCGAATTTTATACCCCAACGTTTCTCTTCGATAGTCACCTTTCGCACGAACGTCAGAGTCTTTTAGCTTCTTCACGATCTGATCAGCGTAAGAGTGGTTACGGTCGGCAATTGGAATGACTCTAGCCTGTACAGGGCTAAGCCAGAGGGGAAACTTACCATTCCAGTGCTCAAGTAAGATCGCTAGGAGGCGATCTAACGACCCGAAGATCGCTCGGTGTATGATGAGCGGAGTCGCGTTTTCACCATCTTCCTTTGTATACCTTAGATCGAATCTACTAGCCATAAAGAAGTCAAGTTGGATCGTGGTACATTGCCATAGTCTTCCCAACGCATCTTTAATGTGGATGTCTATTTTCGGCCCATAAAACGCTCCCTCCCCCTCTTCCACTTTGTACTCTTTGTTCAGTTCTTCAAGAGCGTTTCTCAGTGAAGTAGTAGCAATTTCCCAAGTTTTATCGCTTCCTATGTGTTTTTCTGGTTTTGTGGAGAGGCTAATGTCAAATTCCTCGACGCCTAAAGTGGGGAAGAGGGCCTCTGCGACCTTTAAAATTCGTTTAACCTCTCCTTTTATCTGTGTTCTCTTGCAAAAAACATGTCCGTCGTCTTGAATGGGACTCCTAACTCTCGCTAACCCATGTAATTCTCCAGATCTTTCCCATCTGTACACGGTAGCAAATTCTGAGTAGCGTATAGGTAGATCCCTGTAACTTCTCGGCTTTCTTTTGTACAAATAAATATGGCCTGGACAGTTCATCGGTTTAACAGCATATTCTGTTCCTTCTTTGGGAATGATGAACATTTTCTCTTTGTATGCCTCATAATGCCCAGATTGTTTCCATAACTTTGACTTAAAAAGGTGCGGGGTTCGTACCTCTTTGTACCCGAGCTTTTCATTTATCTCCCGCATCCATCCCTTTAACTCTTTGAGTAATATCTTTCCCCTGGGAGTATACAGGGGGAAGCCCGGGGCAATCTCACCATAAAAACGAAAAAGGTCAAGCTTTTTTCCTAGCTTCAGGTGATCTCGTTTTTCCACTTTTTCCTTACGTTCTAGATAATCTGCCAGCTCTTTTTCACTAGGGAACGCTATACCATAGATGCGATATACAGTTGGATTACTTTCATCCCCTTTCCAGTAGGCGGAGGAGGTGTCAAGAAGTTTAAACGCTTTAATTGGTTGACTGTCTTGTAAGTGAGGGCCTTTGCATAAATCCGTAAATTGATTGTGGTTTGTGCTTTGTTCATAGAGAGTGACCTGTTTCATCCCCTCTAGCAATTCAAGTTTGAACTTGTTTCGCTTACACCTTTTTCGTGCTTCTTCCTTTGGAACTTCAACGCGCTTAAAGGACACTCCTTTCTCAAGTAGATACGCCATTTTTTCTTCTATTTTCTTTAGTTCTGTGGAGCTAAACGGTTCTTTCCGGTAGAAATCGTAGAAAAAACCGATTTCCTTCAGTCCAGGTAAGTCCCGAGTAGCTGATCCGATAGTAGGTTTAGCTTCGGGAAACAAATTTTTTACAGCATGTGCTAGAAGATGTGCAGCGCTATGATTGAGAACTCTTCGACCCTTCTCTGATTTTAACGTGACTATCTTAAGTTCCCCAGAATGAGGGATTTCCTCCTGAAGATCCCGTAAGTCTCCTTCAAATTCCACAGCCACGATATTTTGTTCTCCAGTTCTTTCCAAAAACTCGGCAATGGTGGTTCCTTCTTCTACTATCACTTGTTTTCCTTTCAGCTTAACTTTCACTGCTTATCCTCATTCATCATTTTTACCTGCAAAGTGATTATTCTTCCAATTTCGATTGTCTTCACGAAGAAAGTTTTTTGAATCTCCAACTTCGTGTGAAGAACCACCTTTCTCAAGAACACACTCACCTAAAAAGAGAAAGGAGGAGGGGGGAGGAAGAGTGTTTTCAACATTTGAAAAATCAAAATCCTTTTAAGGTTTAATCATTACCTTCCTTACGAGAAAAAATGGTTAGGAAACCTGTTTTCGCAGGAAGATTTTACCCTAATGATCCATCCGAGTTGAAAAGAAGCATCAAGGAACTCTTTCACCATGAACTAGGACCTGGAAATCTTCCATCTGGTCCCCCTGGTAAGAGCAGAACAATATTAGGGGTAATGGTTCCTCATGCCGGCTACCCGTATTCAGGGGCAATAGCAGCTCATGGATACTACACGTTATTTGAAGATGGAATGCCAGAAACGTTGCTCCTCATTGGTCCAAGCCATACTGGTATGGGATCTCCTGTATCTGTGTACCCTGAGGGAGCATGGAAGACACCTCTCGGAGAGGTGAACATTGATGAAGACGTGGTTGCTAGCCTTGTAGAAAACGAAGTATTCCAAGGTGGAAAAGCAGCGCATAGGCACGAACACTCTTTGGAAGTTCAGCTTCCGTTTCTACAGTTCATTTTCCCTAGAAGGGAATTTAAAATTGTGCCAATCGCCTGTAGGGATCAGAGGAGGGAAACTATGAAACAAGTTGCTGAAGGAATAATCGCTAGCATTGAAACAACTGGCAAGGACCTTTCAGTCATTGCCTCAACGGATCTAAGTCACTATATCCCTTATAAAAAGGCTAAAGAGGAGGATGAAAACGCTTTAAGGGCCATCGAGGAATTAGAAGTAGATCACTTGTATAGGATGGTAAAGGAGGGGTACTCGATGTGTGGTTATGGCCCAGTATCTGCGTTAATGTACTGTGCTAGACATTACAATGCGATTGGAGGAACTTTACAATATGCAACCAGTGGAGATGTCACGGGGGATAAAACACAGGTTGTTGGTTATGCTGCGTTAGCCTTTACACAGGTCAAACCGCAAAGGCAGAGGAAGAAAGAAAAAGTTCGAGAAAAGGCTGTTCCAGCCTAGCTAGGCTGTTTGCTCTTTGCTGAGTATTAGATCGTTTCAATGGTCAGCAGGCTTTCTTAATTTTTGCCTTTCCTCCACTGTGTAACCTAAGACTTCCTCTAAGAGGCGACGAGCTAGTATTTTGATTCGCTTCCTTTTTGGTGAATTAGCTGGTACGTTGATAGCGAGGATATCTAACGTCTTTGGAAGTTTGTAACGATTCACAATTTGGGTAGGAATTTTATCAATCACTGTCTCTAAGAGTCTGAGGGTTAAAAGGAGTAGTTCTTCATTTTTTGTCTTCCGAAGGATCTCATCAGTGATCTCATTCAAAAAGTCCTCCGAAAGAGTAGGTGAATGCTGCATCATTTCAAAAATGAGGGTTATGACCTCTTTTTTAACTTCAAGAGAGGGATCCCTTAGTCTCTTCCTGATCATAGGCTTTAATGCGTCTTTAGATATTTCCTGCCAGGGATACAGTTTTCTCATTGAAGTTAAAGCAACTTTCCTGACTTCAAAATTCTGATCTGTGATTCTATCTAAAAGGAGAGGCTCCAAAACTTCGGTGTCAAACGTTTCATAAATTTCCGAAAGTGTTTCCAGTGTTTTTCTTCGTATCATACTATTGTCACTCTTAAGTTTCTCTAAAATCCAGTTTTTAACCTCTTCGGTAGTCTCTCGATGTTTAATTAGAAATTTTGAGAGATCTAAGATTGCAAGCTGTACTGCAGCATTTTCACTACCGAGGTTCTCTTCTAATATTGTAGGAACCTCGCCCCCTAACGAAGGGTCCGTTTCAAATAGTCTGACAAGTCCTTTAATTGTAGTGCTTCGGACATTTGGATGTTCCTCCGCATCGGTCGCTTTACTTTTTAAAATGGTGATCGTTTCTTCTCTTAGATCCCCTTCTTCAAGCGACAACTCTACAAGAGAAGTTGCAACCTTGGATCTAACGCTCCAATCTTCATCGTTTATTAACGTTTTAACGTTTTCGTAGATTTTTTCAGCTTCTTCGCTGTTTTTAACGCTTTTAGTAAGCTTTTCAGTGGCTATCCGTCTCTTTCTGGCTTTTGGTGACTCAAGCCATTCCCTTAACCGTTTCTTCTTCATCTTACGCACCATATACAAATTCAACTTTAGACTCCATAATAGACTATGAGGTGCTATGCTCCTTTTTTAAAAGTAGGGGATCTCCCCATCAGAAGTGTACTCATGACGTTTCTGTCTTTAAGAGATAGAAGAAGTTTCTAAAAAAAGCCTTAATAGGAACAAAGCTTTCTAATCGTTAGAAAGAAAAGGTGACGTATATGACAGTGAGAGTCATAGTTGGTGGGTGGTATGGTGATGAAGGGAAAGGAAAGATCGTCTCTTCACTTTCATTACATAAACAACCAGATATAGTAGTTAGAGGAGGAGTAGGACCGAATGCAGGTCACACAGTGGTATATAACGGCAATGAATATCGATTACGTCAGTTACCTAGTGGCATTCCTTACGAACGTTGTCGGCTTTTGATTGGACCAGGGGTTCTGGTAAATCCAGAGGTATTAATAGACGAATTACGAAAGACAGAAATTGATCCCTCTAGACTGGGGATTGATGAGCAAGTTGGAATAATAGAGCAAACTCATATCGAGAAGGACAGAAGAAGTTCACATCTCAAAGAAGAAATTGAAACAACAGGAACGGGATGTGGACCAGCAAACGCAGAAAGAGCCATGAGAGTATTAAAGACAGCTAAGGATATTCAAAAATTGGAGCGGTACGTAATAGATGTACCCCAAACGCTATGGAATGCAATAGAACGGGAGGAAGAAATAATCGTCGAGGGGACCCAAGGAACGTTCCTAAGTCTCTTTCACGGCACTTACCCGTATGTTACTAGCAAAGACATTACCGCTTCAGCAATTTGTAGTGACGTGGGAATAGGACCCACATTTGTTGACGAAGTTACCCTCGTTTTCAAAGCTTTTGTTACAAGGGTTGGAGCGGGACCTCTTAAAAACGAATTAAAAAAAGAGGAAGCGAAGAAAAGAGGTTGGCACGAGATTGCATCAGTAACTGGTAGAGAACGGCGAGCTGCACCTTTTAATTTCGATCTAGCTGTTAGAGCGGTTAAACTTAACGGAGCCACTGAACTTGCCCTTACGAAGCTTGATATCGTCTATCCTGAGGAAAAAGGAAAGAACAAATGGAACGCACTAGGAGAAAAAGCTAAAAAATTTGTAACCCAGATAGAAAACAGAACAGGTGTGCCAGTCAAAATCATCAGTACAGGTCCTGATGTGAAAGATACTATCTTTAGATAAGTCAGGATCTACTTTCTATTTCTCCTTACTCATAGATTCTATCTTTTTTCAAAGGTACACGAGTCCAAATTCACAAGAGTATACACACAGACTAGAAGAACGATCGTGACAATTTTCCCTTTTGAGTATCTCTCAGCAACGTTTACTCTACACATTCGAAAGAGAAAGTGATACTGCGTCTCTTATGGTGCTTCTAGTAAGTTTCGTCCCGTCCAATTGACTTCCTAGCTCATCCACTATCCTTCGTAAGGTACCATCTTGTCCATTGTTCATTTTCTCTACTAAGATAAAGTTTTGTTTCCCTTCTTCGGCACTATTGATCTTCTTACAAAGAAGTTTGGTCTCCCCCGATAACGTTATTTCCTTTACATCAAGACTCAGTGTAGTAACAATTTTTGCTAAGTTTCCTGGTTTTTTCTCCATTTTTGAAATGAATTTACTGTGAAGGACTTTGTACTTGATTACTGGTCCTATTTGATCATCGAACACGATGAATACCATGGTTTTTCCACTATTAGTCAGTAATTTCTTTATTTCCCCTTTCGTAAGTAAGATCTCCGTTGCCTTTGTGAGGTCATCCATTTCAGTTGTGAATTCCGCTAAGAAAGAAAGTATGCTCTTACATGTTTTCCTGATCTTCTCTCGCTGTACCACATAAAACTTTCTTGTTATATTATTACCATAATCCACTTCTTGTGCGAAACCAAAATGAACAAGAGACTCAAGCCAGCTTACCACATTAGTTCTGGAACATTTTGTTTCTTCAACTAGTTCCTCGACAGTGAATGTTCTTAATCCTAAAGCTTTCTCGAATAGCGTTAGGTGTGAATTACAAAACAGAGGAGAATTATCAGAGTTTCTTTGTCTTTTCCTTTCGTTTTTCTCATCCATTCGTGATTTAAACGTTTCTTCGGCCATTATCGGTTTGTTAACTATTTTCGCTATTTTTTGTAGTTCTCTTTCAACTACCCGATTTCTAAGCCACTCTTTAAGAGAGCCACAAATATCCCAAAATACGTACAGTAAAATCGCAACAGTAACTAGCACTATAAAGTTAAGAGAAATTTCTTCTCTCCTCTGTACGATTTACCTACAAGTTTCAAAAATAAGAAAAGTCCACATAGGGAAGACTCTTCTTTGAGGGAAGAAGTTCAGAGAGTCGGTTCCTTGCGTGTACAGTATTTCTGCTAGAAGCTCCTGGGTGCGTCTCTCACTTTACGGAGAGATGACGACATGAGAAATTATCTTCTATAAAGTATACGCCAAATGTGTGCCATCTCATGCCCCGTTGTTTTGTTCCCAGCAAGAAAACCGTGAGAATTCAAAATTAGGCCGTTTCCCACCCAAGGAGAACCAAAGTTGATGCTTCCCCGTCCTATTCTAATATTCAACTGATTACCTAAAGCATTAAGAATGTCCTTATTTATCATGGGATGCGCAAGAATACCCCGTTTAGTTCCTACTAACGCAGAACCAGGTACGTTAAGTGAGAAATCATAACCGATTACTTCTGCTCCCATTGTATCCTCTATTAATGAGGTACTTCCTTTATTTTGCTCCATAATCTCAGAGGGAAAGACAACTAAATTATCTAAACATAGGGCTAAATTACCAAGAGCGTTATAATTCTTACTGAGGTCTATTTTTGCTACTTTTATCTCCAAGGCTTCCTTCTTAAGCTTCTCGTTTAGCATCTTTTCATCCTCTTCATCCACCTCTTTCTCAGGTAAAAGAATGCCGTTAGAGTTCGCAAGCATCATACTTCCAACAAGAGAATCAAAGAGAACATTTGGAATAATTACTGGAACATGTAAGGCATTCTCAGCTTTTTTTATTGTTTCTTCCCTGAAGCCATAACCTAAAATAGCAAATGCGTCGGTAGCTACCCCGAATGCTCCTATATTCCAATTACCGCGATAGTCAATTTTTGCGTATCTTTTCCTTTCCTCCACCGAAATCTCCATCCTTATCAGCATAATTTCTTACGACCTTTTGAATGTAAAGTAGGTAGTTCTCTCTTAAAGGCCTTCGTTTTCCTTCCAGTTGGGTCGTTAGACTTTTTATTTATGTAAGTCTATTAAGTCCTAGAGGCAAATAAACGATGAACAAACGGGCGAAGAAAACAGAATTGGAAAAGAAAGCAGTTGCACGGGAAGCTCTTCGATATGTGCACGATAATATGACAATTGGGATCGGAAGCGGAACCACTATGACATACTTTATAAACTACATAGGTGCTTCCTTGGAAACAGGAGAGTTGCAAGGACTTCGAGGAGTCCCCTCTTCTTTAAGTGCGAAAAACCTACTCTTAAAAAAGTGCATACCCGTAGAAACGTTAGGAACTCTAAAAGAAGGTAAGATCGACGTTGCAGTAGATGGACTGGACTCGTTTCTTCAAAAACAGAAGGTGGTAATTAAAGGGCGGGGAGGTGCGTTCCTCCAAGAAAAAATTATTGACTACACTGCTGATGGACTCATCCTAATTGGGGATGCACGGAAAGTAAATCAACGAGTACCAGTCCCGATCGAGGTCCTCCCTCCTGCGGTTGCAACTGTCAAACTTCAATTGGAAAAGTTTGGGGGGGAACTCATGGTACGTAACGCAGAGAAAAAGCTAGGACCAGTAATATCTGACAATGGAAACGTGATTTGCGATGTGGAATTTCCAACGGAACAAATCCGTCCAGAATTAGAAGGAAAACTTAATGCGATACCTGGCCTCTTGGAAACGGGAATTTTTACCAAGGATGCAAAAATTTTAATTGGATACGAACGAGGAGAAAAAATAGAAGAACATACAATGAACATCTAACTCTTCGAAAGAGGATGGGTAAGTAACGGCCAAGGAACCAATATCTTGATGGGCAAACTTGAGTTCTCTCGAGAAAACACGATCGCTTCTCTAGATGGAAGAGTTGTAAGTTCAGACGCGTTTATGGGAAGATTAATCACTTTCTTCAGATTACTAGCCTGCACCGATGTACAGCCAAATAGAGTGATCGTATTCACTGTTTTTATAACAGAAGGATGAAGATCCTCCGGGCTCTGGGTAGAAAATTCGAGCCTCAGTTTAAATTTTCGTCCTTCTTTTGTAGCCCGTTCCATTAAACGTATTGCCCTGTAAACATAGGCTTTCTCCTGTTGATCGTGGAGATACCTAGGGAAAAAGTTGTGTGCCTCATCAATTAGAAACATAACTGGCGGAAAGTCATTCTTATAGTCTCGCAACTTAACTGAGGCGATTTTATTTATCACATGAAAAACCAAAATTCTTTCCACCATGGAGTTTTTTATCTCATCGAGCCTAAAGACTGACACGTTCCCAGGAGTTAACAGTTTCTCTGCTTTAACCATACTCTTTCCTGAAACATCGAATACCCTCTGCTCCACAATAGGAGCTATACGTCTTATCAGAGCATTTTGAGTCATTTCTGAAGCTAGATTAGAGTTGAGGTTCGTGTCCTTTAACCAGGTATAGAATCCTTTCAGAGAATCCTCATACATGGTTTCTCTAAATTCCCGCACCAATTTGGGTAACACGACGTAGCCTTGAGGGCTTAACGCGGGTAAGTAGTACTGAAGAGACCGCGGATGAATATTACGAAAGTTAATCGTGAAGAAGTTATCCTTGGGGGTCTTTTCTCTTTTTCCTTCTTTTCGCGCTAATCTCCACGTGGTTAGGTCATCTACTTTTCTTGGTTGGATATTCAAATCATCCCAAATCTTTCGTTCTGATGCATTAAATTCTTCTCCGTTAACGTATGAAGGATTTTGGCTGATCATAGAGTATTCATTATGCATGTCTAAAATAACAACAGCGCCTCCTGTAGTGTCCAAGAACGAGCGAATGTCATTTTTACATTTAACTGTTTTACCTTTGCCAGTCGTGCCTAAAACAAGTTCATGCTCAAATAGCAATTCTCGTCTCATCAAGTATCCTATGAAGGTACCTGTCTTCGGATCCTGTACTTTTTCCTTTCCTATCATCATGATCCCATACGGAGCACCCTCATTTGGGAGGTCGAAAATTTTATGCACAATTCTTTCTGGAGGAATGAACACAGGAGCCCGTACATGAGGAATAAAATTCACACTCCCCTTAGCAATGTTCCCATTAGATTTTCTCAACGTACATAATGGTTTAACTCCAAATACCGGCAGATCTTCTAGGAACTCCAAATCGTTACTTTCTATCAACTTAGAGGTCAAAGAGAGTTTATAACGAGACGCACGTCGCTCATAAGTATACGGACTCTCTAAGTCATACCCAGCAGCTTTAATCGTGCCTGCAACATACTCTCCTCGGATGTAATCGAAAATTATCACGGGATGTCGGATTCTTATTTTAGGAGTCCAACCGTATAGAATCCTAACCCATAGGAGGTTGTCTCTAGTTTCACCACATAAAAGAGAGATTTCTCTTGGAACCGTGAGAAATCCTATCTCTTTCCCCTGTGCAAGCCAGGGGTCGTTGATCATTTTACTAGAATTTCGTTCTTCCTCCACGAATGATTGATTGATTCGTTTGCTAGAGAGTTTAGAGTGGAGAAGTCCACTCTCTTCGTTACTACCCCCGCTACTTAGCACTAAAGCCTCCCCAACGCATCTGATTATAGGTAATTGGAGAGTTGAAACCTAAATCCTGAGAACACCTTTTAAGCTCCCTACTAAAAGCTCTCCGTTCGTACTTTGAGAATCTAGCAATTTTGTCGGCTCTTGACAACATGTATACATTTTTTCCTTCCCCGATGAGGATGCTAGCCCATACAAGTTTAACGATAAGCTTCGGCCCATATTCTATATAGAGCCAATAAGGTATTTCCACTTTGAGGAGAATTCCCTTCGGAGTGATGAAGTAGAAGAACACTTGGCGCAGATTTTTTTCGAGATCTTTTCTTTTCCCATTGACTCGTAGATCTCGAAGAAGAAAAAAGGAACTTCTGTAGCCTGGTTGGAGATAGTACGAAAAGAAATCACTGTCTAAAAACCCTTCAAAGTTTAAGGCGCTCATGATACTTCTAGAGAAGCTATTTTTAACCACTCCAATGACTGGAATTCCTAGATCAGAAAGATATTTGACAGAATGTAAGGAAAAAGAGAAGCCGTTCCTGAAGTAAAGGGGGCCATCTCTGTACATAATATCTATATTGGAAGGACCTACGTTATCTGCAACCTCTACAGCAGTCTTCGATTCTATGTATGCTAAAGTACTGATCTCTTTCAATCTCAATTCCGATTCAAGGTCTCTCCCCGTCCTATCAGGAAAAACAAGTCTAATTATTCCCTTATAGGCTGTTGAAATATTTAGACTTTCTTTTACTCGCTGAGAGAAAGAAAACACAGCACTTCTCGCCACAATCATTCTAAAAGGGTGTCCCCTCAAAGAAAAGGAAGAACCATCTATCCCTATCAAATTGAGGTGTTTAAGAGGTTTTCCTCCTTTGAGTCTAGGAAGGGGAATGAGTAAGTCTTCTTCTAACATAAGAATTCTATGCTTTTCTGTAGTGAGGGCATTCTTAACTTCTTCAAGAGATGGAAAGGAAATATTGTTTACACCCTGTTCTCTGAGGAAAGTTTTCAGATTGGTCGGAATTTCGTAGGTTTCAGGGGGGAACACCTCCTTTGAAACGCTCTCAGTTTTTCCCAAGCAAAACACCTTTCTATATCATAACGAAAAAAGTTAATAAAAATTTTACGGTATATTAGGTCTTATTTATAAATATCTTTTTAAATAAAGAAAACTTACTACTTACTTTTTAAGTAATGATGTTAATTTGTTTCGTCTCTATTAAAATTTTTAATAGTTTTTAATAGAATTTTAAGCTATTTTAGTTCATTCTTATTGAAGAAGAACAATTAGTTCAATAAAGGGAGAATCTCTCTAATTTCAAAATTTTTTATTTAAGTTGAAATTTATTCTTTTCGTATGCCTGTATGCTTTAGCACCCCCTTCCTATTGGATGTGTGTTGTTAGATAGCTTCTAGCAAAGTAGCACTCGAAATACCACTTAAACTGAACCTGAAGGAGCTTTCACCGTCATCGGTAACGCAAGGAAGGGGCAAGATGTTCCCCTGTATCCTTTTTTCACCTTAAAGTTCAGAACATGCCCAAAACGGTAACGACGCCCGAAAGGTAAGTTTTTTATATGCGTTAACTTTTCGGTGAATGGATGAGGAAGTGAAAATGAAAAAACTTCTACTAACTACCATTCTTCTCATAGGGATTTCTACCATCTATTCAGTCACCTTGCAAGGATCCACCGTTGAATCTACGTCCACTATTCCGCAAGTAAATGTTGAAGAAGGGCCTCCCATACTTTCTATAGTTAAGAAAGTCAGCAAACAGACAGTAAAATATAGAGAAAAATTTGCAATCAGTATTAAGATACAAAATAATAGCAATTCCACTGCATATAATATCTCTATACGGGAATGGACGCCTCCACCATGGGCTTTCGATATTATTGGAACGTTGAATGTCTCATGGAAACTACTAAAACCCGATCAAGAAGTCACCCATAAGTACCATCTCATCCCTCAACTGAAGAAGGATCAGAACGTTTCATTAGGGAAAGGGAAAGTTGTCTGGTACAGCAAGGGAGGGGTACGTTACAAGGGATTTTCTGAGAAATTAAAAGTAAAAATACAGTATTCAGAGCGTGAAGGAGAAGAGTGGAGAGAAATATGGAGGAACAGTCTTATAGCGGTAACAATAGTGCTTTCACTTATTATAGTCCCGCTTATGTATATTGAATTAAAAACCTTGAAGGCTTACAAAGAAACTAGTTAGACGACTGAATAAAAATGAGGAAGCATAGGAAAGAGGAAAAGAAAAGTACATGTAAGTAGGGCCTCTGTAGACGGCCTAGAGGTTACGCTAACTATACTATTTACCCCTCTAAATCTCGCAAAACTGCTTCTGCACTCTTTCTTCCGGGCTGTCCCTTTCTTTCTGACTTCGATCGTTGATGAATTATTCCTATCTTGATGGCACAGCTCACACAATAATATTTCACTTCTCGTTTGGTTGGAACGTACGCTCCTTGCTTTCTTAATGTGTAAGCAAGCTTTCTGTTTACTGGAGGACTCTTGTCTGTAGTTTTGATCGCTTTGTCATCTGGTACTTGAGCCCCACATAAGTCACATTGAACAAGTTTTTCTCTACCAGGAGATCGTCCCTTACTTCGTCCTCTATTTTTTCTCTTAACCATCTTATGAAACCTTATATGTTTTTCTTATTTAGTCTTTATTGAAAAGGCCTTAAAAGTTTAGGGGCCTCCACTTGGATTGAGTTACCTTTACATCTTCTTATGTAGGAGGTATGTGTTTCTCTCACAGTTGATTTTAAAACGCTCTACATAAAACTGGGGGCCTGATTACGCCTTAAGTTGAGGGAAAAGAAAAAAAAGTCCCCCTCAAACTCGGATTGAAACGGTCAGGGTGCACCGATCCTTTGCAAAAGTTGCTCGTCTACCTTACCTTCCATAAGACGGGAGAGTGCTTCTTCTTTCTTTAGATTTCTCTGTTTCATCAAGGTCTTTGTCAACTTCTTTAGATTTTTGTACTGCCGGAGAAGCGTTCTAACTGATTTTATACTTGTTCCCGAGCCTAATGCTATGCGCTTGATTCTACTTCTCTCTTCTTCGATGAGAGAAGCATTACGAAGCTCTTTTTTAGTCATACTCTTTAAAATTGCTTTTTGATGCTCTAATCTGCTTTCTATGAGGTTTTTCGGCACATTACGTACCCCAGGAATGCTTCCCTTTAATCGGCGAAGGAACCCTCCACCCATGGAGTTGAAGTATTCAAGCATATCTTCCAAGGTTAGGTCACTAATTTTGATAGATTCAGAGATCTCTTTACTTAACTCTTCTAAAACTCTCACATCTGGCATGCCCAGTAGTCTAGCTACAAACCTTTTGGGAACATAGGACTCGATATCCTTCAAATCTTCTCCTGTTCCAATAAACTTTATTGGAGCATCTGTAGCCGCTGCTGCAGCAAGAGCACCACCACCCTTAGCTGCACTATCCATTTTTGTAACCAAAAGAGAGCCGATCGGGATGGCATTTGCAAACGCTTTAGCCTGATCATAGGCTCGTTGACCGATCATCCCATCAATAACCAAAACAACTTCTGAGGGTGTCACTTCCCTGTAAAGTTGCTTCATTTCCTTAATCAACGCCGCTTCTTCTTTGTGCCTTCCAGCAGTGTCAACTAGCACTACATCATAACCTTCATATTCTTTTAACCCCTCTCTAATGACTTGGATCGTGTTTTCCCCATCCTTCTTCCCATAGCATTTCACGTTGATCTTGTCAGTAAGCTGTTGCAGTTGATCATACGCTCCAGGGCGGTATGTGTCCGCACAGATTGTCGCCACATGGTATCCACGTTTTTTAAGGTAGTTTGCCACTTTTGCCACGGAAGTTGTCTTTCCACTGCCTTGAAGACCCACAAAAAGGATAGTACTTTGTTCTCCAGGTTTTACATTTAAATCTTCTCCCCGTGTTCCAAGCAGGGTAACAAGTTCATCATATAACTTTTTTAGGACGAAATTATTAAGAGGAACACCTTCTGGCAGTTCTTTGCTTAGTACATCTTCCTTAATTTTCTGACTGAGTTCTTTGGCCAGGTCAACTTGGACATCTGCTTCGATGAGTGCTTTTTGAAACTCACGGATAATATTTTCTAACTTCTCCTTGTCAATGTAACTCTCTCCTTTAATTCGCGCCCAAAGTTTTGAAAGAGACGATTGTAATCCACCAATCATTTTTTCTCACTTACATTTTTCCTACAACGGGCCCGGCGGGATTCGAACCCGCGACCTCTAACTTTCTTCAAAAACATCTTAAAGTTGGATGTGGGATTATAGAAGGCTAGCGCTCTGTCCAGCTGAGCTACGGGCCCTTTAAGCTTCTTTATAAGATTTTCTTTTCCTTTTTATTTTCCCCTTGATTCCTTTTTGAATTTTTAATTTCATAACGTTTTCCCAGAGCCCTCTCCCATTAAATCCGTTTGTGCCTTCTACATTAAAGATAGATACTTTTCGTTAAAAATGTTCCTTTCTCCCATTTCATAAGTATTTCTACAGTCCCCTATCTCCCACCAGGCGATATTCATGAGAGGTAGAAACCAAAGATGCTTAAGATCCTTTCAGAGAGAACTGTCCCAAACCGTCATACCTCAAGAGCAAACTTCTAGCTTCGTAGATATTCTCTAGAAAGGACAAAATTGCTCAAGAAGGAGAAGAGGGGGAAGGGAGCAAGGCTATTTTAGTACGAGGAGTATCAATGTTTTATATCAATCTCTTCTTCTAGGTGCATCGATATAGGTACATTCAACTTGTAAGTTCTGGGGAAACAGGGGTGAATTGAATCAAAGCAATTATTGAACACGCAAGAGTAAGGAATTAGCTTTTGACTTGTTAAAGGAACTGAACACTATAGTTTGAATTCCCGCAGATCATTCAGGTCTAATTTTCCTTTTTTCTCCATATTCTTTATCATCCCTCACATTTTCTTAGAAAACTAGGCAAAACCACACTCAATTCGTCTATTTTAACCATAAAGACTACTTTAATTTCTTCAAATTTTTCAATTCGGTCATGCCTTAAACTTAAACCTAAAATCTCTCTTACACTTTAAGTTAGGTGATGAATAGAATGACTCGGGCGTTTCACCCCAAATACATAATTAAAGCAAAAATGTTTTGTGAAGGTATTGTAGAAAAATCTGACATCATTGGAGCAATTTTTGGCCAACTTGACGGCATACTTCCAGAATCTCTGAATCTCCAACGTTTACAAGAAACAAAAAAGATCGATCGTATGCAAGTCGAAATCTCCCATCAGAATGGAAAGACAAAAGCATGGTTAAAAATCCCAACAACCCTACCAAAGGTCAAATTAGCCATTTTAGCAGCCGCTTTAGAGCAAGTAAATAGGGTAGGTCCTAGTAAAACAGAAACCATAGTAACTAACATTGCAGATACACTAGAAAAAGCGAGAGACGAAGTAATTGAACGCGCATCTGAGATCCTCGGACAATGGAACCAAATGGTCACACCAAAACGAGCGAATTTGCTTTCCCAAGTGGAAGAAAGTCTTTACCGTCCTAAAATTGTAAACATTGGTAAAGAAAATCTTCCCGCTGGTTCGAGAGTAAAGAAAAGTAACGAGATCATCGTTGTAGAAGGACGGGCTGATGTTTTGACAATGTTAAAATATGGCTTCGATAACACCATTGCTATACAGGGTGCTAGTATTCCAGATACTGTTAAAGACCTCATAAAAGGTAAAATAGCAACGCTTTTCGTAGATGGAGATCGAAGTGGCTTTCTTATCACAAAAGAAGCATTAACAACAACAGATGTAGATTACATCGCACGAGCTCCTCAAGGAAAGGAAGTGCAGGATTTAAGTCTAAAAGAGATCCGAGATGCACTCAACCGAAAAATCCCGGTCAAATCACTGAAGATAGAAGTAGAAAACGCTCTAACATTCAAAGATATCGCACCAAAGGAATTCTTCCAGACACCGGAGGGAGAAGAAAAGAAAAAAGCTGCTATGAAAAAGTTAAAGAACATTCGGACACTTCATGATTCTAAGCTACGAAGGAAACTCTTTTCAACTTTACGAGAAAATTTGCTAGGGAAAGAAGAATTCGCGATTTATGAATACCCTAAAAAGGATACAAACATTACTATGATACAGAAAGGACAAATTGCGGGAATGGAGAAAAGCATTATGGAGTTAAAAGGTAAAACCGAGAAAATTCTACTTATGGATGGAACAGTTAATCAAAAAATCATTAACTCCTGCGTTCCTGCTAACTTTAAGATCATCGTGGGAACAGATATCGAGGACGTAGTAAAGCAGCCATATTCTCTAAAGATTGATGTTTTACAATAGCTTGAGAGACCGAGTTCAGCGGGATCCGTAGCTCAGTGGAAAGAGCCCTGGCTTCCGGAGCCAGTAGTCGTGGGTTCAATTCCCACCGGATCCGCTGGCCTTTAATCCTTCGAAAAGGCTTTCTTTCATTTTTTTAAGGGGAAAAAAGCGCATTCCATCCTCTTCAATGATACCTTCCACGGAAGAGATTTCCTGTTTTAGTTTTTTTCTTGCTTCAGTCCAAAATGTCACATTATTCCTTTTCTCTTTGAGGCTCTTTAAAGTACCACTGACAAGGAGATCAATAATCAGGACCTCTTTGCCTTCGATGGAGTCCATAAGAGTAAAATTTGTTCTTAAAAGGGTAAGCCCCTTTTGGTTTACCTCTAAAATTCCCCTATTCCTTTCAAGCTCATGGATCCAAAAACTCAGTTTCAAATTCGCAAAGGTACCTAAGGTTTTATAGAGGACCCGTTTGATCGCCAACGCTAGCTGTTTCTTTTCTATCGGCTCATCTCTCCCTAAAAGTTCGAATAGGAGCCACCGTTTACTCATTTGTCCCTCTCCACCTCTTACAGTCTCACACTTAAATTAGGAACTTTTCCTTCTTAAATGATTTAATCAAATAGGAAGATACCTTGACGAGAGAGAACCCCAAATTCAAAGAGATTCTCAGGCACGAGGAAACAGGAACGTTCATCAAAGATGAAGGCACGAACGAAGGGTTCATCCTCAATGAGAACGTGCTCTCAAAAGTAACCTCTGAGGGTATCACCCCCATAAAAAAGTTCAGTTTGGATGATGACATCTCAAACCTTGCAAAACGTGGAGACGAAATCAGTATTCTACTACAAAATGATGAGCTTCTTTTCTTTGAAGGAGATTCATTAAAATGGAGACAAAGCGGGAAAAGCATCGGGATCCCCAAACTGGTCTTTCATTGGGTCTTCATGTTGCTTGCCGTAGGATCAATTTTCCTTGTATTCGGACTTGCCCTTCTAAATCTCTTGATAGCTGTACTTGTCTTAATAGTTAATAGCGTGATTTTGCTTTTCCTCCTTCACTTTTTCCCCTCAACAGAAAAAGAGCTGTTCTTAGGAGACATCAATGAAGATGAGGAAAACGAAGTTATTCTAAACGTAAGGGGAGAGTTGATAATTTTTCTGGATCATTCAACTGGAACCGTACTAAAAACGGTAAACACCAAAGAATTAGGCTACAGCGAAGGAAAAATAATTAGTCCACCAGAAAAAAGAGAAAAAGTACTCTGGATACGAGCGAAGAAAACAGAAAAAGATTCTACGGATTATTACGCTTTGACTATCAATCTGGACGGAATAAAGAAGGTATTGAAAGGCGTACATCTTATAGAAGTGTTTGATTGGGATAATGATGGAGAAAAAGAGTTGGCTTCTGTGTCAAGAAGAAAAGTTCAAATTTTTTCACGAAAAGGGGAGCTATTAACGGAAAAAGAGAGTCCCCTCCCAATCGCAGCGTATAAAGGGGATCTCAATGGAGACGGGAAGAAGGAACTAGCGTTACTTGGAAGAAAGGGAGAACGTTTCTCTTTTCACGTTCTCAAAGGAGAAACTCTATGTGAATACACATTTGACTTCTCTCCACTGTTTCTTCTGCTAGTGGGAACAGCAGATACCAACACAGATGGGAAAGATGAGGTTCTTCTCAAGTCATTTTTTTCTGAAAAAATAGAATTCCTAGTTTACGAATTTACTCCTAAATAAGAGCTACATGGTTCCTAAAGATGGATGTGAACGTTACCATTAGAAAGGCGAAAAGGAGTGACCTTGATTCGGTACACGAAATCGAAGTTGCATCCTTTAATCATCCATATTCTAAAGACTTTCTCGCTCTACTTT
>JABAHQ010001362.1_pt2 | contig 25145 bp, 32 predicted proteins | sample 7062091 | NCBI WGS metagenome assembly JABAHQ01 (sample SAMN14534359, study PRJNA622989) | marine sediment metagenome | biome: marine biome [ENVO:00000428]; feature: marine pelagic biome [ENVO:01000023]; material: deep marine sediment [ENVO:00002113] | place: India: Gulf of Kutch | collected...
CGACCGGTCCGCCAGGAAAAACTGGGACGGGGATTTCGTTCGGCGCGAGGTCACATACCCGATGGCCAGCATCAGGATTACGTAAACCACGATGACTACACTGATGGTGCCGGATAATTCGGTCATAGTTCTATTGTAAGGCATGATGCGGCCAGGCCAAACCCCGTTGCAAGTCCGGTGGATTCCTGGCCTGTTTTTCGCTACACTACGGCGTTTTCAGTTAATTTTATTTCCCGAGGTGTTTGACCCCCATGTCCGATTACAACCCCCAGGCCCTCGAGGCCAAATGGCAGAAACGGTGGGACGAGGAGAAACCCTTCAAGGTGGAGGAGGACCCGTCGAAGCCCAAATATTATCTGCTGGAGATGTTTCCCTANNCCACGTGCGCAACTACACCATCGGCGACGCCCTGGCCCGCTTCAAGCGGATGCGCGGGTTCAACGTCTTCCACCCCATCGGGTGGGATGCCTTCGGCCTGCCCGCGGAAAACGCCGCCATCCAGAACCAGTCGCATCCCGATACCTGGACGCATGACAATATCAGGACCATGACCGCGCAGATCAAGCGCCTCGGCATGAGCTACGACTGGGACCGTGAAATCGCCACCTGCGATCCGGACTACTATAAATGGAACCAGTGGTGCTTCCTGAAATTCCACGAACGCGGCCTGGTGTACCGCAAAAACTCGGAAGTCAACTGGTGCGAAGCCTGCAATACCGTGCTGGCCAACGAGCAGGTGATCGACGGCTTGTGCTGGCGATGCGACGGGGAAGTGGTCTCCAGACAGCAGGAGGGCTGGTTCTTCAAAATCACCGACTACGCCGACCGCCTGCTGGAAGGCTGTAAGGACCTCGAGGAGGGCTGGCCGGAACAGGTGCTGACCATGCAGACCAACTGGATCGGCAAAAGCTACGGCGCGGAGGTGGATTTTCCTATCAAGGATGCCGAGGAATCGATCCGCGTGTTCACCACGCGGCCGGACACGCTGTATGGCGCGACGTTCATGGTGCTGGCGCCGGAACATCCGCTGACGGTGTCGCTTTCACGCGGCACGGCGCAGGAAGCGGCGATCGACGATTTCATCCGGCAGATGAAAAAGCAGGACAAGATCGACCGCACCAGCGAAGGCGGCGAAAAGCTGGGCGTGTTCACCGGCGCCCATGCCGTGAATCCGATGAACGGTGAGTCGATTCCCATTTGGACCGCCAACTTCGTGCTGATGGATTACGGCACGGGAGCCATCATGTCGGTTCCCGCGCACGATCACCGCGATCTCGAATTCGCGCGGAAATACGACCTGCCCGTCCGGGTGGTCATCGCCCCGCCGGACGGCAATACCAATGCCGCAACCCTGCAGGAAGCCTTTACCGAAACCGGACCGATGACGAACTCGGCATCCTTCGACGGTTTATCCGGCGACGAGGCGAAACAGAAAGTGTGTGCCTACCTGCAATCGAAAGACATCGGACAAGCCACCGTACAATTCCGCCTGCGCGACTGGGGCGTCTCGCGCCAGCGCTACTGGGGCACGCCGGTGCCTGTTATTTTTTGCGAGAAGTGCGGAACCGTGCCGGTTCCTTATGAAGACCTGCCGGTGGTCCTGCCGCTCGACGCGAAGTTGGGGGAAAAAGGCCAATCGCCTTTGCCTGCGCTCGAATCGTTCACCCGCGTGCCGTGCCCGAAATGCCAGGCCCCGGCCCGGCGCGAGACGGATACGCTGGATACGTTTATCTGCTCGTCGTGGTATTTCGACCGCTTCACCTCGCCGCAGGACGATAAGGAAGCGTTCTCCAAAAAGAGCGTTCAATACTGGATGCCGGTGGACCAGTACATCGGCGGCATCGAGCACGCCATTCTGCATCTTCTGTATTCGCGGTTTTTTCATCACGTGTTCCGGGACCTCGGCCTGATCGAGGCGAAGGAACCGTTCGCCCGTCTGTTGACCCAGGGCATGGTCATCAAGGATGGACGCAAGATGTCCAAGCGCTGGGGCAACGTGGTGGACCCGGACCAGATCATCGGCCGTTACGGCGCGGACACGGCGCGGCTGTTCATCCTGTTCGCCGCGCCTCCCACCAAACAGCTGGAGTGGAGCGACCAGGGCGTGGAAGGCAGTTCGCGTTTTCTGAGGCGCGTCTGGCGCTGGTTCGACGACTCGCTGGAAACCGTGCGGGACGTCTCCGCGCAACCAGAAGGCGGAGACAACCTCTCGAAGGAATTGAAGGAATTGCGGCGTCAGATCCATAATGCCGTCAAGCGCGTGACCGAGGACGTCGAAAAACGCCTGCAGTTCAACACCGCCATCGCCGCGATCATGGAATACGTCAACCATCTGTACGCGTTCCGCGAGTGGTGGACCGCTCAAAAAGAACCGTCCGGCACCGGACGGGCGTTGTACCGGCAGGCGCTGGAAACACTGGTCCTCCTGCTGTCGCCGTTCGCGCCGCACATCGCCGAGGAAATGTGGGAGGCGCTGGGCCATACGCAACCGACACACCAGACTGCCTGGCCGTCTTATAATGAAGAGTACCTCAAGGCCGATGAAATGGAGATCGTGGTGCAGGTCAACGGCAAGGTCCGCCAGAAGTTGTCGGTGCCGGCGGAAATCGATGAGGAATCCCTGAAAGCGCAGGCCCTTGAAGATGAGCGCATCCGGGAATGGATCGACGGCAAGGACGTGAAAAAAGTGATTGTGGTTCCGAAGAAACTGGTGAACATTGTCGTCAAATGAACGGAAACCCGGCATGAAAATTTCTCAAATCTCTGGATGGATTCTGGCCATGGGCCTGTGCGTTTCCGGGTGCGGTTATCAGATGGCGGGTCACGGGCCGACGCAACTGCCGCCGCACCTGAAGACCGTCGCCATTCCGGTTTTTGAAAACAATTCTGCGGAGCCCACCATTCAACGGCCCTTCACCGAGGCCCTGCGCCGGGCCTTTATCACCGACGGCCGGCTGAAATTGATCAACGATACCGGCCGGGCGGACCTGGTGATCACCGGAACCCTGGTCAATTACTGGATTCGGGCGGTGGCCTTCAACCAGAACGATGTGGCGATTGAGTACTGGGTGTATCTGGAAGCCGACGTCCTGGTCCGGGACCGGGTGAAGAATCAAACCTATCTCCAGCAGAAGCTGAAAACGCGCTGGGATTACCGCGCCCTGGACGATGTCGTCGATTCCGAGGCCGCGCGGCAGGAAGCCCTGCAACAGACTTACCGGGTGCTTTCCCTGCGGCTGGTCAGCCTGGTGAACGATAAATTTTAATGGATGCCGATAGAGGTACAAAATCATAATCTCCTCTCCCCTCATGGGGAGAGGATTAAGGTGAGGGGTGGAGTTTTTTTTAAAGGGAAAAAGCCCCCTGGCCCCTCCTTCGACAAGCTCAGGGCAGGCTTTTTGGAGAAGGGGAAGAAAACCAACCTCCCCGGAATCCCCGCCTTGGCAAGGCGTGGAAAACCATAAAGGAAAACCCACGTGACGGCACTGGAAATCATTCAACAACTGGAAACCGCCTCGCCGCAGCCTGTCTACTTCCTTTACGGTGAGGAGGATTTTTTCCAGCGGGAACTGGTCGCCGCGCTGACCCGCCGTTTGATCACGCCGGACAACCGTGATTTCAATTACGAATCGTTCGACGCCAAATCCAGTGCCGTCGAAACGTGGATCGAAGCGGCCCAAACCCTGTCCTTTCTGGGAGGAATCAAACTGGTGCTGGTGCGCGGCCTGGATGAAAGGACCCTCGATGACAAGGAGGTCAAACGGCTGCTGGATTATGTGGACGACCCGGCGCCGGAAGCCTGCCTGGTCATGACCGCCCGCAAAGCCGACCGCAAGCGAAAGCTGTACAAGGCGCTGACCAAAATCCCCGGGGCGGCGGAATGCGCCAGCCCGAAAGAACCGGCGCTGGCGGCCTGGCTCCGTCAGCGCGCCAAAAACGCGGGCAAAACGCTGACCGCGGAAGCGGCGCGGCAGATGATCGGGCGGGTCGGCCTCAAACCCGGTCAGCTGGTTAGCGAACTGGAAAAGGTCATCACCTTTGCCGGCAAAACCAAAACCCTGGATGACCGGGCGGTCGCTGAAGTGGTGGGCGAAACCCGGCTGGAAAATGTGTTCGATCTGACCGACGCGTTAAAGGCGAAAAACACCGCCCGGGCTCTCAGGATTTTGAACAATCATCTGGGCCACGGGGAGGAGCCGGTCAAACTGCTGGGGACCATCGCCTGGCAGTACCGGTTGATCTGGGAGGTGAAGCATCACCAGTCCACCGGCACTCCGTCCTCGCGCATCGCGCAGAAAATGGGCGTGCACCCGTTCATGGCGGAAAAGGCGTTACAGTATACGGGAAAATTCAGTGCCGCTCAGTTGCGGGAAGGATTTCGAAACCTGTCCTGGGCGGACCGGGAGTTAAAAAGCACCGGCCGGGCGCCGGAGGGAATTCTCAAAACTCTGGTGTTGAGGTTGTGCTCAGCCGGCGGCTGACATCTGGTGAACTTTTTTGGCGAGACCGGAAATCTTCCGGGACGCGGTCCGGGAATGCAACACCCCCTTGCTGGCCACCTTGGAAATCACCCGGGAGGCTTCTTTCAAACTCTGCTCAGCTTCTTCCTGGTTATTCTCTTCAACGGCGGTCAACACTTTCCGGGTGAGGGTTTTCACCTGGGTTCGGTGCGCCCGGTTGCGGGTATTGCGCTTGATGTTCTGCCGGTTCCGCTTTTTGGCGGATTGATGATTAGCCAATACAACCTCCAATAACAAAAAATAAGATATCTCCGGGAATTGAGCCCGGAGGAAAAGCAGTATACCGGAAAATCCGGATTTTTCACAGAATTTAACCTTTTACTAAATTCGGGGGTTGGATGCAAGTTTTTTCGGAGCCGGGGATTCCTCCCTCCGGATCGATCAGGGAGCTCCCTCCGCGGAAGGCCGTTCTTTCATCATTCGAGTCAACCGGTTTTTCAGGCGTTCATATTCGTAAATCACGTAATCGGCCCCGTCTTCAATCCCCGTTAAATCGGATTTTCCCGCCGACGACTCCAGAAACCGCGTGGCTTCGCACAGGGGCGCGGCGACCAGGTTCAGCGCCGAACCTTTCATCAGGTGCGCGGACTCCTGAACATTGTGATAGCTCTTTTGAGCCAGGGCGGTCCGGAGACCCTCGATGCGGCGGGGGCCGTCTTTTAAAAAGATGCCGGCTATGTCAAAAAACAAATTCTGATCCCCGTCGCACAGCTCGATCGCGGCATAGAAATCCAGCGGTTCTTTTTCCCTGAAAGCACCGTCCGGCCCCATCAGGGCTTGCCAATCCTTCGGCCCGGGAGGGGTTTCGAACACATAATCAAAGCCCCCGGTATTTTTCATGGACCCGGGAAGCTTCCCGATCAACATCACCGCCCGGTCCTTCTCCCCGGTTCCGGCGGTCTTCATCCCTCGAACAGTTGCGGGGTCCATTTTTTCCGGATTCACGAAAACCAGTGGATTATAAGAAAGATACTCCAACCGTTGCAGCGCGAAGGAGATGTCCGGGCAACTCTGCACCAGATGTCCCGATTCGGATAAGAAGGAAAATAGACGGGTCACTTCGGAATCGGGGCCAATGACCAGAATTTTCATAGGGACTGTTACTCCGCGGAAAGTAGGAGGATGGACCGGAGGAAAGTACCCCTGAACCACTGACTTCCCCATTCCGCCCGGGGTACTTTTATAACCATCGGGGAAAGCGCACGCCTGTTATAATCACCTTAACTCCTGACCGGGTCCGGAGCAAGAAGATTTTTGTTCGGCATAGTTGAAGCCGCGTTTTCTCTTTCAATAAGTTTTTTTAAAGACACTCTTATTCAGTATCCGCTTATGTCCACTGAAAGGCGAGAACCCAAAATCCGGGTCGGGGTCAGCAGTTGCCTGCTGGGAGAGCGGGTGCGCTGGAACGGCGATCACAAACAGGACCTTTACGTGAAGGGCCTGCTGGGACAATATTTCGAATGGGTCCCCACCTGCCCGGAAGTAGAGATCGGCATGGGCATCCCGCGCGAAACGGTGCAGTTGCAGGGCGGCGCGCATCAACCCCGTATGGTCGGCACCCGGTCCGGGCAGGACTGGACGGCTCCCATGAACCGCTACTCCCGGCAAAGGGCTAAAGAACTGGCGAACCTCAATCTGTGCGGCTATATCTTCAAGAACCGCTCGCCCTCCTGTGGCATCGCCCGCATCAAGGTCTACGGGAGTGACGGCCGGGCGACGCCCAACGGCCGCGGTCTGTTCGCGGGCGCCGTCATGGAACATGTGCCCTGGATTCCCATTGAAGACGAGGGCCGTCTGCGTGATGCGCGCATCCGCGAAAATTTCATCACCCGTGTGTTCGCCTGTCACCGTTTATTGCAACTGCTCCACGGACGATTCACACGCAAAGCCCTGGTGGAATTTCACACAGCGCACAAGTTTCTGTTAATGGCGCACAGCCGCAAACATTATGACGCACTGGGCCGTCTGGTCGCGCAGGCGAAACAGATGACACCTTTGGATTTGAAAAATCGCTACGCGGAGGAGTTCATGCGGGCGCTGTCATACAAATCCACCCCGAAGAAAAACACCGATGTGCTGTACCATATGCTGGGTTTTTTCAAGAAACAGCTCTCTGCAGTCGAGAAGCAGGACGTGATCGAAGCCATTGAGGATTACCGGAGCGGGCTGGTGCCGCTGATCGTGCCCGTAACGCTGATCCGGCATCACGTCCGCAAGCATCGGGTGGAATACCTGAACGATCAAATCTACCTCAACCCCCACCCGAAAGAATTAATGTTGCGGAATCATGTTTAAATTTTCCTCTTTGAGTTCCATTTCCTGTTCCGGGGGAAAAGGTTGAAGGCGGTATGACCAACACCGGAAAAGGCGATCCCCGATTATCTTCCTGAAATTTTAGAGCGGCCCATGACCACCCTCCTCATTGACACAGGGCGGGTGAGCAAGATATGTTGAGATTGACAACCTGAAGTTGGAGCAATGCCCATCATTTGACGACAAGGAAAGGTTTATTATGACGGATGAAATAATCAAAAACCTGGGCCCCCTGGCCGCATTGGCGGGAACCTGGGAGGGCGACAAGGGAGACGACACGGCGCCTTTCGGATGACCGCGGCACGGAAAACAATAAATTCCGCGAGCGAATTATTTTCGAACCCATGGGCCCGGTGAACAATCACGAGCAGGCCTTGTACGGACTGCGGTATTCCACGACCGCGTGGCGATTGGGCGAAGACAGTCCTTTTCATGAGGAGCTGGGTTATTGGCTCTGGGACGCCCGGGCGAAGCAGGTGTTCCGCTGTTTTATGGTTCCGCGCGGGGTAACCGTCCTGGCGGGCGGCACTGTTGAGCCGGATGCCCGGTCCTTCGAGCTGGCGGCTGATGCCGGATCGGACATTTACGGTATCTGCTCCAATCCTTTTTTGGACCAGGAGTTTAAAACGGTCCGTTACGAGCTGAAAGTTACCCTCCATGACGAGCACAGTTTCAGTTACGAAGAAAACTCCCAACTGCAGATCAAAGGCCAGAAAAGCCTTTTTCATCACATCGACAAAAACACGTTAAAACGAACCCGCTGACCTGCACCATAAAGAAAAGCCGGGATCCCCAAAAACATTTTCTGTATCGGGTTCCTTGCAGGAACACGCTGACAAAACGGGCTGATGGCCCAATTTTTAGCCGATACACTTATGCAGAAGTTATAGCCATGATTCAATATAAAATGCAGCGGGACAAGGGTGTTCTGGTCGTAAAGCCCCAGGGGCCATTGACGCAAGAGGATTTCGCCGCCCTCAGCCGCGAAACCGGTGAATACATCACAGCGCAGGGGGCGCTGAACGGTTTTGTGATCTGCACCCCGAAATTCCCGGGCTATAAAAATGTCCAGGGTCTGCTGGCCCATCTAAAGTTTGTGCGCAAACATCACCGCCACATTAAAAAACTGGCGTTCGTCAGCGATTCCCGGTTTTATAAAATCGCCGCGCGGTGGGTCAACCGTTTCATCCGGCCCACCGTAAAACATTTCCCCGGCCGGGACGAATCCGCGGCCCTGGACTGGATGGGCGCACCCGGAGGTCATTAAAATTCCTGAACGTCTTTCGGGCAGGGATAGGGATATTGCCGCTTCAGATTCCGGGGCAATTCGAACCGGACCCGGCAACGGGAGTCCACGGCATCGGCGTGGCTGGATTTCAAATACCGGACGGATTTCAATTTCATTTGCCGATCGTATTCGATGAACAAATCGTATCGTTTCCAGGCAAACGGTTTCAAACAACACGATTTGACGTAAGCGAAACGGTGCTTCGGATCGAGTTTGGATGGGGCCACGTTATTGAGATTAAAGAAGACCCGTGCGAATTTTACCTTGCTGAAATCGATGGGGGGATTTTTTTCCGACGAATCCCAGGCATCCAGGACCGCCTTTTCCTGAGCCGTGAGTTTGCGATCCTCCACTTTGTCAACCAGCGCCACATTGGCAACCAGAATCAGGCGTTCGACGGTCTTGCGGTTCATGCCGATTTTCAGCCGGGCCAGCGCCTTGTCGCCCAGCCGGTCATACCGGCGTTCCGCCTGCCGCTGAATTTCCATCGATTGGAACCAGATCATCACACCCAGAACCACGCACGCGAGACGCGCCAAAACGTAACCCGCCGCGGAAGATTTGTTCAGGGAATTTTTGAAAATATAGAGTTTGACCGCAAAGACGGCAAAACCCAATACCAACCCCCATGCCAGAACGAGCAGGAACAAGGAACTGCCCAACGCATCATCCAGAAATTTCAGGTGCGAAACATTTTGACGGTCCCACAGGTATTGAACCATGCCGTCCGGCGCCAGATAAAATATCCAAACCAGGCCGGCCACGTAGTACAGCACACCCCACTTGACCTGCGAGGGCCTTAACCTTTCCAACGCCTGGGCGGAAGAGATTTTTTCCGTTGGCCGTTCTTCTGTCAATCCAGGATTCGTTTCATTCGTCATGACCGGGAGTCCCATTTCCCCTTGATGGTGCCACGGGCGTCGATCGTGAAGGATTGCCGGCTCTCTTCGTGCCGGGCGGTGGCCGCAAAGTCTTTCGCCGCGCCGCCGCCGGACACGGTAACCTGAGCGCTTCGCACAAAGCCATGAGCCTTCTGCCCGGCTGTCCCGGCATCGCATTTTTGGTCCTCGCCCCGGGCTTTCCAGAACGCTTTGCAGGCCACGAACATGAGATGCAGGGTGTGTTTCGCGTCTGAATTACGAGCCCGCGCCTGATACTGGTTATAAGGAGGAAGGGCGACCGCCAGACAGAGCAGCAACACAATCGTGGCCGCCGTGACCGACAGGGAAAGTTTGGCCCGGGTGGCCGGTTGGCGGGCAACCGGCCCATACACCCGTCCCCACAATAAATAAGTCGCCCATCCAAAAACCAGCGTGGAAATTCCGGAGAAAAACAAGCTGAGCCAATCCGGAAAGGACTTGAGCGTCAGGAACGCCGCAAAAATCGCGAGCAACCCGAAAAACAGCATCGCCAGAAAATGAATCACGCGCCAAACGGTCGGCAGCATTTTATGCTTCATATCTTCTCATCCTCTTTTTAATTCTCCGTCCCCATCGACTGAGCCGTTTGGAGCCAGGCGCGAATCTCTGTTTGCAGCAGGGCTTCTTCCTTCGAGGTCAGGCCCTGCGGGTCGAACCGTTTCCGGCTGTACAGCGCAATCGCGATTTCCAGGCCGCCGACCGGCACTTCCGGATTCTCCCGCTGGATCCGCCTCAGCCAGCGCGAATAGGTTTCCCATTCTTCCCGTACGAACCCCAGACGGTTGAGCCGACCTTCGATCAATTTAAAATCCTGCGGGGCCGCAGGCACACCATCGGCTTCGCCGTTACCCGCTCCGGCTGTGCGATCCGCCCGCCGCGTACGGGAATAGATCCGCCAGACCAAAAACACTACCGGGGGAATCAGAATCATCAACAGATAGGTCTGCAGGTCTTCGCTTTGTTCTCCCCAGCGGAATTTTGAGAACAGGAACCCGATCTGGGACCCGACATCGAACAGCGACTCCAGGGACGAGGCGTTCTCTTTCTGCCGTTTGATCCAGGCAGGCGGAGTGGCGTCGACATTGCGCCAGCGTCCGTTGACCCAGGCGATGGCCCAGGCATGGGCATCCCGCGCCCGCACCACCAGGTCGTCCTGAAGCCAGTTGTACTCATTCGCCGAATAACCGAAGGTGTAACGCGCGGGGATGCCCGCCTGCCGCAGAAGCAACACCGCGGCGGTCGCGAAATATTCACAATGCCCGGACCGGGTGCGGGTCAGAAAATCCACCAGCGGCGGCACGCCGGATTCCCCGCTTTTCAAGTCCAATGAGTAGGTGAAGTTATTCTCGAAATAATCGTTGACGGTTTGAACGGCCTCTTCATCCGTTCGGGAAGCCAGCCGCAGGTTTTCGGCGATCTTGCGCAACACCGGTTGCAGGGCATCCGGAACCTTCAAGTCGCGTTCCGTCGGCGCGCCGTTGCGGGAAACAGCCGGATGAACGGACGCCCGATAATTCACAAATCCCGGCCCCTTTTCCACCCGGACCGCGCCCATGGGGCTGTACTGCATGTACTGCACCGGCAGATCCTCGAAATGAAAGGCCGCGTTGGGAGCCAGCAACAACCCCTTGCCGCCGGTGAGGCCCATGGAAATCCGGATCACCTTTTCCGGTTCGATCCCGGTTTCAAAACTCCAGCCGGTGCCGGTCTGCGTGGTGAGGCTTTTGAATTCCGATCCGGCGGCGTACCAGCTGGATTCCCGGTAAATGTTGTAGGAGGATTGCGGAAGCAGAATCTGCCTGAGGCGGCCCTTCTCGTAATCGACATGGTAGAGAATGGTATCGTCCCGTTTCAGTTCGGCAATATCGCCGATGGCGGTACGGGTTTTGAACGGATCGAGGTCTCCCTGGAAACGCCGGGACAGCCAGTCGATCACCTGCGAATCGACATAGCTCCGCAGTTGGAAGAACCCCTGGCTTCCCCAAAAACCGGCCAGGAGGATCAGACCCATGGCGGCGGCCCAGGTCCCCCGCGAATAGCGCGGGGACCGCGCCCGCCACAAGGCCCAGGCGCACAGCAGTCCCATCGCCCAGTAAAACCATTCATTTTTTTCGCTGACGGCGCTGGCGGAGATCAGACACAGGCACACATAGGGGTACAACACTGCCACACGATTTTGGGAGCCGTCCGTATCTTTTTCCGCCCGGTAAAAAATCCTGAAAGCCTGTGCCGGGATTTTTCCCTCCACGCTGTACAACTGCGCCGCCACCAGGGGAAACAGGATCAGGGGCGCCCATTGCAACAGCGCGAAGATCAACCCCAGTCCCTTTTGCGAAACGTAAAGAATCACCAGAAAAGTCAACGCGCCCAGCAGACACAGGTTCCAGATGCGGTTGAACTCCTGCGTGGACCATTCGAAGCGGGTGGAAACGAAGCGCGCGCCTTCCAGCACCAGAGCGAGCAGCACGCCGACGGCGAGCTGACCGGTCTGCCAGCCCCAGAACAGCAATGCCGCCGCCATCAGCAAAGGGGGAGTTTTCATACGCGCCTCAGTCCTTCCTCAATTTGTCCCGCTTCCAGAACATGAAAACGGTCCGCCTGATCTTTCATCGGGCCGGGATCCAGGTCTCCCGCCGCGCCCGGTTCCCGCACCACGATCACCAGCAGCGGAATATTCTGTGCCCTGAGCCGGGAAACCAGACTTTGCCGCTCCTCATCCCAATCCAGAAAGACACAGATACTGCCGCTCAACAGGGAGGAGCGGGACAACACCAGGTCCTTCAGGACGCGGAAGGGATGATCCGTGCATTTTTTGACCGTGGCCAGGATTTCCAGAATCTGATCCGTGTGGCTCAGACTGCGGCCCGCGGTAAAGCAATACGATTCGGTTCCCACGAACATCAGGTCGAGCAGAGAATCGGCCAGATCGATATTCGCCGAAAAGGAGGCCGCCACGGAAACAGCTTCTTCAAAAACCTCCGAGTCGTACAAGGTGAAGGTATCCAGAATCAGCGCGTGACGGGAAAAGTATTCATCCTGATACTGCTTGACCATGGGATTCCCCGTTTTGGCCCAGCTGTGCCAGTGGATATGACGCAGGGGGTCTCCCGGCCGGTAATCCCTCAACCCCACAAACTCCTCGGATTCGCCGATATGGGACGCCAGGCTGACGCCCCGCTGGTTGTATTTGCGGCTGTCGGCCAGTTGCAGCAGCCGGGTGGGATACATTCTGGGCAGGACCAGTAACGATTCTTCCGCCGGCAGGTTGACCGCGGCACGGTAAAGCCCCAAAGGGTCGGCGCAGTGGAACGTCAACCCCTTCAACCTCAGATAGCCCCTTTCCAACGGGGTGAACGACAACGCCACCTCCGTTTTTTTGCCGGCAGGCAGTGTCGGCAGAACATGGTCCTTCCGGTCCACCGGCTTTCTCTTGAAAGAACGGATGCGGGCCTTGTCCTGCTCCATGATCCGGTTGATCCGGCTGTTTCCCGCGGAAGGAGGCGGCTTGATGGCGATGAAGGTTTCAAACGCGGGCCGGGTGTCCTTAAACTTTTCGATAAACGTCAAACCGGCCTGGGGCGTTGCGGTGGGATTTTCCACCGTGCAGGGGTAGGCGACCGGTTGACCCACGGTGACCATGGGAGGAAGCCGGCGCTGTACCCGCAACCGGACGGAAAAAAAACAACTGCACGCAAAGGAAAACAACAGCAATAACAACAGCAGGACAAAAATCTGGTAGGCCAGCGTCTGGTTGGGAGTGGCGGCCATCGGCGCGGAGATCAACAGACCGGCCAATACCAGTTTGCCGGCGGGGGTGAACCGTGCCTGAATCCACTCCACCAGCCAATAATAGCCAACCATGAACCGGTACTGCCAGCGGTCAAACATAAATCCTCTTGATCCGGCGACCCTCAGGCGGGAGCGGGCACGGTTTTTAAAATGCTCTCGACCACTCCCACGGCCGTGAGCCCGGAAAACCGGGCCTGCGCGTCCATCACCAGCCGGTGCGCCACCGCGGACTCGGCGAGTTCCTGCACGTGCTCGGGAGTAACGAACTCCCTCCCCTCGATCAGGGCCAGCGCCTGCGAGGCCTTGGTCAAAGTCAGCGACGCGCGGGGACTGGCCCCCATGAACACGCCTTCCGCGTTGCGGGTGGCGGCAATCAGCTCGACGATGTAGCGTTTGATATCGTCACTGACCCGGACGTTTCTGGCCTGTTGCTTGAGTTCCAGAATCTGATTGAAAGAAACACAGGACTCTATTTTTTCAAGGGGGTGGCTTTGAAGCTGGTCTTCCAGAATACGGGCTTCTTCTTCATGGGAAACATACCCCAGGGCGAAGTGCAGACTGAAGCGGTCCATTTGCGCTTCCGGCAGGGGATACGTGCCGGTGGTCTCCACCGGGTTTTGCGTGGCGATGACGAAAAACAACTCGCCCAGATTGCGCATCCTGCCTTCCACCGTGACCTGGCCTTCGGCCATGGCCTCCAGCAGGGCGGATTGCGTGCGGGGCGAGGCGCGGTTGATTTCGTCCGCCAGGAGAATATTCGTAAATACCGGCCCCTCGTGAAAATGAAACTTGCGGTCGCTTTGATCGAAAACGGAAACGCCGATAATATCGGACGGCAACAGGTCGGGTGTGAATTGCAGACGGGTGAACCGGGCGTCAATGGACAGCGCCAGCGCCTTGGCCAGCGTGGTTTTGCCGGTGCCGGGGTTGTCCTCCAGCAGGACATGGCCGCCGCTGATCAGGGCCACCAGCATTTTCTGGATGGAATGCCTCTGTCCCCGGATGACGGTTTCAATGTTATCGACAATTTTCTGAACCATTTCCCGTGCCATGAGGCCGCTGGTCGCTTCCATCCACTTCTCCATTTCCTCCGGGCACCAAACGCCGGAATTCCTTTTTTTAGTGTGATGATTCGTCTTTTCAGTATAAGACCAAATTGGCGGGAAGGGAGGGAATTCTTGGAAGACTTCATTTCCGCGGCAACGGAAACAGGCCGGGCCGGCTTAGTGGCGGTGAGTGAAAAAAACCGGCGGGAACGTTGGATTTGGCCGCTTTAGGCCGTCAGGTCTGGGGGACGCCTTTCCAGCGGCGGACGTCTTTCATGAATTTTTCGCGGTCCATCGCCGGGTCCCAGGGAAACGCCTCCATCAGCGGTTCGAAGGCGACGTTCATTTTCTCGCTGGGGAAATACTCGAAGTTGCCGTCGGTGATGCGGTACAGGTTATTGAAGGTCCGGTAATTACCGCACAGGGTGATATAATCCCACGGCGCCAGGCCCTTGATCAGCCGGTACAGCTCCGACGAGGCGATGCCCTCGTACAGGTTGATCTTGCCGAGGTCGCATTGTTCGATCTTCGGTTCCGGCTGCGCGAAATCGATGCTCCAGATTTCCGATCCCTCCTGCCCGAACACCTCCAGCTGATAAGCCACCTGCCAGTGCATCCAACCCTCCAGCATTTCACTGCTCCGAATCCGTTTAATGAATTCGTTTTCAATAAAATCGTGGACCACCCGCATCTCTTCTTCGTGCTGTTTGGGATCGGTGGTGCGGGTGCGGATCGGCGGCACTTCCATCACCGGCTTGAACACCGCCTTGTAGCTGTCGTCCTCGCCGCGTTGAACGAATGCGGACGCGTTTTTTTCGATGCGGACGCCTTTCGGCGTGATGGTGGCCACGTCCGCGTTTAAAAATTCGCCGGCGGGCACCTCGGGACAAAACGCCGCCAGGTCCCGCAGAAACTGTTTCTGCGTCGTGGGGAACGAATACTGGTTGAGAAAATTGATTTCGTCCCGGTAACGGAACGCCGCCGAACCCGGCACCACGAATTTCGGGGCCAGGGTTTTGATGATATTCAAAAACGAACAGTATTCGTCGAACGGCAGATTGCACGGTTTGTTATAGGAAAAATTTCCTTCCAGCAGGGGCACGAAACGGGAATGCACCATGTCCAACGCGCCGAACTGCTGTTTGATCCGGTCGACGATTTCCGGATTGACGATGGTGTCGACCTGGTTCCATATCGCCACCTCGCCGTTGCCGACCACAAGACCGTGTTCGGGATAATAATCCTGTGAAGTGCTGGACTGGTTGAGCGAAGGCGTGGGGGTGAGGGTGACATCCTTGATCTTCACCTCTTCAAAATCCCGGATCACGTGAAGGTTTTTGAATTCCAGTTCGTTGAGAACATCGAGAAGAATCTGGTCCCGGGGCGCCATCACCAGGGTGTCCGGCCGGATCAGACGTTCGTTCTGCACCAGATAGGCCAGCGTGCGCACGTCGAAATGATCCTGATGGCGATGGGACAGATACAGCACGTCCAGCGACGGCACCTTGTCCTTGTGCAATTCGATCCGGGGGCAGAGAACGTTGATTTCCTCCCACAGGTAATCGAACCAGACCGGGTCCGTCATGATCGTCGCTTCCCGGGACTGGATGACCAGGCTGGCATGTCCGAGCAGTGTGGTTTTCAGCATTTTAGTCTTGGATCGGGGTAAAAGACCCTAAGGCTAATCCAACAGGAAAGCCAAATCAAGTCTCAAATAAGCGTTTTTGCGGCGGAAAATCGCCCCGCCTTCCAAAGGAGGGGTTTTATAACCACCTGATCGATAAGGATTGTCGTTGCCCCATTTATGGGGCGGTTTTAAAAACCGCCTGATGAATCAGGCAACGACAATCTCTTTTCTTCAAAGTCACCCTTCGGCACGCTCAGGATGACAAGACGTATCTCTCTGTCATTCTGAGCCCTTCGACAAGCTCAGGATAAACTCCACAGAGTGAAGCGAAGAATCCGGGTTTTGATTTTATCGTTAATCGCTAGGCGATGGCTCCTTGGGAGGCAGTAAATCTTCGAGGAAAAACGCCGCCAGCTCGGACCGGCTGGCCAGGCCGGTTTTCAGGTAAATGGACTGCGACTGCTGTTGCACGGTTTTAATTTTGGTGGTGCGGGCGTCGGCAATCTCCTGCAGGGACAGGCCTTTGAGCAGGAGAAATCCGACTTCTTTCTCCGCCGGGGTCAAGTGCCACCGGCGGAACTGGTCTTCGATCTTGCCCGAAAGCCCGGCCAGCATTTGCCGGGATTCCTGCCGCCAGCGCTCCTTCTGTTGCTCAACCGCCTCCAGATCGTTTTTCAGCAGAGTGACTTCCTGACGGGTGCGAAGCAACTGGCGCAGAACGAGAGCGAACACCACCCCGCTGATGACGAACAGGATGCCCTCGATCAGCAAATGCCTGACGCTATTTCCGCTCTGGTAATCGGTGGCCAGGTCCACCGCCACCATCACCGTGAACAGCCCGGACCCGCCCAGGACCATCCAGAGTATTTTCCGGCTATCCTCCATATGGCCTATAGCCTCCTTTATCTCTTTATTTTATAAGTGGTTCAATATCCGGCAAAGTCCGGATGGAGTTTTGAGGCGATCCGCCCAAAACTGGACTTGTGATTCAGAATATTCCGAAATCCGGAGGATACCATGTTTGATCTACCGTTACATCCGATTGTGGTTCATTTCCCCATTGTGCTGGGTTCCCTGTTGCCGGTGCTGGCTATTCTGTTGGTCTGGGGCATCAAAAAATGGCAGTTAACCCCTAAAGTCTGGGTGCTGGTCAGTTTTGTGGCGTTGGTCTACACCCTGTCCGCGACCACGGCCGTCCTGCTGGGAGAGGAAGACGAAGAAAAAGTCGAAAAGGTGGTTGCCGAAAAAGTGATCGAGGAACATGAAGAAGCCGGGGAGTTGATTCCGTGGCTCGCGGGGACCCTGTTTCTGGTCTCGCTGGGTGGTTTTACCTTGAAGTATGCCAAGAAGGCGAAAGTGGCGCTGATCGTTCTCAGCCTGGTGGCCGTTGTGCCGTTGATCAATGCCGGCCATACCGGGGGCCAACTGGTGTACCGGCACGGCGCCTCGATCGCACATCTGCCGGAAGATCACAAAGCCGCACTCCAGGTCGACAACCTCCTCAAACTCCATGAAAAAGAAAACGGCCACGGTCACGAAAATGGAGACCATGACGACGATCATGACGACGATCATGACGACGATCATGATGATGATCATGACGATGACCATGACGATTGAAGAAACTGCTTGGAGCGTTTATCCTTTTTATGGGGTTAAGAATGATTTTTAAGGAAACTTATAATGACACGTAAAAAACTTTGGATCGCCGGGATTTTCTTATCCGTTCTGTTGCCGGGGTGCGGACCAAGCGAGACCAACGCCTTTGTGCGGTTTCAAATCGAGGGGCAAACCTATGAAGTGGTGGACCCCGTCTTCCGGGCGTTGCCGATCAAGGATAAACTGCATTTGATGGAACTCACGCAGGTGCCCATGAAGGCGGTGCCGGGCACAACCGTTCAGTGGCAGATGACTCTGGATTCTGTGGAAACGCTGGCGGGACAAAACCTGGACTTGAATTCGATCACACCGGAAAAAGCACCTCCCCTGTCCATTTTTCAAATGACAAAGGATTTGACGGCCCACAGCCAGGAACAATCCGTTCTGCATTTAAAAATCGACCGGATCGAGGACGGGTATGTGGAAGGATCGTTTACCGGAAAAGCGTTCATGTTCGTCTCCATGACAAAAGAGATGACGCACGAGGTGGACGTCACCGCCCGGTTTCGAGCCCGGCTGGAACCCTAATCGCGGACGGACGCCCTGTTTGCTACTTAAAAGAAACTCTGAACAATTCGGCGATGGCCTGCTTACCGTCATCGTTGAGAAAGCGGGTACCGGTCCCGGCGATTTTCTGTTTCTCAATTTTAGGATTGTTCTTTTCCCATTTTTCCCCGTTCCATCCAAACCACTGGTTGGCGTCCTGGTCGAACACGTGCAGGGGTTTGTTGCAGAGCTTGGCAAACTCCGCCCCCCAGCCGGTACCGCCTTTGACGGTATTGTCCTTCTGAATCTTTCCGACCACGAACACCTCTTCGGCGCTGTTGATCTGGTGCCAGATGCTCTGCAGGACTTTTTTCAGCAACGGCCCTGTGGAATAGGACCGGTTCATCAGTTTGGAAACGTAGGACAGGCTGACGTCTCCCTGCAACAGCTCCTCCTGGGTCAGGTGACGCAGGCCGCGTTGACGCTGGGTCTGATGCCCATCGAAGGTGAAATTGATTTCCTGCATTCCCACATGCTCCGCGGCCGCGCCGAACTCCGACTCCGCCCCCTGGGCGCCGCCGCTGAATAATGTACATTCTTCCGGTTTCATTCTGTCTCCTCGAATCACCCCACGGGGCCTCTCCCCGCCGGCTTTTTTAATGTTGGCCCATTAAGTTAGGCGAAAAATCTCCGCGGATCAAGCGATTTCGCTGACAGGTCCCGGCGGGCTTAACATTCCGGCGATCCTTTCACGTTGCTTTTATACTGAAAGCACGGAGTCGGTTAACGGACGGATTGGAAATTTTCCAAACCGGTACCGGGTCGGCCTCTCCGATGGGTCTTGGCAACCCGGAGTTCAACTCTCATGAGGTGGAAAACATCGGCCTCAAAATTCTCAAGATCGATGTCAAGGACCTGATGTTTCCCGGCGACCTGAAATGGATCTTCGCCGAAGAGGTCAAAGCCAAAAAAGAATCGCAAGCGGCGCTGGAGCGGGCGCGCGGCGAGTCCGCCGCTCTCCGGAACCTGGCCAACGCCGCCAAGATGCTGGAGAACAATCCCAACCTCATGGACCTGCGCGTCCTGCAAACCCTGTCCGCCGGCGGCGATAACGGCGGCAACATCTTCATCACCCGCCTGCCGCGGGGCCGAGGCAAATAAAGTAATTTGTCATCCGAACATTCTTAATTCAACTTTTCTCCGCGCAGGGGACGCAGCGGGTGGCTTCCGGCATGAGCAGGATACGGCCGTGGGGGATGGGCTGGCCGCACTCCACGCACAGGCCGAATTCGGGTTGATCCACTTTTTGCAGCGCGGTCTCCAGCCGCGACAGTTTGGTCTGCGCGGCCTTCAGCGAGGCCTCGCTGACGGCGCGGTCGTTGAGCGCCTCCATGCGGGAAAGACGGCCGATGGCGTTATCCGGCGCCACCGGTTTCGAGGTTTCCCGCAAACTCTCGATCAACTCTTTTTGAGAGGCGATCTCGTCTTCGATCTTGCGCTTCAGTTCCTGCCGTTCTTCGGGAGTCATAGCGGCTATCATACCATTACCTCCCCACCTCCCATAGCCGTTATCGCCATTGCGTAACCGTACCGGGGGTTTTACACTAATTGAATAACCCTTTATTTTTCAGGAGGTCTGCCATGAGAATCTGGCGCTGTCTGGGTCTTGCCGCGCTGTTGATCCTTTCAGGATGCGCGCTCAATCCTTCCGTCCGAACGACGACCGAGGACAATGCTTCTTTAATTTTCGGATTTTTTGATATGAAAGAAAGCCCCTTTGAGTTGAATTGCGTCAAGCTCACCCAGGGAGAACGGTCGGGAATCGCTTATCGCCAATCCTGCATGACCACCTATACCGGAGGTCTGTTTTTTATGGAAAACATCCCACCGATGGAATATCACATTCCTTTTTTCCAGGCCGGAGGAAAACTTCACATGATTTCTTCCAGCGAAAAGGATTTAATCAAGGTTCCCCCAAAGTCTTTGGTTTACACCGGAACTTTCAAATACCGGGTGATGGATAAAAATCTCGCCCAGGTGCTTAAGATCACCCCTGAAAAATATGGGTTGGACCGGGTGGGTTCGCCCGGCGAAAAGGAAGTCCTTAAAATGCTGGCGAAGGAGGTGAAGGACCCGCGCTGGAAAAAAAGAATTCAGGACCGGATCGGCCGGTTGAAATAAGAATAAATCCGTGTGGACGTTTGTTAATGAGACCGCCGCAGCAAATCCTCAGACTCGTTTTCCGAAGTCAAGCCGTACTCACTGCCGGGAGCGGGTGCCGGCGCGGCCATGTCCTCGTGGGCGTGGGCATGGTTGTCCGCCGGGAATCCGAATTCATCGGGATTGACGGTGTGCTGGTAACCGTGCATCTGCATCAGAAACAGCAGGACCCCGGCGGCGATCAGGCCGTTGTTGGATACGGTGCTGAACTGCAGAAATTTTCTGGTGCGGCGGAACTTGAACAACAGAGCCACCATGACGCACAACGCGCTCACCTGCCCCAGCTCGATGCCCAAATTGAATGAAAGGATGCGCCAGATCAACCCGTCCTCGCCCAGCGGGAGCTGTTGCAGTCTCGTGGATAGCCCGAAACCGTGAATGAAGCCGAACAGGAACACCGCCAGCAGAAGGTTGGGCGGTTTTTCGAAATATTTCCGGAACCCGCCGGTATTTTCGAAACCGATGTAGCAGACGCTGAGCGCGATCACCGCGTCGACCAGGTAATAATTGGCGGTGATCTGAAGCAGGGTGGCGCTGATCAGCGTGATGCTGTGGCCGACGGTGAAGGCGGTGATGTATTTGACCACGTCCTTGAACGTGGTCAGGAAAAACACGATGCCGAACACGAACAGCAGGTGGTCGTAGCCGGTCAGCATATGGGTCGCGCCCAGCCACATGTATTGCATGTACCCGCCTTCGAGCATGGCCTGCTTGTCGGCCTCGGACATGCCATGCGCCCAGGCGGTCTGGGCCGCCAGCACCAGGCCGCCCCATACCGCGCCTTTGATTAAAGTCTTTAAGTTCATCACGATCCCACTGTGGAAAGCCTTCTTATCAGTTTAAGGCAATCCGGCATTAATTTCAGCCTTATGACAGGTCATAGATTGAAAAGAATTGGTTTTGGGGACTTAAAAAGGGAAATGACGGAAGGTGTTTTCCCGCTCCCGTCGGATTCAACCGGCGCCGTGTTCTTCCAATACAACTATGATGTCCGCCAGTTCTTCGTGCTCGGCGATGAACAGGGGGGTGTAGCCGTTTTTCTCCCTGGAGTTTGGGTTCGCGCCTTTTTCCAACAGCGCCCGGACCGCCTGCGGGTGTTTCTGAACCACCGCCAGGTGCAGGGCGGTCATCTTTCCCTGGTTTTCCCTGACCTCGGGGTCGGCCCTGCGGTCCATCAACGCCGTTACGGCGGGGACGTGCCCGGCATACGCCGCCAGGTGCAGGGCGGTCCGTCCTTCGTTATCCCGCGCATTGACGGCGGCGCCTTTTTCAATCAGAACCGGGATCACCTGATCCGCTCCCAGATAGGCGGCAAAATGCAACGGGGTCATTCCATCCTCGCCTTTTACCCCGGGATTCGCCCCCAGCCCCACAAAAAGGCGGGCCAGGAAAGCGCTGTTCTTCTGGGCGGCGAGTTGCAGGGAAACCCGCCCCGCCCCGGTTCCCGACAGCGCGAACCAGAGGCCGATATAAACGAGCAACAGAAGTATCAAAAACCTGCGGGTTTTTTTCACACCTCTTCCTTTTGACGGAATATTTCCCAAACGCCTCTAATCTATAATAGTATAATCTATAAAAACACCGGCTATCCTACGCAAAGGAGACTTCCATGAATTTCTATAAAGGTCTGGTGGTGGCAGGGGCCTGGGTGGGGCTGACATTGCTGAACGGATGTGCATGGTTTCACAAAGAAGTGAAACTGGAAGACCTCTCGTCGAAAGCACAAACCGTCATTCAATCGCACACCGCGGGCGGAACCCTCGGAAAAATCACCTGTGAAAAAGAGGACGGAAAACATTTTTACAAAGTCGAATACACCAAAGACGGCCATGAATTCGAACTGCAGGTCGACGACGACGGCAATGTCCTGGAAACCGAGCAAATCATGAAAATGGAGGAATTGCCCCCGGCGGTTCAGGCCACGGTCAAAACCGAAAGCGAGGGAGGCGAGATCAAGGAACTGGCGCTGGAAACGGAAGACGGCAAAACCTTCTACGAAGTGGAATTTGAAAAGGACGGGAAGGAACACGAAGTCAAAATCGCCGACGACGGAACGGTTCTGGAACGCGAAACGGAATGAACCCCTTAACACGGTTGACCGTATGGGTCAGGAGGATTTAATATGGAACTGGACGGGGTGCATCATATCGGCATCAATGTGCATGACCTCGACCGTGCGGAGGCGTTCTATACCCAGGTGCTGGGATTCAAGGTGACCGAACGCTACCAGGAGGGTATCCGTCATCTCATGCTGAACTCCGGTATTCATTTGTTCGAAATCAAAGGGCTGGACATGCGTGAGGCGCTGGCCACGATGAGCGAGGAAGGGTATGCCCATATCGCGTTTGGGACCACTCGCAAGAAATTTTCCGCCATCGTCGAAGAACTGATGCAAAAAAAGATCGATTTCAAGGGGCCTCTGATCATGGGCAAAGGGGAATCGGTCCACTTTACCGATCCCGACGGCAATCCTCTCGAAATCCGTTGCCCCGCCACCCCAGAGGGGGAGGCAACGGGCTGACCGTTAACCGGCAGGCGATGATCGCCGGGCGCATTTCAGAAGGCGCTTTCGGCTCCCTGTATTACATACAAACACCCTTTCTAAATTCAGTGGAGGCCTCCATGAAATTTCTCAAAACTTTTTTTCATACGGAAGATTCCACCACCCACCTCATAATTCGTTTGGTTCTGGGTGGCGTGATTTTTTTGCATGGCTCGCAAAAACTTTTTGGCTGGTTCGGCGGCCATGGGTTCGGCGGCACGATGGGATTTTTTACAGAGCAAATGGGAATGCCGGCGGTCATCGCTTTTCTGGTGATTATCGGTGAATCGCTGGGAGCGTTGGGATTGATCGTGGGATTTCTGACCCGGTTGAGCGCCGCGGGCATCGCCTGCATCATGCTGGGCGCCATCGCCATGGTTCATTGGAACAATGGGGTCTTCATGAACTGGCAGGGCCAGCAGGCCGGGGAAGGATTTGAATATCACCTGCTGGCACTGGGCCTGGCGGCCCCGTTGATTCTCTACGGCGGCGGCAAATTTGCGATGGACCAGATCATTGAGAAAAAATTTCTCGATTCCGCCTGAGTTCCGCATCGCGGAAAGGCTCCCCGGCCTTCCCCCAAAGGCCAACCCTTTATTTCGACTGCATTTAGCGCCCCATCCCAGAGCAGTAGTTTTTTAATTAGGTGAATGGCCCCGGATGTGATAGGGTGGACCCTGTAAGTAGGGTTGTTAGAAGTCATTGAGTAGCGGATCATTGTGACCCCTGTCTAGGGACAAGAGAAACAGCGATTTTTTTTTGACGGACCAGCCAACCTTGCGGTTGGTTTTTTTTTACCCCCATCTGGCCTGCAGAAACCCTCCCAAAGACCCAACCCAGTTTAAATCGGGAAATGTGCGTCGGTTCTATCCGTAAAACGCAGTTCCCAAATTCTCAAGTGGAGTATTTTTTTATGTCAAAAGGTATTGTGAAATGGTTCAACGACAACAAAGGTTATGGTTTTATCGAATCCGAAAGCGGGCAGGATGTGTTTGTTCATTTTTCGGAAATTCAAAGTGAGGGGTTTAAAACCCTGCTCGAAGGCCAAAACGTTGAGTTCGAAGAATCCATGGGCCAAAAGGGTCCGCAGGCCTCGAAGGTCGTACCTCGATAACACGGTTGTTAAGATCGTTTTCCGGCAGAGCCTGGCGCTCTGCCGGAAGGTTTATTCAACGCGGACATCACCATCGCGGGAAGGAGAAGTGAAACCATGCATGAAGTTCGAGTTTACGACAGCTCGGGAGCCTTGAAAAAAGTGATTTCCGAAAAAGTTCTGCAGGAAAGAGCGGACCGGCAGTTTTTATACCCCTCGGCCTATGCCAGGGGCCGGAAAAAAGCCAAGGGCCAACCGGCGAACCCTTCCAAAAAAAACAAACAAGCCAAATCCGCCTGATTCCGGCGCCAGCCTGAGGCTGGACCCCATTTGCTGACAGTGACCTGTTAACGAGGGTCCCCGGGCGCGTTTCCAGGTTTTCAAATTTGCTCCGGGCCACGCCCGGACAGTTGCCGCCCTCCGGCGAGGGCGGTCACCGGCCTTTTTTCAGCAACAAGTGGAATCTTCCGTCTCGCAGAACTCCCGGCAGGCTTTCATCAAGTCCTGAAAAGCCTTCTTCTTTTCCGGATCCCTGGGAACCACTTCAATGCGGATCCCCCCCTCCGTTTCCTCGACTTTGCATTCCAGCTTGTCCTTCATGAACTCACTCCAGTTGGTGCCACAGCAATCAAACATGACGTTCTCCTTTGATTATGGTTCTCAATAGGTCCGGACTCAACTGATCGGTACCGCACCGGTCCATCCGGACGGGTTGTCATAAAAAACTTCATTTCCGTTCACACCGTCTTCCAGCACATCCTTGAATACGAGGTCCCAACGGCCGTCTTCGTTTACGTCTACCGCATAAAACACTGGGTGCCGAGCGGCAATGTAGTAAAACCCTTCATGGCCGTAATCGACCCGGAACACCGGAAGGTTCGGGTAATGGCGGGCGACGGTCTGGATCGGTTCTTCGGAAATGAATTTGACCCGAACCACGCGAGCCGTGAAGAAATCCGGCCGGCCGTTGTGATTGAGATCGTAACCGACGGTCAGCAGACCGCTCGACTCCAGGTTCCAACTGATGTGGGTGCCCAGGGCCGGCTCGGCCCGCAGGGTTTCATGATCCGACCGGGCGGGGGAGCCGAAAGCCAACAGGGCAACCAGAAAGACGATTAAGGCAGCGAGGCGTTTCATAACATCCTCCTTTATTTTACTATTCGATAACTTTCGAACTTATCGATTAAAATTTTTTACGGCTTCAGAAAGTCTCGGACGGCCTCCACATGCTCCTCGTTCACCTGACACAGAAAGGTTTGCCCCTGACGTGTGCAGGTGATCAACCCGGCATTCTGCAACTCCTTGAAATGATGGGATATTGTGGACCGGGACAGATCCAGGCAGCCGCAGGCCAGGGTGAAGGCCTTTTCGATGCCTTCACAACACTCTTTCCCGGCCTTTTCCGCCCGTTGAGCTTCCTCCTGGCATTGTCCGTAAATCATCCGAAACAGCTCCAGCCGGCTTTCATTGGATAAAGCCTTGAAAATTTTAGCTAAATTCTTCGTCTTCATGACTAATTCACCGGTTCGGATATTAGTTCGATAGTTCTAATTTTCTCTAACTATAAAATAATACCTCCGGTCCCGTTTGTCAAGCCCAGCGTCACGCTGGGCGGGCAAGGCCCGGGCGGGGAAGTCCCCGC
>JABAHQ010001549.1_pt4 | contig 25073 bp, 27 predicted proteins | sample 7062091 | NCBI WGS metagenome assembly JABAHQ01 (sample SAMN14534359, study PRJNA622989) | marine sediment metagenome | biome: marine biome [ENVO:00000428]; feature: marine pelagic biome [ENVO:01000023]; material: deep marine sediment [ENVO:00002113] | place: India: Gulf of Kutch | collected...
AAGTTATCAGCGGCGATTCGCCGCCCGGGCAAGGCCCGGGGCAAATTTTTCTCTGCGCTCTTTGCGGTACAAACCTGCCGTCCTTTCCCTCGGCAGGCTCAGGACAGGCTCTGCCGATGGCTCCTCAGGATGACAAGACACATCTCTTTGTCATTCTAAGCCCTTCGACAGGCTCAGGACAGGCTCCGCGAAGAATCCGGGTTTTCTCTGTGGGCTCAGTGCCGCCCTTCGACAGGCTCAGGGTGACACTGGGCGGCGCACCGCCTGTCTTATTTGAATGTCGACAGCGGGTCTTTGACTTTCAGGGGATTCTCCCGGATATCAATACAGCGTACCCGCATATGGGACTTCGGTCCCAGGTTAATAATCACCGCGATTTCATCCAGCGACAGGTCTTCGCGGCCTCTGGCCTGGGCGACTCTCAGGGTTGCCGGTAAATCGAATCCCCTTTTCTCACCCGGCTGAAGAATTTCACTGACATAGACCTTGTTGCCCAGCACGACTTTGAGATCGGCTTCCTCCTTGCCGATGTTGTCGACCATGAAATCCGTAGCGCAGCGTTCGGCTTCGCCCGGTTGAATGATCCGGATTTTTTCCACCTGGGTACCGGTATCCTCTGCCAATAGTGCAGCGGGAAAAATCATGGCAACGCACAGCAAATATAGAAACATGAATGTTCTTCGATGAGTCATGGCACTGTCTCCCTATAGGGGTTCTACACCCTTCAAATTGGACCTTGGGATCAAGCCCGGATACAGCCCTCCGGGCATTCCCGACGGCCTTTGAAAAGCTATTGCCCCTTAATATGGGCCTTGTTAGAGATTGTGCAACTATAAGGAGCGGATATCGGGATGGAATTTATGCTGAATCAGTCTTTTTAGGGTAATGAAAGCAAGGGTTTCGCGCAGGGATCAGGAGCCGGAATCCGATTCTTTAATTTCCTCGATTTCGCCCTTGGGGTTGATCATAAACCAGCCATTGTCTCTCAGATGTCCCGCAATGCCATGAAACTCCTTTTCACTGCCGCCGGCGGTAATCACGACGTCCCGAGACTGAATGTAGCTATAGGTGGTGGTTTGGGCGATATTTAAATTACATGAGCGGTCCGAACCGTGATCCGCCCAGTAGGCCTTGCAGGCCAGATAAATATTCCTCAGACTAGATTTGGCATCCGACTGGTAAGCGCGCGCTTTATAACCCCAACTGGATTTAAGAAGCGGTTTGTCGGAGGTGATCATCCAGGCGGTCTGGTGGGCGGTCCCGATGAATCCGATACTGGCACCGAAGAACAGAAACAGCAGAGCCACCAGCCCTGCCGTCCAGCGCAACGGCCAGAGTCTTGCAGGCGCATCCGGTTCTCCCTGATCCTGACCGGCATCCTTTCCACCCTGACCCCAATGGGCATACAACCAGGTCAAAAAACGGTGTCCGCAATAAACCAGCAAAGCCAGACCCACCAGACCCATCGCCAGCCCTTCCGCGTTGACGGACATCTCCGGAATTTTTTTTATGAGAAAGGCCGCCCATCCGAACAGGAATATAAAACCGGCCTCAAAAACCCAGGTTTGACCCGTCGCCAAAATAAAAAACAAAACGTAACAAATGATCAGAACCTTGATGATAAACCAGAGGGCCAGCCCGGTTTTCTTCAGGGAAGACGGTGGCGGGCCTTCCGCGGGCGCGAAGCCTCTCTTCAAATACTTCCATTGCCAGCGGCCGATCAGATAAACAACCAGGACCGGTACGCCAATCATAATGACGATTTGAATGGATGTCATAAGCAGATTCCCCTCCCCGGAGGCGGCGAACGTCAGGATTGCTTTTGCTGGAGCAGTCCCTGAATCATGTCGATATGAAGCCGCTCGATATTGCCGTTGGACAGCAGGACGTAGCGTTGCTCGCCGAACACACCCGGCTCGTACGCCAGCGGCAGGCTTCCGGTATCCGCTGTCATTCCCCGTACATACTGAAACCTCAAGTCGGAACCATTGAAAACCTGCCAGTATTCCTGAGGAATGTCCCGGGTATTCCAGTCATTGGGAAAGCGGCCGTTGTGTTTCTGGGCGTACGCCCACAGTGCGTTCCGCAGGGTGTTGAGTTTTTCCCTGCGGAGGGACGCCATCAGGATGTCCCCGCCATCACTGTCCTTCTCAATCGACTTTTTGATCTTGTATGTCAGGCCTTCCTTCTCCCAGGCTTTGGGCGTCATGAGTTCGCGGGTGCCGGTGATCATGCCCAGCACCAGATGAAACGCCAGGCCCCACAGCAGGACCAGGCCCAGTGATTTTTTAAAACTCAATACCGGCAGGTTGGGAAAATCCTTGCGGAAAAAATTCCACAGCCGGTACACCGCGAAAGTGACCAGCAACAGCAGGGCCAGGAAAAACGAAATATTTTTGAGGCGGATTTCAGCGATCTCGGACAACAGGATGCTGGGCATCCCGGCCTCGGCGGGGACGGGCCACCCGGCCAGCGCCGCCGCGGCCCCAAACATGAAAAATAAAAACGGACGATTCATACCCGGCCTCGATTGAATGTTTGGCATTTTTGCCCGGTAGGGGAAAACTTCACTCCATTGATTCAGTGTAACCTTTGGGCCAAAAAAGTAAATGGGGTTTTAAGGGGTGTAAATCTATCATTCAAGAATGGGTGGCCGCCGCGATCAAGGCCGTGTCGGTGAACTGGCGGAACGGCTGGCCATGAAACCCACCACCCTGCACTCGAAGATCAAAAAACTTGGCCTCACCAAACCGGGTTAGCTGGACGGGTATCTCCTTTTCTCTTCATCCATTCCCACGCCAACGCCATATAGAACGGAGTGTATTCGATCCACGGGGTCCAGGGGGCGTAGGCGTTCAGGTCCTGGTAGTCCCAGTAAAAGTCCAGGTAGTACAGGCCCACCAGGCCGGTCAGCAGGATGCCCGATCGCCACGGAAAGATGCACAGGAAGGGGACGATCCAGCACAGGTACCAGGGGTTCTGCACCGGACTCAGGATAAACACCAGCGCCATGATCCAGAACATCGGCTCCAGCGCGGCCCGGGCGTCCGGTTCGGCGCTGCCGCCAGCGGTTTCCCCTTCCTTCCGCCAGAATAAAAGGTACAGCATCGCCGCCGCCAGCATCAGCGCCACGGTGATCTTGGCCAGCAGGGACGGCAGGTCGAGCGCCAAGGGGACGGGTCCCTTCGCTTCCACGAACAGCCGGAAGAATCCCAGGATCAGCGCGAAAATGCTGTCGTTCTGCTGCCAGCGGGTGGCGAATTCCTTGAGGCCGGAGAAGGTCTGCGACCCGATATCGATGAACGGCAGGTAGAACAGCGCGACGATGCCGCCGAACACCAGCACGCTCAGGCCGCAGCGCAGCCACGGATTTTGGATTCGGTCGTTCTCTTCCTGCCACTGTTGTTTCAGGAGCAGGGGAAGCAGGACGGCCGGGTACAGCTTGCCGACCACGCTGAGCGCCAGCATCGCGCCCGCCGCCAGGTAACGGCGCCGCACCACGAAGCACAACGCGCCCGCCAGCATGGCGATGCCGATGATATCGAGGTGCGTCGAGTTGAAGGTCTCCTTGATCACCAGCGGGCACCAGAAATAGACGAGGGCCCAGATGCGGGGACGGCCCACCGCATCCAGCGTCCACAGGATGAACACCAGGGTCATCAGATCGAATATCAGGAACAGCAGCCGCAGGGTGAGAATGCTGTTCGGCCGGATATGGCTGGCCAGCCGGAACACGACCTGCGCCAGCGGCGGGTAGAGGGTCGCCACCCGGGGGTGGTTGATGCGTTCCTGATACACCAGGCTTTCCGGGCTTTCCCATTTGAGATCGTAGAGCCGGGCCAGCTCCGCCGCACTCTGCGTGTCGTAGGTCTCCTCGAATCCCCGCGGATCCCGGATCATGAACTCCTTGAAGCGCGTCACCTCCGCCGGCGAGAATTTGTAGGGGTTGATCCCCTGGGCGAAGACTTTGCCGTCCCACAGATAGCGGTAGACGTCATCTTCCTGAATCTGCTGGGCGGGCATGATCGCGGCGCGGAACAGCAGGCCGAGCACGACCATGGTCCAGAACAGCCGGGGTTGTTCCCCCTGTTTCCATATCAGGGCCACCGCCCCGCCGTAACAGGCGAATAAACAGAGATATATGAACAGGTAGGTGAGGATCGGCCGGTCGCGGTAGCCTTCCCCCCAGTTGAACTGCAGGGAAAGGCGCCACATCCACAGATACAACAGCAGGCTGACTACGCCCAATACAATGAGGGTCGTTCGTTTTGTCATGTCGGCTCGACTCTGCGGTGGTCCCCGTTTCCTCCGAAGCGTCATGGGGATACTATGAAGTTATAAAGCAAAAAACAGAGACTTGCCAGCGGGTGAAAGACGCCGGCTGAATTTTAGACTAGGAATAGGGCTCAAATATTTTTAAAATAGGGTTATATAGAATTAAATCGCTGGAATACAAATATGAAAGATTCCTTTTCGGAAAACCGGGGGCCTTCGGGCTGGAATGCGATCAACCGGGTTATGGCGGAAGCGATCAAGCACCTGCCGGAATCTCCGGAAGACCCCCTGGGCCCGCTCAATCTGCGCTGGAGCCTGGCGGTGGGTGAGGAAATGGCCGCCCGGTCGCGGGTGGTTGGCCGGACTGCCAAGACGCTGGTGGTCGAAGTGGCGGGAAATGAATGGATTCCGGTATTTAAATCCTATGACAAAAAAATACGGGAAAAACTCAATAAAATGTTTGATATCAAAGGCGTCACCTCTATAAAATATAAGTTGGCAGCCAAAATTCCCCAACCGATTCCCCAAACCGTGAAGATTCAAACGGCGAACACATATGACCGGCCTATGAATGTTAATTATGATCCAGAGGAGGCGTCCTTGACCTCTATTCAAGATTCTCAATTGCGAGACAGCCTGGTTCGGCTGAGCGGCAAATTTCGATTTATATCCGTCGTCCTGGCGGGCCTTTTGTTTCTGGCCAATTGCGCCGCCTCCACGCCCCAGGGCACCCTTCAACAGGGGAGGGCTGTGGAGTCAAAAGCGCCCCCGCCTCCCAATTCGCCTTATGCCGTCCGGCAGGTTTATAAACTGCAGAAGAGGCATCCGGAAAAAAATTACCGGGACCCGCGCGCCTATTATCACTTTCTGAAAGCGTTTAAATATGAGCGGGACGGAGATTTTGACAATGCGTCCCGGCATTATGCCTTGGTGGTGCAATACGATCCCGCCCGGGAATCCATGCACACCCACCTGGTCGGCCTCTATTTGCGGACCGGTCAGTTTAACCTGGCGCTCGAAGCCGGGGAAAACACCCTCCGCCGGTTTCCCAACAATGTCCGGGTGCGCATGATCATGGGAGATATCCTGTCCAGTCAGGGCAAATATGAAGAGGCTCTGAATCACTATAACAAAATCATGAAATTGGAACCTTTCAATTTCCGTGCCTTTCTGCTGGCGGGGTACAACCTGAAATTGATGAAGCAGTATGACGAGGCTCATGATCTGTTCCGGAAAGCCACCGTCGTGGATCCGTCGAATCCGCTCGGCTACCATTATCTGGGCTCCTCCCTGGCGCGTTCCGGTGAAATGGAAAATGCGGAGGAAAAATTCCGGAAGTCGCTGACCCTGCGCCCCAGTTTTATCGAGGCCCGGGAAAACCTCGCGCGCGTTCTGGAAATCCAGAAAAAATACGAGGAAGCCGTGGAGCAGTACAAAATTATTTTGAAACTCAAACCCGGAGATAAAGAAATCCGTGAACATTTAAAGCGGATCGATACGGTGTCCGCGGAAGAAGTGACGTCTCCGGGAGCAAAAGCCTTTTCTCCTTTCAAACCGGAAGATACCAATATTCACACGCAACTGGGGACCATCTTTTACGAGCAGGCGGTGTACCTGGAAGCGGTGGATGAGTTTCGCCTGGCGCTGGCCAACCAGGAGGACAAGGAACTCCATTTGGTCATTGCGCGGATTTACGAACTGCTGGGGCGGATGGACAAGGCCATCCATGAAGTGGAAATCTTTCGCCGGAAAGACGGGGGGGAGGAAAGCGTCGGCATTCTCATGAATCTGGCCCGGCTGTACGGACTGAACAAGGAGATGCGCAAATCGATCGTTCTCCTGGAGAAAGCCGTGACCATGGATCCGCAGAACGACCGGCTCTATCACGCCCTCGCTCTGGCGTACCGGTCGCTGGATGAAAATGAGAAAGCCATCGTCCACATCAACAAAGCCATTAAGCTGAACGATAAAAAGGATACCTATTACTTTGAGCAGGGAGCGCTGTTTGAACGCATGGGGCAGTTTGACAAAGCCATCGACAGCATGAGGATGACCCTGAAAATCAACCCCCATCACTCCAACGCTCACAACTTCATCGGGTACATTTACGCCACCCAGGGCATCGAGCTGGACAAGGCTCAGGGGCATCTCGAGCAGGCCCTCAACATTCAGCCCCGGAACGGATATTTTCTGGACAGCCTGGGATGGATTTATCACAAAAAAGGCGAGCCGGAAAAAGCCCTGACTCATATCAAAAAGGCCATGGTCTACGCCCAGCCGGACCCCGTCCTTTACGACCATCTGGGAGACGTTTATTTCTCCATGAAAAATGTTACCGAGGCCCGCAAGGCCTGGAAAACCAGTCTGTCCCTGACGATCCAGAGGTTGAAAGAGCCGGCCGGGGAAATTCCTGATCCGGAAAAACTGCGGGAAAAAATCCGCCAGGCGGATGAGATGATGCTGAATAGTTTTTAATCCGGTTCCAGCCCTTATTTCCACACTTCATGAACAATACAATAAAATTTGGGGTCGTATTCTGCCTGTGGGCCGGCGGCCTGGCGGCCTGTCAGACCGTTGCCCCGCCGGTACAGGCGCCCTCGGTTCAACTCGACCTGGCGGCGGTGCAACAGCGTCTGGATGAGCGGCAGAAGGCCATGACCGATGTTAAATCGATGGTCAAAACCCGCGTTCAAGCCAAAGAGCAGAACCATACGCTCAAGCAGGTCATCGCTATTCAGGGAAACTCCTCCCTGCGCCTCGACACCTTAAGCATGTTCGGCCAGCCGCTGGGAGTGCTGATCGCCCATCAGGACCGGGTGCTGCTTTATGACGTGAAAAGCAATCGCCTGTACCGGGACGAAGAGGTCTGGAATATCATGTACCGGACCTTTAAAACCGTGTTCAACTTCGGAAAATACATCCGGGCGTTCTCCGGCAAAATACCGCGGTGGGAATATCTGGATTTGAAAACAATGCGGTGGGATCCGGAAACCGGCAATTACCGGATTGAAGCCGAAGATACCGGCCGTCGGGAAAAAATAGAGATTGAAGTGGACTCCCAAAAGATTCTGCCCGTCAAGGTAATCCAGTGGAAAGAAGGCCGCCAACAGGCGGCCATTACATGGCGGGATTATGAGGAGGTCGAGGGCCGGCTGTTTCCGCACACCATTACGGTGGAGCGGTTGACCCGCGGCGACGCCCTGACCATGGAATTCCGGAATCCAAAGATCAACGCGGGCATTCCGGAGGATTCCTTCCAGTTGAACCTGGTTCAGAACCCCTGATCCCGGCACCGTCAAATTCATGAAGCTGTCTTTCAAAACACCCGCGAAAATCAATCTGGGCCTGTTTATTCTCGGCAAACGCCCGGACGGCTACCACGACCTGGAAACCCTGTTCCAGATGGTCAGCCTGTACGATACCGTTGAGCTGGAGACCCGGGACCAGGCGATAGACTTGGTGTGCGACCATCCCGGAGTACCTGCCGACAGTTCCAATCTGATGATTCGCGCCGCGGAGTTGTTGAAAGAATCCTGCGGCCGGCCCGAATTGGGGTGCCGGATTCATCTGGACAAACAGATCCCCATGGGAGCCGGCCTCGCCGGGGGCAGCGGCAACGCCGCCGGGGCGTTGATGGGTTTGAACCGGCTCTGGGATCTGAAACGGACGCCGGAAGAGCTCATGAAACTAGCCGCCCAATTAGGCTCGGATATTCCTTTTTTCCTCTGCGCACCCTCCGCTCTGGGCGAGGGCCGCGGGGAGCGGTTGACCCCCCTGCAACCCCCTCAAAAATTTTACGTTGTTCTGGTATTCCCGCGGGTATCGGTGGCCACGGCGGAGGTCTACCGGGCGCTGAATTTGGATTTGACAAAAAACCGAAAAAATATTAGTATTTTGCGCGAATTTTTCTCAAAATCGGATCTATCAAGTTTGGGTGCGCATTTGCATAACGACTTGGAACCCGTTGTTATTAAAAGGCTTCCTGTCGTTGAAAGCATTAAGCGGAAATTACGCGCCGCCGGTGCGCAAGGGGTATTGCTTTCCGGCAGCGGTTCCGCGGTTTTTGGTATTTTCGAGGATTCACAACGGGCCGAGGAGGCCTGGGTCCAGTGCGGCGAGGGAGAAGCCTGGGATAGGTTTCTGACTGAAACGATTTCGAGTTTTTCCGAGTTTTTGCCCGAGGATCTGATCGGCTATCCATGAGATCCCGGACTATCCAACAGTAAGGATCGCAAAATGCCAAAGACATCCTGATTTAATCAAGCCTGCTTCAATTCTCATGTACAATTCGGGTGGTAAGTTGCGAAATCCTCGCTCAGGCCGGTCGGTATTTGTAATAATATAGACCCAGAGGCAAGGGACTTCGTCCATTCCGGGAAGTGAACGGGGCCGGCTGAAAAGTTAATAACCGGGCGAATCATTACTGGGGCGTCGTCAAGCGGCTAAGANNCGGAGGTTCGAGTCCTCCCGCCCCAGCCAAATTATTGATTAATGTGACAAGGGAAGTGAGTCGAAATGGGTGACAACGGTAGAGTTCTGGTGTTTTCCGGGAGATCCAACAAGGGTCTCGCACAAGAAATCTGCGACTATATGGATATTCATTTGGGCAACTCCGTCATCAAAGCCTTTTCTGATGAAGAAATTTTTGTCCGGATCGGGGAAAATGTGCGTGGCGGCGATGTGTTCGTGATTCAGTCCACCTGCACCCCGGGCAATACCAATCTGATGGAACTGCTCATCATGATCGACGCGCTCAAACGCGCCTCGGCCAAACGGATCACCGCGGTGATCCCTTATTACGGATACGCGCGGCAGGACCGAAAATGCGAACCGCGGGTTCCCATCACCTCAAAGCTGGTCGCCGACCTCCTGCATACCGCCGGTACCGACCGGGTATTGACGATGGACCTGCACGCCGGGCAGATTCAGGGGTTTTTTAACATTCCGGTGGATCATTTATTTGCCATCAACGTCTTGATCGGATACATTAAGAAGCTCAATTTCAAGGATCCTGTGGTGATCTCGCCGGATGCCGGCGGGGTGGAGCGGGCGCGGGCCTACGCCAAACGCCTGGGAACCTCCCTGGCCATTATCGACAAACGCCGGGAAGGGCCCAATGTCGCCAAGGCCATGCACATCATCGGCGATGTCAAAGGCAAGTCCGCCATCATCGTGGACGACATGATCGATACCGCGGGCACCCTGCTGGAAGCCACCAACGCGCTGCTGGATGCCGGCGCCGCCGAGGTGCACGGTTTGTGTACGCATCCGGTGTTGTCCGGGCCGGCCGGGGAGCGGATCACCAACTCGCGGATCAAATCCGTGATCTCAACGAACACCATTCCCCTGAACGGGGATTTGAAAAATATCGACAAAATAAAAATTCTTTCGGTCGCCCCGCTGTTTGGCGAGGCGATCATCCGGATTCACAGCGAATCCTCTGTGAGTTCACTGTTTGATTCAGAGGGAGATTTATAAAATGGCAGTCGCATTAAACGGGAAAATCCGTGAAGGCCGGGGCAAAGGGGCCAACCGCCGGTTGCGCGCGGAAGGCAGGTTGCCCGCCGTGCTGTACGGAGGCAAGTCCAACGTCAGCCTTTGGGTGAATCCCAAGGAACTGAAGAAAATCATCGACAAAGAAGGAATCAACAGCCTGATTGAGCTCGCCATCGAAGGCGATTCCGAACCGAAGCGGACCGTGGTGGTTAAAACGCATCAGAGGCATCCCGTCCGGGAAGGGTGGGTACACGCCGATTTTCTGGAAGTGGATATGAGTCAGAAAATCAAAGTGGCCGTGCCCATCCTGCTGGTTGGGCAATCACCCGGAGAAAAACTGGGCGGGCTGGTCGAGCACAATCTGAATTCCCTGAACATCAAATGCCTCCCCGGAGAAATCCCCGAATCGTTCAAAGTGGATATGACGAAAGTGGAAATGGACCAGGTGGTTCACATTTCCGATCTGGAGATTCCGGAACATTTTGAAATTCTGGACCAACTGTCGGAATCCGTGGTTTCGGTGCATGAAGTGAAGGTTAAGGAAGAGAAAGCGGAAGAAGAAGTCGAAGGTGTTGAAGAAGGCGCCGAAGCTCCTGAAGCCGCCAAAGCGGAGGAAAAAGGCGAAGCGGCGGAAGCTGAGAAGTCTTAACGGTCGTGAATCTTGTCCTCGGATTGGGAAACCCCAGCCCGCGTTACGAAACCACGCGGCATAACCTGGGGTTTCTGGTTGTCGACAGTTTGGCCGATAAATATAAAATTAAATTGGATCAGCATCAACACCGGGCACTGAGCGGCCGGGGAGAAATCGAGGGGCATCCGGTGGTGGTCTCCAAGGCCATGACCTATATGAATGAAAGCGGCTCAGCCGCCCGGGCCCTGTTGCAGGCGTTGGACCTTTCCCCTGAACGCATGATTGTTGTCCACGACGATATCGACCTGGCCCTCGGAAAGATCAAAGTCAAATTTCAAGGGGGGAATGCCGGGCACGGCGGCGTGGGTTCCATTATCGACCGGCTGGAAACCGGCCGCTTCGCGCGCGTCCGGGCCGGCGTGGGCCGTCCGGAAGAAAACAGCGACGTGGTCGACTACGTTCTGTCGCCTTTTCCGGACGAAGAAATACCCGCGGTGAACGAAATGCTGGATAAAGCCGTTCGCCGGATTGAAGAAATACTGAAAGAAATGAATACCCAAATCAACCATACGGAGGAACAACCAGAATGATAAAGGAATATAAGGGAGAGCTGCTTTTCATTGCTCTTGCTGTGGGGTTTTATGTGATTTTCGCCATTTTTCAGGCGTCTCAGATGTATGCCTACATCAGCCCCCTCTTCGGATTATTCGGGCTGGCCATCGCCTACAAAATTTATGAGTACGTCGATGACCAACCCGAAGGGAATGACAAAATGGTGGAAATCGCGGAGTCGATTCACGAAGGAGCAATGGTTTTTCTCTCGCGGGAATATCGGATTCTGGCCTATTTCGTAGGTGGTGTGTTCCTCCTGCTGACCATTTTTATTGGGGCGCAGAAAGGTTTATGGGTTGGGTTCTGGACCGGGGTGGCCTATATCTTTGGAGCCGTCTGTTCCATGGCCGCCGGGTTCTTCGGCATGAATGCCGCCACCACCGCCAACGTCCGAACGTCCCAGGCCGCCAATGAAAGCGGCGAAGCCAAGGCCCTGGATGTCGCGTTTAATGGCGGATCGGTTATGGGACTCAGCGTGGCCAGTCTCGGACTGTTGGGCGTCGGCGGGTTGTTCCTCCTGTTTGGCCGGGGACCCAACGCCAGCGTCATCAGCGGATTTGCCATGGGCGCCAGCTCCATCGCGCTGTTCGCCCGTGTCGGCGGCGGTATTTACACTAAAATTGCCGATGTCGGCTCCGATCTGGTGGGTAAGGTGGAAGCGGGGATTCCCGAAGACGACCCCCGCAACCCCGGCGTCATCGCCGATAATGTGGGCGACTGTGTGGGCGACACCGCCGGCCTGGGAGCGGATATCTTCGAATCTTATGTCGGCTCCATGATCGCCACCATCGCCATCGCCACCAGTATGGCCGACCACAAACTGGAATACATGGCGTTACCCATCATCATCGCCATGGCCGGTCTGGTCGCCTCCATCATCGGGATACGTTCCATTCGGGTCATGACCAATCTCGACCCGGCGGATGTCCTGCGCTATTCCACGTTCATCAGCGCCATCGTGCTGTTGATGGCCGGATTCGTCGCCATTACGGTGCTGGGACTGCCGATGGGAGTCTTTGTCGCGCTGACCTTCGGTTGTCTGGCGGGTATCGCGATCGGCCTGATTACGGAATATTATACCGCCGGCAAGCCGGTGGTAAAAATTGCCGAGTCGAGTAAAACCGGCGTGGCGACGGTGATGATCACCGGATTGGCCGTGGCCATGGAAAGCTGTGTGGCGCCCATCCTGATAGTGTGTATGGCGATTTTTGTCGGAGCGTATTCCGCGGATTTGTACGGCGTGGCTCTGGCGGCGGTCGGTATGCTGGCCACCGTCGGCATCACCATGTCGGTGGACGCTTACGGGCCCATTGCCGACAACGCCGGGGGTATCTCGGAAATGGCGGGACTGGGACCGGAAACCCGGAAAATCACCGACGGCCTCGACGCGCTGGGCAACACCACCGCGGCGATCGGTAAAGGGTTCGCCATCGGGTCGGCGGCGTTGACCGCGCTGGCGCTGTTTTCCGCGTACACCCAGGCGGCGGATATCCAATCCATTGACATCACCAGCACCAAAGTCATCATCGGCGTTTTGATCGGCGGAGTGGTGCCGTTCCTGGTGGCGGCCATCACCATGACTTCCGTGGGCAAAGGCGCGTTTATCATGATCGAGGAAATCCGGCGGCAGTTCCGGGAGATTCCCGGCCTTTTGGAAGGTACCGGCAAACCGGATACCTCCAGTTGTATCGATATCAGCACCAAGGCCGCCCTGAGAGAAATGGTCGCGCCGGGCGTCATCGCGTTTCTCATGCCCATCATCATCGGTTTTCTGTTAGGCAAGGAAGCGCTCGGCGGCATGCTCGTCGGCGCGACGCTTACCGGCGTTCTGCTGGCCCTGCTGATGTCCAACGGCGGCGGCGCCTGGGACAACGCCAAGAAGTATGTCGAAAGCGGCCACCTGGGCGGCAAGGGTTCCGAAGCGCACAAGGCCACCGTCGTCGGCGATACCGTCGGCGATCCGTTGAAAGATACCTCCGGCCCGGCGATGAACATCCTGATCAAACTGATGTCCATCGTTTCGCTGGTGTTGGCTCCGCTGTTTATTTAGTTTGAACGAGAAGAGGTTGATGCCGGGATGGAGTTTCTCCATCCCGGTTTTTTATTTTCAGGGAACGCGGCGATGGCAAACCGGAAATTAAAGATCGGCTTACATGACTTCCTCAATGCTCAGCCCCTGTTGCAACCCCTTCAGGAGAAACGGCAAGCGCTGGGCCTGTCCGTGGTCACCGGCCCCCCGGCCGATCTGGCGGTGCAGCTGCAGGAAGGGAAACTGGACCTGGCCATGATCCCATCCATCGAATATTTAAGAGATATGGAAGACTACCGTTTGCTTCCGGGTGTGGCCATCGCTTCCCGCGGCCCGGTGGATACGGTCCTGCTGGCGGCCAGATGTTCTCTGGACCAGGTGGCATCGATCGCTCTGGACAACCGGTCGCGAACCTCGGTCGCCCTGCTCGAGATATTGTTTGGAGAAACATTTCCCTGGAACATTTTTTATGACCGTGTCGCGCCCGACCCGGCCGCCATGTTGGAAAAGCACGATGCCGCGCTGATCATCGGCGATCTGGCGTTTGGTCTGAAAACGCTGTATCCCGATCTGCAATTTTATGACCTGAGCGAACGCTGGCTGGAGCTTACCGGCAAGGCGTTCGTCCATGCCGTGGTGGCGGTGAGGGAAGAGGTGGTGCTGGACCATGACTTTCTGGTGGTTTTCCAGGAAGCAAAAGCCGAGGGCCTCGCCCGGCTGGAAGATATCGCGCGCGCGCATTCAGAGCGGCTCGGTATCTCCCCGGACGCGGGTCTCGATTATCTTTCCCGCAAAATTATTTATGATCTGGGCAAACCGGAGCTGGAGGGACTGCAGACCTTCCGGGATCTGTGCTTTCAAAAAGGTATTATCGAACAAAAGGGAAGGATTCGATTCGTGTCCTGAACGGCTGGGGATTCTTCGGTTATTTGAAAAACCAATCCCAGATACTCACAAAGAAATCTCCGATCGCCTTAAAGAACCCGCCGATGGCGTCTTCCATCCACTGGACGAATTCCTCGGATTCTCCCTGCGGACTTTCTTCCGCCGGTTCCGCCTCGGGGAGGACCGGTTCCTCGGTCGGCTGGGGGACCACTTCGCCGGGCAGTATTTCCTCCGCCGGGAGCGCTTTGCCCGCCGTTTCCGGAGAGGTTTTGGGTGCGGCGGGGCCAGCGCCGATTTTTTCCTTCAACCGGAGCACATCCTCATCCAGCGTTGAAAGCGCGTTCTGGTGCGATTGCAGGGTGGCGGAGATTTCGGTTTTAAACTGCTGTAATTCCTGATTCAGGGTTTGCAGGTTGGCGAGGTTTTTGCGGGTTTGTTCCGCTTCCGTATCCAGGGTGTTCAATTGAGTTTCCAATTGGGTCAGCCGGGCGTGCACCTCGTCCTGGAAGATAATCTGTTCCTGATAAAGGTAAAATCCTCCGCCCCCGACCCCGCAGAGCACCAGCAACAGGAGAACCAGCATCATCAGGAAATTGCTGGACGATTTCCGGGGTTGGGCCCGGGCCGGGGAATATTCATCCTTATATTCCGGAGAAGGTTCCGGGCTTTCCGGCGGGATGTCCGCGGGGTCCGCCTCCGGCGTCAAATCCGCCGGTTCCTGGTCCGGTTCAAGATTCTCTTTGTCTGAAGTCACAGGCTTTACCGGTTGTTAGTGAATAATTTTATTCAGGGGAAATTCCACGATGTCTTCAGCGCCCGCCCTTTTCAGGTCGGGAGCGATTTCGCGCACCAGCTTTTCCTCCAGGATCACCGTCAGGTCCAGCCACTGGTCGTCGCTGAGATTGGCGAGCGTGGGTTTGATTTCCGGCGGCAGAATTTTCATGACCGCATCGAGTGAATTTTTGGGCACGTTCATCATCAGCCCGACTTTGGCGTTGGCCGCCATCGCTCCCTTCAGCATGAGAACGAGCCGGTCCACCTTGGTCTTTTTCCATTCATCCTGGAAGGAGTCCTTGTTCATGATGAATTTGGTATTGGACTCCATGAGGGTTTCGACAATGCGCAGGTTGTTGGCCCTCAGCGAACTGCCGGTTTCGGTGATTTCAACAATGGCATCCGCCAGTTTCGGAGGTTTGACTTCGGTGGCGCCCCAGGAGAATTCGACCGAGGCGGTGACGCCGTGTTGTTTGAGGTAATCCACGGTCATATTGACCGCTTCCGTGGCGATGCGTTTGCCCTCCAGATCCTTGACCGATTTGATGGGGGAATCGTTCGGCACCGCCAGCACCCAGCGTACCGGGCGGGAAGAGGTTTTGGAGTACACCAGATCGGCGATTTCTTCCACGTCCGCCCGGTTTTCCAGTACCCAGTCCTTACCGGTCAGGCCCGCGTCCAGAACGCCGTCGGCCACATAACGGGCGATCTCCTGCGCCCGGATCAGCATGCATTCGATTTCGTCGTCGTCAATGCTCGGGAAATACGACCGGCTCCTGATTTGTATCCGGTAACCCGCTTTCGCGAACAGGTTGACCGTTGCCTCTTCCAAACTGCCTTTGGGGATTCCTAATTTTAATACGTTACCGCTCATTCCTTCACTTCCGATTTGTTAAAGGTTGACGTTACTTTTTATAAACTTTATCCGGGTCGAACACTTTTTCCTCGACGGTGGTGACTTCGCCGTTGACCTTGCGGAAAAAACAGCTGGTGTAGCCTTTATGGCACGCCGCTTTCCCCACCTGTTCGACTTTCAAAAGGACCGTGTCGTCATCGCAATCGACGTACACTTCCTTGACGATCTGCACATTGCCGCTTTCTTCGCCCTTCATCCACTGCTTGTCGCGTGAACGGCTGTAGAACCAGGCCTTTCCGGTTTCCAGAGTTTTTTCCCAGGCGATGGGATTCATGTAGGCCAGCATCAGCACTTTGCCGGTTTCGTGGTCCTGGATGATGGCCGGAACCAAACCACCCATTTTATCAAAATCCAGTTTCATAAGCTCTCCATAAGCTTTGCAAGTGAAACAGCGAATTTTAAATTATATTGATTTTCTGTCAACATTATAATAGCCTGTGCGCAATCAATTGAAAACGTGTAATTTGCTTTTAAGTCCGCTATTTCCTTAAATTTATCTGTTTTTGAGGCGGATTTGGGGGTAATATTCGGAAATATAATGACTGAAAACGAGGTGTTATGCCTTCTTTAAGCGGATATCGGATTTATGACACGGACCAGCCCTGTAATTATACCGGGCAAAAACTGATCGAGGCCATGACCAAGGTGGTGGACGACCGTCTGGCCGCCAATGGTAAAGAACTCAATCTCAAGGGCTGTTGTGTGGGCAATAACGGCCTGCAGGTGATTGGAGAAGACCCCCGCATCGCCGGGATCAAGCGGTTGAATCTGGGTGGCAACAAAATCGGAGATGCCGGGGCGCATTACCTGGCGGAAACCGAGGTCTTCTCCAAGTTGAACTGGCTGGAACTGGGTGGAAACGACCTGGGACCCGAGGGGATTCGCGCTCTGATCAAATCCCAGGTCCTTTCCAAGCTGAAATCCCTCAACCTGTACCGCAATTATCTCAAAGATGAAGGCGCTCTGATTCTGGCCAATGAGAATACGCTGGAAAAAATCGAAGAGATGGATTTGGCGCAGAACGAAATCGGCGACGAAGGGATGCTGGCCTTGTCCAATTCCAAATTGTTTCCCAATCTGGTGGCGGTTTATATCGACAACAACTTTGCCGGCCGCGAGGCGAGGGCCAGCGCCCGGTTGAATCCCAATTTTAAAAAGTTGCAGTCGTTGAATTTATAGGCGATCGGGATCGGCTCCCAGGGGTTCGCAGATGAAACGCAAAGATCCTTGAAACCCGCTCGCCGGGGTTGGATTTAAATCATGGATAACGGTTCATACGGTAAAGGTTCGTTTTTGGTTGCCAATCCGGTTTTGCCGGATCCCAACTTCTCCCGCACGGTGGTGCTGTTGTGCAACCATAACGATAAGGGGTCCCTGGGTCTGGTGATCAACCGCAAGTCCGGACTGACCGCATCGGAAGTGTTTGCGTCGTCGGAACTGCTGGCTCCTTATGAGGGGGAGGTGTTTATCGGCGGTCCGGTTTCCCCTTCCCAGGTATTTTATTTGTGCCGCGCTCCCCGCGCCGTACAGGACCTGGATGAGATTTATCCGGGCGTGTATATGGGCATGAGCTGGGACGCCCTGGAGGAAATCATGCCGGAACTGGATAATCCCGACCAGGACCTGCGGTTTTACCTGGGATATTCCGGCTGGGCATCGGGGCAGCTGGCCGGAGAAATGGAACAGCGGAGCTGGCTGACCTGTGACGCCCTGGACCGTTTCGTTTTCCATGATTCCGAAGAGCAAATCTGGCCCGGTGTCGTTCAGTCCCTGGGAAAAGATTACGAATACCTGTTGCGGGCGCCGCTGGACCCCAGAAACAACTGACCCGCGTTCCGGACCCTTGCGAAATCCCATGCTGAAATGAAATAGGTGGTCTCATGGTGGAATTGTACCGGCCCCCTCCCGCCGAACAAATCTTCAAATCGTTTCTTCCCGGAAAATATATCGGTTACACGGTGGCGGATTATTTCTGCGAACGGTTTCCCTACCTCCACCGGGAGGGATGGATCGAGTTGATCCGTGACGGCCGCATCACTGTCAATGAACGGCGGGTGGAACCGGAAGATGTATTAAAAGAACATGACTGGATCGTCACCCGCCTGGGACTCCGCGAGGAACCGGCGGCCAACCGCACGCTGGAGTTGATTTACGAGGACGACCATATTCGGGCCTTCAACAAAGGCGCTCCGCTGGCGATGCATCCCAGCGGCCGTTTCTTTAAAAACAGTTTGACCGAGATTCTGAAAGAAGAATATCCGGACGAAACGCCGCGGCCGGTCCAGCGTCTGGATGTCATGACCACCGGTGTCGTGGTGTTCGCCAAAACGCGTGCGGCGGCCGCCCATCTGATGCACGAATTTACCGGCAACCGGGTGGAGAAGGAATACCTGGCGCTGGTGGACGGGGTTCCCGCGGAGAAAAGTTTTACCGTGGACGCGCCGGTGGGAAAAGTTCCGGGGGCCGCGCGCGGGACCGGCCATGAAATTATCAACCCCAAATCCGCCGTGACCCGCTTTGAGTGGCTTGCCGGCTTGAAGGGCCGGTCCCTGTTGAAGGCCGTTCCTTTCTCCGGCCGGACCAACCAGATCCGGGTTCACCTGGCCAGTCGGGGTTTGCCGGTGGTCAACGACCCGGTTTACGGCCGGGAATCGGAAGGCCCCTGTTTTTCCGGCCTGCATTCCTTGCGGCTGGGGTTTAATGGAATCGAAGGATGGCAGGAAATCCGGGCTCCCTGGCCGGAACACTTTCAGCCGTTTTGTGAAGCGGCGGGCCTGGCGTCGCGCCGCCAGCGCAGGAGAATCCATGAATGCAGATAACGGACAGCACGTTGGAGCCGGCGGCACGCCGGGCCGCCTGATTGACCGGGCGCGCAACCCATTCTGGATGGCGCCGATGTCCGGCATCACGGACGTCTGTTTCCGGCAACTGATGGATGAGTTGGGCGCCGGGGTGCTGGTCTCGGAGCTGGTTTCCGCCAGGGGGCTGGTCCACAATTCGGAAAGAACCCGGCGCATGATCGCCATTCATCCCCACCCCGGAACCCTGGTGGGCGTTCAGCTGTTTGGCGAAGATGCCGAGGACTTTATCCGCGTGGCGCCGTTGATCGGCGAGTGCGGCGCGGATTTTCTGGACATCAATCTGGGTTGTCCGGTGCAGAAAGTGGTCAAGAAAGGTTGCGGGTCCGCCCTGATGCGGGATCCGGCCCATCTGGAAAAGTTTCTGACCCGCATTCAACGGAATATTGACCTGCCGTTGACGGTCAAAATGCGCACCGGCTGGAACGAGGAGGAGATGACCCTGCATGAATGTATCGCCGCGGCCCATTCCGCCGGGTGCGAATGGGTGGCCATCCACGGCCGGACGCGGGCGCAGGGCTACCAGGGCCGGGCGGATTGGGACCTGATCCGCGAGGCCCGGTTGACCGCCGCCCTGCCGGTTATTGGCAACGGTGATATCCGCAGTGCGGGCAAAGCCCGGGAATTGCTTCAGGAAACCGGAGTGGACGCGGTCATGATCGGCCGGGCCGCCTTGCGGAATCCGTGGATTTTCCGGCAGTGCACCGCCGGCTCCGAAGAAGGGGTGGAGATTTGCCGGATGGCGGTCCTCCGCCGGTATCATCAACTGCTGGCCCCGCGCTATGACACCCGCCGGACCCTGCTTTATTTACGTAAAATGGCGGTCTGGATGGCTTATGGCTATCCGGGGGCCTCGGTATTTCGCGGTCAAATGTTCCAGATTCCCACCACGACAGAGGTATTGGAACGGGCGGAAGAGTACTTTTCCCGCCTGGACGGCCAGCCTCAGCCTCCATTCGAAGAATCCGAGGCGTTCATGATGGGCGGTCACGGTTAGGTCCATCAGGCTCATAAAAGGATCGGAAAACTTTTAAAGACAGTGGTTTTTAGGTCCATTTGTATTTACAATAATAGTTATGGTTGCTAACTCAAATGGATGCTGAATATGGAAAAAGACCAACTGTTAAAACTGATGGACGCCATTCCTTTTTTTGGGGAAATGGATAGAGAAGAAAGAGAACGCCTTCTGGCGCAAGACAGCCATTGGGTTCATTTCAAGCCGGGTGAGAAAATCCTGAAAGAGGGGGAAGTCGATTACGGTTTTTATGTATTGCTGGAAGGCAAGGTCAGCGTGGTTCGCGACCAGCCCCCGGAAATTTCCCTGGCGCAACTGGTTCCCGGCGCGATTTTCGGGGAAATCACCCTGAAGGCGCAAAGGCCCCGGTCCAGTTCCATCGCGGCCGATGATGAGGTTTTCGTTTTCAAGGTGGACAACCCTCTGGTCGATCAAATCAAGCCGGAACTGGTCATAAAAATCAAGGATCAGATAATTCAACTGGTGATCACCCGGCTGGACGAGGTGAATACCAAATTAAGCAGTTTCATCCGGTAACCTCCGGCGGTTGCCCCCAGAATCGCCCTTCATACAGACAGAGACAGGTTTCGTTGGCCCAGGATTCATTAAATAAAAACGCCCGTGGATCCTCTTCCCAGAAAGCGCCGTCGAAACGGACACCACGGAAAAAGAGAGAATTTACGGTTTATGGATGGAACGCGTGCCAACAGGTATTCGCGCGCCGGCCGCAGGATATTTTACGGCTGTATTTCCATCAAAGCCGGTCCTCCCAATTGCAGGCGGTCAAGCAGTGGTGCAGTCAGCGCAAACTTCCCTACCGCAAACTGGACAAGGAATCGCTGAATAAAGTCGCCGCCAGCGTCCACCATGAGGGATGCGTGATGGTGGTGCGCCCGCTGGATCTGCCCTCGGTTCATGACTTCGTTCGCCAGGGATTACGGAAGGACCAGTTCGCGCTGGCGCTGGACCGGGTGGAGAACCCCCACAACATCGGCGCCATTTTACGCTCCTGCGCTTACTTCGGGGCCCGGGGTTTGCTGGTCGGCGCCGGAGAGGGGGCGGGGGCCTTGAATCCTTCCATGGCCCGGATGGCGGAAGGCGCGCTGGAAACGGTTCCGCTGTATGAATGCAAAAGTTTGTCCTCGGTCTTGCGGGATTTAAAATCCAGGGGCGTGTGGGTGCTGGGCGCGGATCCCGACGCGCCGCGGTCCCTGTATGATCTTGCCCTCCGTTTCCCCGCGCTCATCGTGGTGGGCAACGAGCAGGAGGGTTTGTCCGCACCTGTTAAAAAACGCTGCGACGCGCTGGCGCACATCCCGGGTTCCGGCGCCATGCAATCGTTGAACGTTTCGGTGGCGGCGGGGCTGATGCTGGCAGAGCTCACCCGGCAACAACCGTCGTCTCCCAAACCTCAAAAAAAGTAGAACATGTTTTTTGCTGAGCTTCATCCGGTTCTGGTTCCGTTTCCCGTGGCCCTTCTGCTGTCCGGGGTGATGTTCGAGTTTTACGGCTGGTTGCAGAAAGAGGAGTCGGCGCGTCTGGCCGGCGGGTTTAATCTGCGCCTCGGTCTGGCGCTGGCGGCGGTTTCGATGGTGGTCGGATTTCTCGGGGTTTACGGAATGTCGGACTTATTGTCCGAGGCCGATCCGCGCATCGATCCCGGGATCAAGGTCAGGCTGAAGGAGTTTCTGACCTGGCATGTTCTGTTCGCCTGTTCAACGGTGCTGATCTTTGCCCTGGCGCTGATCGCTTATCGGTATCGTCAGAAACCCGCGGCCTATACGCTGTTTTATCTGTTGCTGGCAGCGGGCGCGGTGACCACGCTGGCGGCGGGCTATTGCGGGGGCGAACTGGTTCACCGCTTCGGACTGCCCGGCCCTTAGGAAGCGGGATCAAAGACCAGGCGATATCCGGACCAGGCCGTCGCGCCGATCAAGGCAACCCCCGAAGCATAAAAGAACAGGGCCGCCGGCCGGAACGGCCAGGTATAGGCGTAGACGGTGCAGATGGAGTAAATCACCACGCTGGCGAAAGAATATCCCTGATGCCCTTCCACCTCCACCGTGGGCCGGAGACCAAGGTCCGCGGCGAACATTCCGGTTAACGCCGCCAGCACGGCCATCAGCAGACCAAAACTGAAATTCAGGCAGGCCGCCTGAACCCACCGGGAATCGTTTCGCCGCCGGGCCAGGCCCAGCATGATCAGGCCCGCGAGAAACAGCGCCGGGGGAAAATGGGCGAAAAAAGGGTGCAGGGCGGGGGTGCTCAACATGGGCCGGGTCGGGATGGTGCGCGGGTCACGCCGGGGTCCTCGAAGGGAGACGGGTCCAATTGGAGATATGCCGAAACGGCAGGGGGCGTCAGTTGTCTTCCGGTTTGATTTCCGGTTCCTCGTTCAAATCGAGATTAACGTCGACATCCACTTTGGTGGCGGCAGAGACATCCTGTTCGAGCTGGTCGAGCCCTACGGTTTGTTTGACGCCTTCCGTTTCGTTGAGCACATCCTGTTTCAAATCGTTGAAAGTTTTCTGGAATTCACCCCAGCCCCGGCCGACCGCCCGTCCCAGTTTGGGAAGGTTCTGCGGACCGATAACCACCACGGCAATCGCCAGAATAATCATTATCTCGAAGAAACCGATATCAAACATGCGTCACTGTTATAAGAATTGATGGATATATGAACCGATCATATCAAACTCCACCGGTCTCCACAAGGGAAGTCTGGGGAGCCGGAAACCGGCCGGCCGGCGGATCGCCAATTGACACCCCGGTGCTTCTTGGCTACCATAAAATAAGGACTTTCGACGCAGGCGGCGGCGGATCGCCGCAGATAATTTGAGGACGGTAATGGACCGCCCAGCGATCATCGCCGGCCATTTACGGTTAGCGTATTCCCTCTCCAGGCAGGAGGCGGCGTATCACCGCGGATCAATTTTAAAACCTCCCGAGTGCGCAGGGAGACCTACGGTTACCGTCAACGGTCAGCCAGCTCCCCCTGCGGGCGGCAGCTGGCATTTTCATTTCGCTCCGACCCCTTTATGCAAATCACTCGCGGTACCAGGCAAATAGCGGGCCCGATCCCTTATCCGGTGATGTCCATCGGCAATTTCGACGGGGTCCACATGGGGCACCAGATCATTTTCCGGCGGGTGGCGGAAATCGCCCATCAGAATAACGGGACCGGGATTGTGTTCACCTTCGAACCGCACCCTTTAAAAATCCTCGCGCCGGACAAGATGCCTCCCCTGCTCACCACCTTCCGGAAAAAAATGGAATTGATCGAGCAATGCGGGATCGACCAGGTGATTTGCGCGGACTTCAACCAGCAGTTCGCGGATCAACAACCGCGGGATTTCGCCAAAAATATTCTGGTGGACCGCATCGGGGTCCGGGAGATCGTGGTGGGTTATGACTACGCGTTCGGCCGGGGGCGCGAGGGCACCATCACCTATTTGAAAAAAATGGGCGAGGAATTCGGCTTCAAGGTGCATGTGACCGATCCGGTGCAGATCGACGGACACCGGGTCAGCAGTTCCTATGTTCGGGAATTGATCGAGGAGGGTGACGTGGTCCGCGCCCGGCAATTTCTGGGGCGGTTCTATACCATTCAAGGACCGGTGGTGCATGGTTATAAAACCGGCCGGGGCATCGGCTTTCCCACCGCCAATATCGATACCCACACCTTCCAGATGCCGGCCATCGGGGTTTATGCCGTTCTGGTTCGGCACGGGGACCGGCAGTATTCGGGCGTGGTCAATATCGGCTTCAATCCCACGTTCAACCGCGACCGGCTGAGCGTGGAAGTCCATATCTTCGATTTTGACGAGTCCATTTACGGTGCGGAAATTGAGATCGCCTTTGTCGAACGCATCCGCGGGGAAATTCAATTTGCCTCGGCGGAGGAACTGGTGGCCCAGATCGAAAAAGACATCGCCACCGCTAAAAATATTTTGCCGGGACATACGCTTTGAAGAAATCCGGACAACTGATCATCGGCCTGATCCTCGCTTTTCTGGCGATCTATTACACCATGCGCAATGTTTCCGTGGCGGAAGTCCTGGATTCGTTTCGCCGGGTCCATTATGTCTACCTGATTCCGACGTTTTTGCTGATGTGCCTGACCTATGTGGCGCGGGCCGTTCGCTGGCGGGCCCTGCTTCTTCCCGTCCGCAGGGTTGAAACGTGGGATTTGTTCTCTCCGCTCATGGTCGGTTTCATGGCCGGTATCCTGCCGGCGCGGGCGGGCGAGCTGGTGCGGGCTTACCTGCTGGGGAAAAAATTCCAGTTGTCCTTTGCCGGTTCACTGGCGACGATTGTGGTGGAACGATTGTTCGACCTGGTCCTGCTGCTGTTGCTGTTCGTTTGGATCCTGATTTTTCACGGCGATATCTTTGAAGGGAATATCTCCTGGGCCGGTATTTCCCTGCGGGACCTGGCGTTTCAGTTCGGCCTCTTCAGCCTGGCGGTGGTGATGGGGCTGGTGGTGTTCATTTTTGCGCTGACCTTCCATAACGAAAAAGCCATGAAGCTGGTGCACTGGCTGGTACGTCCGTTTCCGGAAAAATGGCAGTACAAACTCATTCAGATGACCGAAACGTTCAGTCAGGGCCTGCTGGTGTTCCGCAATGTCCGGGCGCTGGCGTTTATCGGACTGGCGACCGCGGGGGTCTGGGCGTTGATCGTCCTGCAGTATTATCCGCTTTACTGGGCGTATGGGTTGCAGGACAAGTCGGCCGCTTCGTTGATTTTGTTAACGGTGATGATCTGTATATTGATTACGGTTTTGCCGACGCCGGCGTTTCTGGGGTCGTTCAATGCGGGGGTGCTGATCGCGCTGCACGAAGTCATGCAGGAAGCGGAGGTGGCGGCGGTCAGTTTCGGGTTTGTGGCCTGGGGAGTGAACTTCGCCGTGATCATTATCGGCGGGGTGTACTTTATTCTCCACGACCATATCTCCGTCAGAAAACTGGTGGAGATTGAAGAAGAAGGATAACCCTTCTTCTTTAACCGATGATCTGCCGGATCACTTTATTGAAATTCAGGATGGCCTCTTTCAACTGCTTAAGTTTCTGGTGGGTCAGGTAATCATAAATTTCTTTGCAGACTTCGTCTTGTTTGGACTGCGAAACCAGGAATACCGGTTTTCTCGACAATGGACTCTTCTTATTTTCGGAAATCATCTCTCCCCCCAAATGAAAAGTTGAAAACCGTCGATCCGCTAAGGAATCAACTGATGGAATTATGTGGGAGCTCCCTTCCAAAAGCAAGGGTTATTCTTTTTTTTCGGGAATAAAAAATAACCCGGCAGGGGAGTTTTCATCGATGGTGAATGTTATTGGTTTTTCAAATAATTCAAAACAGGCGGGTTAAAAATTTTTCCAATTTCTGGTCGGGTGTGATATTTTATTTCTCACTATCTAAGCCGAAGTGGTGGAATTGGTAGACACGCATGGTTCAGGACCATGTGGGAGCGATCCCGTGGAGGTTCGAGTCCTCTCTTCGGCACCACCACTCGCCGTGGGGGCAACTGGCTGACCGTTGACGGCCAGCGATGATCGCCGGGCGCAATTCAAAATTTATTA